>Ga0208568_1000615_pt1 | contig 12972 bp, 8 predicted proteins | sample DeeseametaMP2969_FD_184165 | JGI IMG/M metagenome (GOLD analysis project Ga0208568, IMG submission 184165) | Marine microbial communities from the Deep Atlantic Ocean - MP2969 (SPAdes) | ecosystem: Environmental > Aquatic > Marine > Oceanic | place: South of Funchal, North Atlantic Ocean... | reverse complement strand
TCAGCGTGATGAAGCTCATCTTCCATCTGATAAAGCACGCCTTCACGCAAAGCGGCAGGCGAGTACACCAAGCCTTCAATCTCTAGCGCTTTGAAAACGGCGATAAGAATAGCGAGGCCGCCAGCAATAACCACACGACGATCTTCACTTAAATCTGGGTAGCTTAATTTGTCTATATGCCCTGCGCTTATGAATTGCTTCATTAAATTGCGCAAACTTTTAAGTGTCACCGGAATATCGTGGCCATTGGGTCTGTCTTGCTGACAAAGTGTAAACAGCGAACGAATGGTACCAGACGTACCGATACACTGGACCCAGCCCAGTCTGCGATATTTATTATCTATTAACTCAAGCTCTTGCTGTGCAGCCGTGATAGCACGATCAAAGGCTTTTGGCTTTAGCTCACCGTCAGGGAAAAACCGTTTGGTATAGCTTACGCAGCCCATTTGAAGGCTGCGGCAAAGTAAAGGCGTAAAACCTTCGCCAATAACGAACTCAGTAGAGCCACCGCCTATATCAATAACCAGCTGTTGGCCGTCGGAGTGGTTAGTATGTGCAACGCCTGAATAAATAAGTCGCGCTTCTTCTACACCAGAAATGACTTCGATAGGGTAGGGAAGGATATCTTTTGCTGCGCTGATAAAATCGCGGGCGTTACGCGCCCTGCGCAACGTGTGGGTGGCGACAATTCTCACGGAGTCGGGCTCAAAACCTTTCAGGCTCTCTGCTACTACTTTTAGCATAGCAAGCCCACGCTCCATCGCTTCATCAGACAAGATATCGTCGTCGTTGAGACCTTCGGCCAAGCGTACTTTTTGTTTAACTCTATGCAGAATCTGCACAGACCCAGCAACAATGCGTGCTACTACTAAGTGAAAACTATTTGAGCCAATGTCTAGTGCTGCGACTTTATTGACTTCGCGGGTTTCCACGTCATTAAAAACTGATTCGTGCTGGGTCATGTACTAATTTTCTATCCTACAAAGTGTCTTCTAGCTTCTTCAAATAGTCATAAATTTCTATCTGAGAACGAAGTTTTTTACGATTTCCCCTGCGAACGTACTTGTTGCTCTGATCCTTGTCAATCACTCGAGCCTTCAGGGTATCTTTAAATTGTAGCTCCATTATATCAACAATGCGCTGTTGAAGACCTTTATCATACACTGGACAACCTACTTCAATGCGGTTGTCCATGTTACGGGTCATCCAGTCGGCAGAAGAGATATACACTTTTCTATCGCCGCCACCTTCAAAAATCATGACGCGAGGGTGTTCGAGAAATCTATCAACAATAGAGGTAATTTCGATGTTTTCGCTTATTCCTTTTATCCCTGGATTAAGTGAGCACATACCGCGCACTATACCGCGGATCTTAACCCCCGCCTGGCTAGCCCGGTACAAATCATCAATGAGTTCTTTATCAACAAGGTTGTTAATTTTGAAAGTGATTTGTGCCTTTTGGCCTTGGTTCAAATGCTGAATTTCTTGACGAATTAACGACTGAATTTTGGTTCTGGCGTTTAATGGCGATATTTGAAGATGCTGGAACTTGTAGCGTCGGTAAGGGTATTGAATAAGATCGAATACCGCCACGCCTTCATCGGCGAGTTCTTGATTACGGGTGAATAAGCTGTAGTCGGTATAAATCTTTGCTGTTTTCTCGTTGAAGTTACCCGTACCGAAATGCGCATAGTTCACCAAACTGCCCCGTTCTTCACGGGTCACAATACAAAGTTTAGAGTGAATTTTAAGAGTAGGCACGCCAAGTACAACGCGTATACCTGCATCAGTCATGCGCTTAGACCATTCGATATTTGCCTCTTCGTCAAAACGGGCGCGAAGTTCTACCACAACGGTTACTTTTTTGCCGTTGTCTACTGCGTCAATCAACGAGTTTACAATGCGTGAATTACTGGCAACACGATAAATATTAATACGTATGGTCTTAACATTCGGGTCGAAAGCCGCCTGACGCAAAAACTCGGTGAAGTGTAGGAAGCGGTGGTACGGGTAGTACAGTAGTATGTCTCGCGCAGTAATGGCATCGAAAACGGTGTTGTACTTAGAGAATGCCTTGCTGTCGATAGCAGGCAGCGGCGTATGCTCTAAATATTCTCGACCCACATTAGGGAAGCCAATAAAGTCTTTAAAGTTACGATAGTGCCCAGCAGCGTGCATGGTATCTAGCTTGGTTATCTTAAGTCGCTTGCGCAAGTCAGATTTCATGTCCTCTGGCATGTTCGTGTCGTAGATAACACGCACAGGCTCAGCGATAAGGCGCTGCTTCATACTTTCAGACATCTTTTCAACGAAGCTTTCGTCAATTTCTTCGTTGATAGAATATTCCGCATCACGCGTCATTTTAAACGAGAATGCTTCAATTTCGTCGAACTTCACGAAACCGCGGAAAATGTCTTCGATACACAGCTGAATCATGTCATCGAGCATAATAATGCTCTTCTTCTTGCGGCTTTTTTGCGGTGGGATCAGCATAAAGCGCGACATTTCAGAGGTAGGAACCTGAATAACCGCAAATTTAGGATTGCGGTCCTTTCTTCTAAGCGCCACATATAAATACACCGACGTACCGTTCAAACGGCTAAGTAGGTCGGTCTTCTTATCTATTAAAATAGGTGCAATGTGACGCAGTGCTTTGTTAACGAAGAAGTTGCGTACCCACTGCTTTTGATAATCGTCTAAATCGTCTTTTCGAAGAATATGTATGTTGTAGCGAGCTAGGGACTTAACCACATCCTTATGAATTTGGTCGAACTTTTCAGAAAGCTGGACTACCTTTTTCTGAATAAGTGCCATAAGAGCGGTTTGGCGTTCAGCTTCCTCTTCATTGCCGTCATTTTGCGCAATGGTAATTTGTCGTTTCACGTCAGCGGCGCGCACGCGATAAAACTCATCTAGGTTATTTGAGTAAATACCAAGAAAACGAATTCGCTCCACGGCGGGATTGTTTTTATCTGCGGCTTCTTGCAATACGCGTTCGTTAAACGCAAGCCAGCTTAATTCTTTGGGATAATATAAAACGTCGTTATCCATAATGTCTCAATTCACGTTCATAAAAATGGTCAAAGACTGCCATCAGTCAGTGACACTACTGTGACAACACGTATTCTGGTGCAAGTGCGCACGCATTGCGTTGTGGTTATTCCATTAACTTTCAATATGATGAGTTCGTAATTGTGATGCGCGGGAAAATGTATGGCACCACAAATACGCCCTTGTTTTTATCGCTTCGCGGTAATATCCACCACCAAATCGTTAGCCAACGACTCCAGTGAGTCTTGCAATGCGCCGTCGTCAAAATCTTCTGGCACCGCAATTTCTGCTTTTGCTTTGAAAATCAGGCTGCCCCAGTTAGGCGCGCTTTCACAGTGTGAAGCAAAGGTGAGAATATTCAAATTGAACTGGTTTAAAACAGAGGTAAGCTCTTGGACAATACCGGTTTTGTCATTGCCCATTACATCAACCGTCAATTTGGTGGTGTTGTTATTTTCACTGCTCGCTACCGCTACAGATTGCACCGACAAATCTTTAATGGCGTCTAGCGCATCGATTAAGCCCTGTTTGTTCTCATCGGCAACATGTACTTCTACAAAACCGGTGAACATTCCCGCCATATGCGCAAAGCTCGACCCTTGCCAGTTGCCCTCATGTTTGTATACACACTTAGCCAGTGCGTCTACTAAACCCGGCTTGTCTTTACCCATAATGCTTATAACCAATGATTGCATACGATGCTCCTTATTGGGCGTGTAGAGAAAAACTTTGATCGTCTTCCTGTTGGGTAATACCATAGGCGCAGAGTAGGTTGCGCGAAGGTAATGCTTTAAACTTTCACTTGCTATTAGCATAACAAAACTTACACTGCTCACCAGTGCAATTTAGAGTTATTCTTCTTAAAAATGAAGAATTTCGAAAATAAGAATTACTAAACAGCCGCATGACTTTCGACAGCAACAGCACAAACAAAAAACGCCAGCGAAGCGACAGGTGGTCACGCTATGTAGTGACCGGCTTCGGCGGCCTTGTTTTGTTGACGTTAGTTATTCTTATTACCCATCTAATCAGCCAAGCTCTGCCGTTGGCATATACCCCTAGCTTAAATCATCTGTTGAGCTTGAAAACGTCAGATAATGAAAAAATTATCAGCGCAGGCGACATCATTAACAGTCAGCCAATGCTGGTTAGGAAGTCTGACTGTCGATTGGGATTAAAGTTGCTTAAAGGCGATGCTCTGGTAAGTAATCACGATTATATCCGTCCTTGCGAGCATAGGCTGTCTTCCCACAGTGTGATGGGAGAGAACTATATCGTAGACGTTTCTCCCAACGCCCAAGTGAGAGTTTTACCGGTTAGATCGTTCAATATGACCGACGGTAGCGCAGAGGATATTGCCACAAGTACGCCGCAAGCGGCGTTGTCGAACAGCATTACGTTCGCGCTTCCCAAAGATGAGTGGGAGAGACGCAGTGACTGGAGCATTGCACTGTCTTCAAAATGGGCAGTGGTTTCTATCGTTCAAGACAATAAAGTGTTTATCCGTTGGGTAAATCGGCTTCGTCCTACACAGGTGGTGGATAAACGGTTTCATAATATAGACAGACTCGTATTGTTACCCGGCAGTCAGAGCGTGTTACTCCAAGTGGATGATGCCCTTTTCCTAAATAGGCTCACGGATGAAGGGGCGTCACTACTGCCAATAGCAGGAAACATCACAGCGTCATTAGATGAGAAGATTGTATTTCCACTTGCTAAAGACCGCACCTTTTTCCTAATGAACAGCAATACACAGGCACTTACTCGCTGGGTGCTGAGCAAAAGCGATAAAGGCCTTACCTTTGAACAAACCTACCAAGTAGCGCTACCAGGAGAGAACGTTAAGGATGTGGCAGAACATGCCAGTATGAACTTGGTGGCTGTGCTGACCGATAAAGCAAGAGTGTTGTTGGTAAACCGTGTATCAGGCGATGTAGTGGCATCACAACAGATAGAGCGTTCTGCTGAGAATATCATTTGGTACGGCAATAAGCTTTATGGCTATTCAGATAGCACCTTATCAGTATGGGAAGGCAGGCACTTAAGCGGCGTTACTACATGGGCCTCTCTGTTTGAACCGCAGCACTACGAAGGGTATGAAACGGAAGAAACCGTATGGCAAACCACCAGTGCCTCTGATTTTCAAGAGGCAAAGTTTAGCTTAACACCGCTATTAATAGGCAGTATTAAAGCCTCTCTTTTAGCGCTGCTTATTGCTATTCCGGTTGCTATCGGTGCCGCAATTTACACCGCGTTTTTTGCTAAAAGCCGCCTTCGCAACGTTATTAAGCCGGCTATCGAATTGCTCGAAGCGATTCCCAGTGTACTTATTGGCTTCATCGCAGCCATTTGGTTATCGCCAAAAGCTGAGCAGTTCTTATTTTCCTTTGCCTTTTTCCTAATCGTTATCCCTTTTGTGCTTATTGTCGTTGCTCTGGTACAGCGCCCTGTTGCGGAATACTTACCAAAGAAGCTAAGACACGGAGCAGAGCTACTATTTGCTATAAGCGGAGTGTTCCTTTTAGGTTTTATTAGCGTGGAGTATGCGCCTTCGCTTATTTTCTCGATAATGGGGGTAGACGGGTTTACAATGCTTGCGGCCGAGTCCGATAGTCCCATCGGGAAAACGACTATAGTGGTAGCGTTAGCGTTAGGTGTGGCCATATCACCTAGTATCTATTCCCTTGCTGAAGATGCCATAAACGGCGTTCCAAATGATTTAAAACACGCCTCTTTTGCTTTAGGTGCCACACGATTACAGACCTTACTTCATGTTGTTCTTCACGTTGCACTACCGGGTATTGTTGCCGCGATTATGCTAGGTTTCGGCCGCGCGTTTGGTGAAACCATGATAGTCCTTATGGTGACGGGGAATACGCCAATCTCCAGCTGGGGCTTGATAGAAGGTTTGCGAGCACTTACTGCTAACTTGGCAATCGAACTTCCAGAAGCAGATGTATCATCGGCGCACTATCAAATTCTATTTTTCACCGCGTGTATTTTGTTTCTGTTTACCTTCTTGGTAAACACCATGGCAGAGCTATTGCGACAGCGTATAAGAAGTAGGGCGTACTATGGTTAATCGAACAACGTTTGGGTTAAGTGCGGTACAGCGTCAATCGTTAGTCATTAGCTTAACGGCTTTTTTCACCAGCCTGCTGCTTATTGCGCTAGTTAGCGTTCTTATACTTATTAGTTTTCGAGGTACGGCATATTTTTGGCCAGAACCCATCTATACGGTCACCGGTACGCATCAAGACGGCACAAGGTTTTCGGTGCTTGCGAACCTATTTGATGAATCGACAAATGAGGATGTGACACTTAAGTTCTCAGATGCTCAGCATCCTTATGGCTTTCAAATCCAGTTATCTCGAGAGGAAATAGAGACTTCTCTACTTGCAAACGAAAGCGCAGAAATAAAACTGTTAGACGGCAGGCGTGTGTTGGCAATTCCTGAATACATCGTCGTGCCATCTAAACCGCCTCAACCTCTTGGTAACATTGACATTGTGCTAGAGGAAGTGGCTCAAATAAGCGCTCAAATTGAAGATTTAAATACGCAACACCTTGCACCTATTCACGAAGCGCTATCTCAATTTGATAAACGTAATGTTGTTGCCGACGCGCCAGCAAGAGAGCGTTTAGTGGCATCGTTTGACGAATACCAAAAGCGTGTGGAAGCGTTAGAAGCAACACGAGCCGAGTATACCTTATTGGTAAGTTTTGCTGACGAAACGCCGTTTGTTATTCCCATATCTAGTATTCAAGATGTGGATTTTGTCAGTCGTCTAAGTACATGGGAAAAGTGGCAGGTGGCGTTTTCGGAAATCGGTGTTTTTCTCACTGATTCCCCTAAACAAGCGAATACCTCAGGTGGCGTCTTCCCCGCGTTGTTTGGCACTGTACTCATGGTATTCTTAATGACCATCATCGTAACGCCCTTTGGTGTATTAGCCGCTATTTATTTGAGCGAATATGCACCTAACACGGCGCTTACCACCATTATTCGTGTCAGTGTAAGCAACATGGCAGGTGTACCTTCTATTGTTTACGGCGTATTCGGCCTTGGTTTCTTTGTTTATACCTTGGGCGGCAGTATTGATGAGCTATTGTTTAGTGACACACTGCCAGCACCCACAATGGGAAGCCCTGGCGTTTTCTGGGCTGCCTTAACCATGGCAATTTTGACCTTACCTGTAGTGATTGTAGCGACTGAAGAAGGCTTGCGCAGGGTGCCGGAAGGATTGAAAGCGGGCAGTTACGCATTAGGGGCTACCAAAATTGAGACTATAGTGCGTACCGTATTGCCTATTGCGTCTCCGGGTATTATGACTGGCGTAATTCTGGCGATTGCGAGGGCAGCTGGTGAAGTTGCGCCCCTTATGTTAGTTGGTGCAGTCAAGTTTGCGCCAACCTTGCCCATAGATGGAGAGTTTCCTTATCTCCACCTTGATAGACAGTTTATGCATTTGGGCGTGCTTATTTATGACGGAGCGTTTCATAGCCAAACTGATGGAAAGAGCGCAAGTATGATGTTTGCCGCTTGCTTGCTTTTACTCGTGGTGGTGTTTGTATTAAATATTCTGGCAGTTGTACTTAGAGCGCGCCTGCGCAAACGCTATCTCAAAGGATAATACAGGTTTTGTAACATGTTGAAGTTGTTTGAACACAATACGCTGAACGTTAACGACATTGGTGAAGAACAAACTGCGGTAGAGGTTAAAAACCTCAACCTGTGGTTTGGCAACAAGCATGTGTTAAATGACATCAGCATGCGGATCCCAAAAAACAAAATCACAGCGTTAATTGGTCAAAGTGGTTGCGGTAAATCTACACTCATTAGCTGTTTCAATCGCCTTAACGATTTGTATGACGGTTGCAAATACGATGGTGAAATTATTATTGATGGGCAAAACATCAATAGCCGCAAAGTAAATGTGTCACGCCTAAGAACGAACGTGGGCATGGTTTTTCAGCGACCCAACCCCTTTCCTATGAGCATTTATGAGAACGTGTGCTACGGGCTTAAGCTTCAAGGCGTTAAAATTCGTCGACACTTAGACGACGCGGTGGAAAGCGCATTGAAACGGGCGGCGCTGTGGGACGAGGTTAAAGATCGTTTATTTGAGTCCGCTCATGTCTTGTCTGGTGGTCAGCAGCAGCGTTTGGTGATTGCTAGAGCACTGGCGTTGAAGCCCGACATTCTACTTCTTGATGAACCAACCTCGGCCCTTGACCCTCTGACCACGCTTTTTATCGAAGAACTGATGGATGCATTAAAGAAACAATGCACCATTATTATCGTGACCCACAACATGCAGCAAGCGGCTAGGGTAAGCGACTACACCGCCTTTTTCCATCAGGGCAGGCTGATAGAATATGCAGACAGCGATACGCTGTTTACGATGCCAGATAAGAAGCAAACCGAAGACTACATAACGGGGCGATATGGATAAGGTAGCAGTAGGTGTGTGTTTTAACATGGGTTTGCGCCGCAATGCTTCAGTTTGGAAAGACGTAGCGGTTTGTCACGATAGTTCTGCCACAGCAAGCGGCACGATTGATTGTCGTTATTCGTTATGCTTACGCCGCGAGGAGAAAACACCATGCGACAGGTAGCCTTAAACACGCATATTTCAGGTACGTTTAATATCGAGTTGGAAAACTTGCGTAACTCGGTATTAACCATGGGAGGCGAAGTTGAGCAGCAGCTGGTGGATACGTTAAAAGCGGTAAAGCACAATCATGCCGCTCTGGCTGAAAAAGTGGTGTTGAACGACTTAAAAATTAACTCCATGGAAATTCAAATTGACGAAGAGTGCTTGCGCATTATTGCAAAACGTCATCCTACCGCCAGCGATCTGCGTTTAATTATGACCATTTCCAAAGCCATTACCGATATAGAGCGAATGGGCGATGAAATCGAGCGTATTGCCAAACTAGTAACGCGCAATAAGTTGCCGAGCTCAGATACCATTAAGAGCAGCATGTTACTTATTGGCGAGCGCGTGGCCGCCATGATGCGCGGCACATTCGACGCTTTTGCTCGTCAGGATGAGGCTGCGGCATTAGAAGTGTACGACCAAGACAACCGCATTGATAGTGAATACAAGCGTCTGCTGTCGTATACCACCTCCGAAATGCAGAAAAGCACCGATAACATGCAGGATTGGTTGGATGTTTTGTGGGCAATGCGCTCGTTAGAGCGTATTGGCGATAGATGTAAGAATGTGTGTGAGTATGTGGTTTATCTTACTCGGGGTACCGATGTTAGGCATACACCGTTGGAAAATATGCAACAAAAATTGGAAGATTTGACGTAATCCTGTCCAAATGGTCAGTACGATTTTGCGTATTGATATTCAAATATGGATACATGCGAAATTTATTTGTCATAAAACTGAAATATTTGGTGGATTTATCATCGCATTCAAATAATTCCGCATACTTTTATCGTTTTTCAGTGATTTTCGCTATGGCTTCTAACATGATTACGTTATCATGCGCCGCAGCCAAGAACAGATCGTGCAAAATTCAATCGAATCTTATGATAAAACACAATTTGTCTTTAACTTCATTCTCTAGCCTTTGTGGTGAAGAGATCATGCTACTTACTCAAGTAGCGTCCAGCCTAAATCGCGTTTAGATCGGGAGCGATTATCCGTGGAATTTTTTGAAAGTTATGGCCTAATTCTTATAATCCTTGCCGCCGGCGTTGGTTTCGTCATGGCATGGGGTATTGGAGCGAATGACGTTGCTAACGCAATGGGTACGTCAGTAGGTTCTAAAGCTTTAACCATAAAACAAGCCATTTTCATTGCAATGATATTTGAGTTTGCTGGCGCCTACCTAGCAGGTGGCGAAGTAACGTCTACCATTCGAAAAGGGATTATCGACTCAACCTATTTTATAGACATACCTGAATACCTTGTATTAGGCATGATCTCATCACTACTTGCAGCTGGAATCTGGCTTGCGGTAGCGTCATGGTTGGGGTGGCCTGTATCTACCACTCACTCAATTATCGGTGCAATCATCGGTTTTACTGCCACTGGCGTCAGCATGGACGCAGTAGCATGGGACAAAGTGGGTGGTATTGTTGGTAGTTGGGTAGTAACCCCAGCTATTTCAGGCATCATTGCTTATCTTATTTTCATGAGCGCGCACAAGCTCATCTTCCAAACTGCCTCTCCGTTTGCAAATGCTAAGCGTTATGTGCCGTTTTATATGGCATTAGCGGGCTTTGTGATGTCGCTTGTTACTATCAAGAAAGGCCTTAAGCACGTTGGTTTAGAGCTAAGCGCTGTTAACGGATATGTGCTGGCGATTGCTATTGCCGTAGCGTTGGGCTTCTTGGGTAAATGGTTTATCGGCCGTATGAAGTTCAGCGGTTCTGAAGATGCAGACCTACAGGCGGCTAACGTTGAGAAAGTATTCGCACTTCTAATGGTAGTAACAGCCTGTTGTATGGCGTTTGCCCACGGTTCAAATGATGTAGCTAACGCTATTGGACCATTGGCTGCGGTAGTTAGCGTAGTAAGTAGTGGCGGCGAAATTAACTCTAGCACTACGCTTGCACCTTGGATCCTTCCTCTTGGTGGTTTAGGTATTGTTGCGGGTCTTGCGCTATTTGGACATCGCGTTATCAAGACCATTGGTCAAGGTATTACACACTTAACACCAAGCCGCGGTTTTGCAGCAGAACTCGCTGCAGCGTGTACGGTAGTTATCGCATCAGGTACGGGTTTACCTATTTCGACTACCCAAACGCTTGTAGGAGCGGTACTAGGTGTAGGTCTGGCGCGTGGTGTATCAGCGCTTAACCTAGGCATTGTGAGAAATATCGTCGTATCGTGGATTGTTACGTTGCCTGCAGGCGCAATCCTCTCGATTATTTTCTTCTACATTCTTAAAGCGTCGTTTGGCGTAGCGTAAAACACAGCGCTTACAAACGTTCGTATTAAGCGAAAAGAATTAAAAAAGGCCGTGCTTGAAGTGAAGCACGGCCTTTTTGTTTGTGGAATGTTTTCTTTAATCAATAGAGATAGGCGTTTCGAAGCCACGGGGTTTAACACCCACAACGGCGCACTTAAGCTGATGGATAGTTTCTTCTGCGGTGTCACCCATGATGTAGCCAGGCACACCTAAACGTGCCACTGTGCCCATAACAATAATGTCGGTATCAAGGGATGTGGTTGTGGCTGCAATTTCTCTTCGAGGGTAACCGTGAACAATGTGCTTCTGAGGTTTCAAATACTCTAATACATTGTCATCCAATTCATTGCCTAGTTCTTCAAGCAATTTGTCTAGTTCCGATTCACGCTCGGCATGGATTTTTGCAAGATCGGTTTCCATTCTGTCGTTATCAACCGATATAAACCCGTCTCTTGCTATGTTTTCAGGAACCGCATCGAAAACGTGGACAATGTGCAGCTGTGCAAATTCTAGCAAGGCTATTTGGCTTGCGTGACGCAAAATGTCGCGATTAAGATCGCGCCTAATAGACACTTCATGCTGTGGATAGTGATAGTTCAAATCCAGTGCTGCAACTACGTTTTTGTACTGACTGCGAGGCTTGTGGTTAATGATCCAAACCGGGCAAGGGCATTTGCGGAATAAACGCATATCTAAGCTTCCGAATAACTTATCTAGAAAGCTCTCTTCTGCCCGTTTAATTACTAGATCGATATTGTTCTTTTTTACATAACGCACAACGTCAATAAGCGGCTGACCTACCGTTACCGCGGTAGACACAGGATAGTGTTTTCCCCAGCTTTCCGCTTGTTCTTTTAACCAATGCTGGGCTTGGGTTTCCATGGTTTGCTGAGAATCAACATAAGAGAAAGACTCCATGACCATACTGGCGTTGGGCGGCAAAGATTCTAACGAAAGCATAATGGTAAGCGAGGCTTGGTGCGCTTTGGCGATATGCAGTGCTTGGGCTACCGTATCATCTTGACGATGAGAGTCGCTCAATACACATAAAATGTTCTTATAATGTCCTTTCATACTGCCCTCAATAGTTAATCGCTCTATTGACTGAATGATACAAGAGCGGGTCTTACTTCGCTGTAAAAATATGTTGCGTATAACGCTTTAATTTAATCCTAACGCTACTTATGGGGGCTTTCCAGCGGGAAATGTCAAATTCTCAAAAGCTTCTTATAGATTGCACAATAAACAGAATTATCTACCTCTTTTTTAGGGTGTTGTATACGTACAGCTGCAAATAATAGAAGATCGCTCTCGTTAACCATGGGTATCAACCCTAGGCGCTATTTAATCTTTATGTTAGATTAATCCAATATTTTTTAATCCCTTTTTAAATAATTGTGAGATGCCCATGAAATGGCCTAATCTTAAGCACCTGCACTATTTGGTGACGCTACATCAAGAGCAACATTTTCACCGTGCTGCACAGCGCTGTAACGTAAGTCAGTCAACATTGAGTACGGCCATTCAGAACCTTGAAGAGCACTTCGGAAGCCAACTTCTTGAGCGTGAACATAAAACCTTTGTGTTTACATCGTTGGGACTAGATATCGTTGAACGCAGTAAAGTGCTACTTCAGGAAGCGGGAGAGCTGGTTGAGTATGCGCAAAACGCGGGTAATTGGCAGCGAGGCACTTTAAAACTAGGTGTTATTCCAACCATTGCGCCGTTTCTTTTTGAAGGCATGATGGGGGCGTTTTCTGCATTTTTACCCGAGATCAACTTAGAAATGCAGGAAGACACAACGGAGAAGTTGCTACAGCAATTGACCGACGGCAGGTTAGACTTACTTATTCTAGCGTTGCCAATGGAAACACCAGGGTGTAAACAGATGGTCTTAGGGCATGACCCGTTCCATCTTATTGCGCACAAAGATATGGCTGAGCAACTACCTAACCCTGTCGACATTTCAACCTTGCCCAAAAAGAG
>Ga0208568_1000614_pt1 | contig 12975 bp, 13 predicted proteins | sample DeeseametaMP2969_FD_184165 | JGI IMG/M metagenome (GOLD analysis project Ga0208568, IMG submission 184165) | Marine microbial communities from the Deep Atlantic Ocean - MP2969 (SPAdes) | ecosystem: Environmental > Aquatic > Marine > Oceanic | place: South of Funchal, North Atlantic Ocean... | reverse complement strand
CATTCTTTTGTTAGGTTGATTTAAGCACATTAATTTGCTTAATTTTTAGGGTGAATGTGAGACCGAGCTATATCGCCAACTGTGTTTCGACTATGAAACGATAGTAACTTTGCAAATTCAAAATCAGTAAGCTCAATGTCGTTATTCGATGTCCAGGTAACTTTGTAGCTGGTGTTACTTGGGTGCCCGTCTAGTGATAGCAAGATAGTTTTCTCGCTTGGTTGCGCTACGTGACTGATAGATATCAGTGTTTCAAAGTTTGTTGTGGCACCACAGTTTATGACTGAAACCACGGCTTGTTTATCTTTATCTGGTGATAAGAACACTTCATATTGCTCATCACCACACCAATTTGGTGTGATAGCTGAAATACCCCAAATAAGTAACGCTAGGGTGCTAAACCCCCAAAAAATAGCAGCACCGCTATGCCAAAGTATTTTTAATGCCTTACTCATACTCGTCCTTTAGTTTTTATTGTGAGGTTTTATTAATGAAAAGAGATGCGCATTAAAGAATTGCTGTTGCTTGAACATCGTGTTTTTTAAAATGGCATCTTGCTCGAAACCTAGCTTTTTCAGTAACTTCATTGAGGCGGGGTTATCCTCACACACATACGCAAACACTCTGACGATATCCGTTTTAGTAAATACCGTTTCGAGTAGCATAGTCGCTGCCTTTGCAGTGATCCCTTGTTGCCAATACTCTTTTGCCAACCAGTAACCTAACTCGGCTGAGCGATTAAATTCAAACTCGCCTGGGAGCACGCTCACGCAACCAACCAATTGATCATCCAACGTGATTGCTTTTATAAGCTCGCTCATACTGCCTTCAGTGATCCACCAGTTTGCGTCGCTTGCGGTATATGGACTCGGGATTTTACTTGAAAGAAACTGAGTGACGCTTGTGTCGTTTAAAATTGAGATTAATTGTTCAGTATCTTGTTGTTGAAAGTCGCGAAGTGAAATCACAATTGCATCTGTACCTAAAATGGTTGTTTTTATGGTCTTGTTATTGATAGCAAAGAATGAGAATGGATACTAGCAAATGTTACTTTTAATCACCTTTAATAACGATTTATGCCGCTTCGCTTTATTGGCAGTCGTTTAGGAACGGTGTATGCTAAATCTAGTTCAAGCTTATCAAAAGGATTGATATGAAGCGTGTTTTTCTATTGATTGCAGCGGTTTTTGCAACCTCTCTGCAAGCCAATACTGATGTATTATCAGTGGATCCGGTCATGCTCTCTGGCAGTGCTTTTTCATTTGAGAATGATGCCAAGCGCTACCCTAAGCAAAGTCAATTTAGCATTGTCCATAGTGTATTAATGAGCAGTGAAAGCGGTCGCCGTTTAGCGGTTGTGACGATTGAAAACAAAGCATCGGGATCGCGAATTCTTCAGTCTGACCATATTATGGCACTATTTGCCGATGGGCGTCGTGTGCATCCTCAGAGCTTTGACGAAGGTATTAAGTTAGATGATGGCGAAAAGCGTTCTTTGACCTTATCTTTTGGTGAAAACGAATACCCAATTTTAGCGGTATACACGAGTTTAAATGAGTAAAAGGAAGACCGATGAAACAACTTAAGCCACTGGCAATAACACTACTTTTAAGCTCACCGTTAAGCTTTGCGGTTGATAGCCAAGACTTTGTTAAAGATAACGTTTTCACGCAAGGCGTTGAAGGGCCAACCATGTATAACGGTGCCTTATACGCGGTGAACTATGCCCAACAAGGAACCATTGGTCGCGTTGATAACATGGGCAAGACATCGTTATTTGTGCGCTTACCCGATGACAGCGTTGGCAATGGCCTACAGTTTGACTCACAAGGTAATTTGTTTATTGCCGATTATGTTAACCACAATATTTTAAAAGTACCTGCTGGCAGCAATAAAGCAGAAGTCTTCGCCCATAATAGTAAAATGAATCAGCCCAATGACATTGCTATCACCAAAAGTGGGGCGCTGTTTGCAAGTGATCCTAACTGGGCGAACGAAACGGGTCAGCTATGGCGTATCAATGCAGATGGCAGCACCCATTTACTCGAAAAAAACATGGGGACTACCAATGGAGTGGCGGTTAATAACGACAATACTAAGCTTTATGTGAACGAGAGCGTGCAGCGAGTTGTTTGGCAATATGACTTAGATGAGAACTTAAATATTAGTAATAAGAAAGCTTTTATTAAATTTACTGATCATGGCTTAGATGGCATGCGCGTTAATAATCAAGGGCATGTGTTTATTACTCGTTACGGCGCAGGGAAAGTGCTTGAAGTATCGCCTAACGGCAAGCTCTTAAATAGCTATCAATTAAAAGGCCAGCATCCAACGAATTTGGCTTTCAACGAAACGCAAAACAAAGTGTATGTCACCATGCAAAAGCGCGGTGCAATAGAAGTCATTGAGCTTTAGCCTTGTTTTGCTCGCGCAATCGCGGCGGTGATAGCCGCTTTTGCTTGCGGACTATTTTGCCAACAACTTGAATGCAACATCGACGCGACTCGCTCAGCAATGGTGTTGGCATCAAACCCGGCTAACTCCTCAAACGATTCAATACCAATTTCTTCAAACCGTTTTATCACCGTTGGCCCCACACCTTTAAGTGCTAAAAGCGCGTTGCGCTCTTGCTCGTTAAATGGCATAAGTTCGTTCCTTGTTCATTGCGTGTATAAACTGATGAGGGTCATCTAGTCCCAGGAAAACAGTGTTGATATCACCCATAGGTTCAATGAGCTTAATTTTAATATTCGGGTAGCCAGAATAGTTGTAACGTTTGATTGAACGAGCGCGTGCAATAAAGTCGGTATTTAAATCAATGGATTTGATATTTTCTAAAGCAATATTGTAAGCAGGATAGAGCCCATAGCGAATAATGAGTTGCGATTTACTAATAGAAACAGGACGTTTTGCAACTGCTCGGTATTCTGCAATGAAGAATAAAAGACTAAATATAGTTAAACCAGTGATTATGTTTGCTGCTGTTGATGACCACACAAAGTGTATGAAGAAGTGCATCATGGGCAGTTCTAATAAGATAATAAAAATAAAGCCAAGTAAGTTAGCTTGTGCGCCGTCTTTATTATGATAACTAAAATGTTGTTCACCAGTGAAATAACTAGGTTTAATGTGTTTAGCGTAAAATAAGAAAGCCCACATCCGTGTTTCGAAACATAAAAAGTTTGCAATAGCACTTTGTTTGAAAAGCTTTTTAATTGGCCTCTCTATAGCTGTGTCTGGGTCGGTCTGCTGGCTTAAAGCGGATTTTATTGCCAGGTACACAGTAATAAGAGCGTTTAGCTCTAAAATTACAATCAAAGCTAAAATCCCGTAACGACCTTGCTCTAAGTAATGCATTAAAAACTTGTTTTGTTCAGGAATAATGTAACTCCCCACTAAAATAGCGAGTGAGCACAACATCAAGGCTTTTAAAGCTGCTTCTTTCTTATTTTTAATTAATATTAAGCAAAGTACAGGTAATACTATCAGTGCATCAAGTAGGTATAACCATTCAAAATTAGCTTTGCCAAAGTCATTTAGTGGATGCATTCCCTGGTAATAAATGCCCCAAAAAAGACTAATACTGATTAGGAAAATAAATGGAATTTTTGACTTTATTGATTTGAGCATTACATCTTCCTTGTCGCTTTATTGCTTATATCTTAAACAACAATCTATGCGCTGTCCCTTTTTATTCTGGATATATTCGTACTTTCTAAAATAAAAAAGCGCACCGGGCAGGGTGCGCTTGAGGGGATCAATCCTGTGTAGCTAAAACAGTAGGATTAATTAAAAGCTTGGGGCATATCTCAGTGAAACACCGACTGAGCGGCCAATCACACTATAATCACTTACTGTGTTAAAGTGGTTTGCGCCTACTTCAGGTGTTGGTGGTTCACGGTCTAATAAGTTATCGACACCAAAGTTAACAGCAAGTTCCTCATTAACTTGCCATGCAGCGGCAAAATCTAAGTAATTTTGTGCTGAGATTGTTTCTGAACGGTCGACAGCATACTCTACTTCACCGATTCTGCGCCAGCCAAGTTGGAAGTTCATGTTATCTAACTGCCAATCAATGCTTGCGCGGTGTTTGTAATCAGCTTGCAGGATACTCGCAAAGTCACCCGAACAGGCGCTGCCGTACGTTCCTTTACAGTCAATTTCAGCCACCGTACTGTTGTTTTGGCGCGTTTGCTTAGTAACAAAGTTACCTTGGTACGAGAATCTAAAACGACCACCCATTTGCTCAGGTGCATCAATTACATAATTCGCTGCAACGTCGATACCTTCTTGCTCAATCGCGGCTAAGTTAAAGTCATTAACGATGGCTGTGCTAATAAAGCCAGTGTTTGGATCGCGAAGTACCGCACCACACAATGGGTTATTCGGATTCGGGTCATCAACATAACAGCTTTGCAGTGCAGCACCTGGTTGAATTTGGCTTACCGCATCTGTTACACGAATACTGTAGTAATCGAGTGATAAATCAAAGCCTTCTAAATAGCTAGGTGTATAAACAATGCCTAATGTATCTGATTCAGCTTGCTCAGGTTTAATATTCGGGTTACCACCATAGGTGTACTCTGCCGTGCTTGAATCAAACTCGGTGCCAACAGGCGGCGCACCAAACGCAGCACATTGAGTCGCATCACCGGTGCCAAGTAAACATGGATCGCCGTTATAACGCCCTGCTAGTCGTGGCACAAACTGGTCGCTATTTTGGTCAAATAACGATAACGATAGCGCTGTGATTGGGCTGGCAAACTCACCTAAGTTAGGTGCTCTAAACGCGGTTAAGCGGTTGGCGCGAATACGAATGTCGCTGTTTATTGCCCAGTTGATACCTAGTTTGTAAGTGTCTTCTGCTTCGGTATTTGAGTAATCAGAAATACGGTAGGCACCTTCAAAGCTAAGCTCTTCAGCAAACGGTTTATCAACTAAGATAGGCACTAAAATTTCAGCATAGAACTCTTCAGAGCTAAAGCTTGCATCCATATCAAATGCGCTGATAGACGCAAAGCTGGTGCCGTTTCTAAATGCATCGCCTGGAGTTTGTTTACCGGTTTCTTTACGGTATTCATAACCGATTGCAAAATCGATAGCACCGGCTGGTAATTCAAATAAGAACCCAGAATCACCCGATAGTGTTGCTGAGATCACACTTTGAGTACGGTCGCGAGTGGTATAAAGCAGCGGATCGCTAAAGTCGCTGAAATCAAGGTTTGGATCAAAAATATCCACTGAATTTGCAAGGGCAGCAAAGCGGCTATTACCGCTGTTATCATTGCGGTATGCGTTGTTGTAAATGGTGGCTACTTCGTCCGTTTTGCCGTACTGACCATATACGTCATAACGTAAGTAGTCAGTAATATCACCTTTTAAACCCAGTTGAAATTGCATTGAATCACGCACCGCTTCGGTGTGTTGCACACCTAAACCTAGGTTACGTTCAACATTAACAAGGGCATTGCCTTCGCTATCAAACGTGAGTTGGTCACGTAGTTCATCAGGAATATAGGCGTTGTCTTGCGTGAGGGTCACTTGTTCGTTAACAAAAATCGGTGTTTGGCCACTGGCACCCGCACCATTTACGGTCACTTTAGAATACATTGCGCGGCCATAGGCAATGGCACTGTCGCTCACATCAACGTCAAATAATAAGCCCGCAGAAAAACGGTCCATCGGTTGAGTTAAATAACGGTCAGCTGTGAAATCAGTTGTTTGACGCTCACTTGTTACAGCACCTGAATCAGCAATACCTATGCTGTTGCCAGAGGCAACGTCAGTATAATAACCACCGCTGTTGATCATTGACGTTGAGTTTTCAAGCGCATAGTCACGCTCACCAGCTAATAACTCTTTTCGTTCGGTATAACCTATGTAGCCTGTTACATGGCCACTACCATCGGCGATGTCGCCGCCGAAAATAGCCTCAAAGTTAAGCTTTTCGTTACCGCCGTCGGCACTTTCGTAACTGGTTGAGAACTCAGCGCCAGTAAAATCATCGTCTAAAACAAAGTTTACAACGCCGGCTACGGCATCTGCGCCGTAAACCGCTGCTGCACCACCAGTTAATACATCAACGCGTTTAATTAACCCGGCTGGAATGGTGTTCACGTCAACGGAGTTACGAAAACTAAATGGTACCGCGCGAGTGCCGTCAATAAGTACCAATGTACGGTTTTGGCCTAGGCCGCGTAAATCAATCGTTGATGAGCCAAATGAGTCACCGACTGTGGCACCGGTGCTGTTGGCACCCGCCGCAGCTTGTGGCAGTTTTGCGGTAATATCTTCAACGTTCACTGCACGGTCTAGGTGAATTTGTGCTTCATCAACGCTCACCACTGGGCTACTTGAAACCAGCTCGGTACGTTGAATACGTGAACCCGTTACGGTGATCACTTCAGGTTTTTTTGCTTCAGTAGTTTCTTCTGCGTGGGCATAACTAATTACTGAGCTTACAGCGAGAGCTAAAGGTGAGAGCAGCAATAGTGAGCGATGCCCTGTTGATGTATTTGCTTTCATGATGATTCCCTTGCGTTTTATCATTTAAATCAACGCAGGTTGGTGTCTGACCTAGACCATTTAGTTAATTTAATGAGTCATACTTTTTGTTATGATGCTTGTGTGTTCTCCTTTTGGGGAGCTCACCGGTACAGTTTTAAAGCAATTTAAAAGTCTTTGCAATAATTATTCTTTAAATCTATTATTTTAAAATATAAACTATTCCAAGCCATCAACCCGCTTATTTACATCTAATAAGCTGATTTTAAGTGATTTATTTATGCATCAACATATTGAAAAACTGTATTTAAGCGCAAAAAAAGAAAGAAAATTAATAATTGGTCTAATGAGTGGCACCTCGTTAGATGGTCTTGATATCGCGCTATGCGAAGTATCAGGGCAGGGCATGGATACTCATGTAGAAGTATTAAAGTTTACGACGGTCGACTACGACGATGATTATAAAACGCGTGTAAAGCGAGTGTTCGCCAAACGCGAATGTGATCTTGAAGAAGTCACTTTACTCAACCCTTGGATTGGCCAATTACATGGTGAAATGGTTGCCAAAACGTTAGCCAGCTGGGGAGTAGCAAAAGAACTTGTTGATGTGATTGCCAGCCACGGACAAACTATTTATCACTGCCCTAAAAACCAACACAAGCGTGCAGAATATGGTAATGCAACACTACAAATTGGTGACAGCGATCATTTAGCCGTGACTGCTGGCATCACCACCATCGCTGATTTTAGACAAAAGCACATTGCAGCGGGTGGCGAAGGTGCACCGCTTGCGGTATATGGTGACTACTTGTATTTCACAAGTACCAGCGAAAACCGTATATTGCTAAATATGGGCGGCATTGCAAACTTAACCTACTTACCTAAATCTGCAGATGCACGAGCGGTTTTTAGCTCTGACATTGGCCCTGGCAATACCATTATGGATGCCTATGTGCAGCGTTATTTTGCACCGCTTCATTATGATAAAGATGCCGCTATTGCAGCAAAAGGCACGGTAAGTGAAGATTTACTCGCAGCGCTGTGTGATGATGCGTTTTTTGCTTTGGGGTTTCCAAAAACCACCGGGCCAGAAGTGTTTAATCTAGACTATTTAGCTGCAGCACAAGCACGCTCGAATACGCAGAACTTATCGCACTTTGATGTGATGGCAACTTTAGTGCAGTTTTCAGGGGTAATGATTGCTAAAGCAATTAACCAATGCAGCGAAGGCTTGACCGATGTGGCTGTTTACGCCAGTGGTGGTGGAGTTCATAACCCATTATTAATGGACATTATTTTGGCTAATTGCTCAGCGCTTTCTGAGATAAAAAACACCGATTCGTTGGGGATAAATCCAGATGCAAAAGAAGCCGTGTTATTTGCTATTTTAGCGAACGAATGTTTGTCGGGTGGGCAACAACGCTTTGGTAATACCGAGCAAGGGATCCCCGATATTACCATGGGTAAAATTAGCTTTGCTGACTAGGCCCTAGAAAAAGGCTAAAAAGCTTGCGCCAATATTACTGATGTAATGGCGTAAGCCATGGTTTTTAGCTTGCTCAGAAGTTAACAGCTCCGGTGATGTGCTCGCTGCAATGCTGACATCAAACTGGGCGCTGTCTTTAAGTGTTGCATGCATGCCGTGCAGCATTAATTGCAATACAAATTCACCACTGTGAGTAACGTTTTCTAAGGTAAGCATAATAACGTGCTGCTCTAGATCGTGTTGCGTTAAAGTGTGTGCAGTAAAATACGCAGACTCACGTGCATCAGGGCGCGTTGCACTGATTGAGATCACATCGCCTTCATGGGCATCATCTGGCAGCACACAACAAAATACAACACGCTTTTGCTCATTAGCCGCAAAATGCAATTGTTCATATTCCATAGTATGCGCAAGCGCAGCACATAAAGGGTCTTCACTAGAGGGGAGTGCAAACGAAAGTTGCACCAAGGCACTGTCCATTACTTCTTCATTACGTTAGGTGATTAAATTAGCGTCAATTATTGATCAGTTAGATGACAGAATTATGACTATTGTCATATAGCGGATTATTTATTTCAGAAACAGAGAAAAGTTGAATGTTTGATTCGTTTGGTAGGATATTAGTCTGTCATTTTTAATTGTTGTTGAACTCCTACTTAAAGCTAAGAATAAACAGTATTTCGTCCCCCTCTTTTTGCTTTATAAAGGTGTAAGTCGACTCTTTTGGCTGCCTGTTCAGACGTTTCATTTGATGCAATTTCTATAACACCTAAACTTATCGTTGCGCTTATAGACAATGATGTATGCTTCTTTTCGGCAACAGAAAGCCTAATACGCTCGGCAATATCTTTTGCATGCTCTAAAGATTGATTCTCAAGCACAATTAAAAACTCTTCGCCGCCGACACGACCTACTCGATCGGAACAACGGACTGTTTGTACAATCGTGTTGGTAATAGATATGATTAATTCATCACCAATATCGTGACCGTATTGATCATTGACCGCTTTAAAATGATCGATATCGATAGAAATTAATGAGCTGACTTGCTGATTGAGTTTGTTTTGCAGCATGACGCTTCGTTTTAAATTTAATATAGCTCTGCGATTCGCTATGCCTGTTAGTTCATCTTTTAAAGCGAGTATTTCAAAGTACTTTTTCTGGCGAACTTGTTTGAATGTATAAACGGCGAATAAGAGTAAACACAAGCAAGTTATCATCACAGTTAAGCCTTGCCAAAAAGACTTATCTTCGGCTACTGATAATAGCTTTTGTTGTAGCTTTGACTCATGCTCTAAACGAGAAATCTCAAGGTTCTGCTGTTCATAATTAAAGTTTAATCTGGCAGAAATAAGCGTATTATTTGCGATAGCTTGTTGTTTATCTTTAATTAAAGCGATTAATTGTTGTTGAGATGCTATTTGTAAGGAAGTATCTCCTGTTGCAGCTGCAAGCTGAGAAGTTAAATTTAAATAACGCTCCTTTAAGCTATCGGGCCAAGATTGTTGTTGCCCGGCAGCTATCTTCTCATGAGATGAAAGGGCAGCTTGCAACTGAGCTGTAGCCAAGTACCATTCTGATTTAGTAAAGTTGTAAAGAGTCAAAATCCAGCTGTCAGTAACCGAGAGCGTGTTCAACTCCGTTAGATATGACTCAGCCTGAGATAAACTATTAAGTTTTATATTGAGTTCTGTAAGTTTAATTAATATGTAAGCATAGCCGTTATCGCTTTCGAAACGACGAACATCTTTTTTAATCGACTTGTATAGCTCAATTGCCTTTATTAAGTCGCCTTTTTCTTCATGGGTATACGCGAGTTGATCCGTTACTTTGTAGTGCTCTTGCTCATTGAATTTTATTAACGCTAATTTGGCTCGCTGCAGTTGTTCAATTGCAAGTTCATAGTTGTACAAAGCTATATGAATATCGGCAATTTCTTTTAATGCGAGGGCTTTTTCGTAGTCATTACCTGCTTTTTCAAATAACTGATAAGCAGTTTTAGCAGAGTCGAATGCCTCTTGATAGTTGCCTTTAGCTAACTGAATACGGTTAAGTACTATGTGGGCCAGAGCAATAATTGAGAGTTTTTTTGAAGAGGTTATTTCGTCTAATGACGACGTGTTAATTATTGGTTTTAAGTGTTCTAGAGCTGTTTGATAATTACCTTGTGTATACTCTTGGTTTGCTTCACAGACAGCAAGATCCTGTATTAAGTTTAAATTGTTTGCTTGTTGAATGATTGGTTTGGCTGTTTCTATAAATTTTTTATATTCACTAATCCCGTTTGGGGTTGATGTATTGGAAAACCAACATTTAAACGCCATCACTTGCGCATCATCTAGCGCATTTTTATAAGGCATTTGCTTTTCTAATCTAGCTAAAATTTCGACAGATTCAGAATATGTTGTATAACCGTGAAGAGCTCGGCTGATTTCACTCTGAACATCCTTTGCAGCCACATTGGTTGCAAATAGCAACAAGCACAATATCCTTATCATTTGAGCATTACTCCATACAGCTACTCTGATACCAATCAATGATATTTTCTTATAATTGCAGCTAGCTTAGCATAATGAAATTATTGTTTATAAGATTTTGCGTTGAAAAAATATAAATAATTTAATACTTTAAGCCATGTTTGATTACTTTTGGGCTTTGGAAGTAGCTCAACGCAAAGTAATGGAGTTATGTACCTAAAACGGTGTGGTTATTATAAATAGTTTTAACTAAAAGGATGTATTTTTCATGTTAAACAAAATATTACTTTGTAGTGCTTTTTTATTTTCTGTCACAGCACTGGCTGAAAGACCAGACTATTTTAATGATGAAATAGATAAAGAGTATCGCGCGGTATTAAAGCACATGGATGAAATGATGCCGCAAACCGATTTAGAGCTTGCCTACTTACCCTCTTTTTATCCGTTTAGCATCTTTGATATTCATGCCACTAAATTTAAAAATGACAAAGATAAGCAAGCGTTCACTAACTTTAACTTAGGTGTGCTTGGTAGCCAGTTTTTAAATGTTAAAGAGCAAGTTGGAACAAAACTTCCAAATTTAGTTATTTGTAAAAAAGAAAAGTGTACTGAACAAAGACTTAAGTTAATTCGGTCATTTTTAGATGTATCGGAGGCTGAGATTTTGGCATTTAAAAATAGCCAAACTTTAAAACTTGTACAGCAATCTGCGCCGCACGTGTACCGTGTTAACAATACTTTTTATTCTCCCACCCAATTAATAAGCTATACACCATCAAGATATGCTGGGTTTGTACCCTCTGCCGATTATAAAATTTTAAGCCCTGATGCAGAGCCAAACTTGATGGAGCTATCAGCTGATACACAAGAACTCAGAGATTTAATGGTTGAGTATAAGGTTGCAGCTATTACAAAAGATGAGTATGACAGCGTCAATGTGATCTTTGGTGGCCTTAGCGATAATCATTGGGGAGTAGTCCTTTTAGACAAATACACTATACCTAAAAGCGGTGATAGAAATGCTTTTGGCCTTGAGTACGAAATAATCAAACCGCTCTCCAAGACAAGTTTTTATTATCAAACTAATTAAACCAAGTTTTTTCAACAAGCATTTATCAATGGAGTAAACAATGGGATTGACCGAAAATAGCAAATCAAAGCCTCATTGTTTTGTTTTGAAAAGTTTTGGCTTAATAGCACTTTTTGCATCTTTAACAGGATATGCCACAGAGCAGCAAATACAGCAGCAAGTTGATGCGTTTATTCAGAGCCAATATAAAGACCATGTCCTAGAGTTAGTCTCTGATAATGAAATTGGCCAATTAAAGCGTTTTTATGAGCATAGTGATGGCAGAGTCTCTATATTTTGGATTTATCAAACAGGCAATGTTTGGTTAGAGAAGCTGACCCTCATTAAGGTGCAAGATGATGGATATAGCGAGTTGTCGTCTATTTCTTTTAACGGCGTAGTAGATAGTACGAAAAAGATTGGCGAACAGCTTGTTATACAATTACGTACATATGATGAAAGTGATCCTCGTTGCTGCCCCAGCAAGAAAACCACTTTACGCTACCGTATTTATAATAGTAATTTAGTTAAGTTATAGCCTGATTGTTTTGCTTCAGGCTATAAATCAAGAATTAGCAAATACGGTATTCGCCACGGGGTTTGTTGCTGAATATAAAGGCTTGTAACTCAGATTTAAGTACTTCGACAATATCCGTGGTAAAAGGCGTTCTTATTTCACCAGAGTCTAAATATCTCAGTAAATCAATTTCATGTTTAAGTGCTGACTGAATCGAATAACTAATTGGGTAGGTTACTTTAAACTGTTTATGCGATATCACATTGTCGTGGTTTTCAATCTCAACATAGAAAGTTAATTGCTCATCTTCTTCGCAAATGTCGCTACAGGTGCCTTGCTCACGAATACAATCCAAGACAATATTTCTGATGAAAATATCAAATTCGTTCATATTAATCCCTCAATTTTTGCCCATCCATTGGGTACAACTGAAATCTAGCAAAAAATAATTAATCTAGCCAATTCAATTTTGCAGCTTTTGGATTAACTCTTTCTGAACGGATTGGTTTAAAAGCATTAGGGGGTAGTGGATAGAGGATAGTCGTTAGAGGATGGAATGCGCGAAACAAGAACCGAGAAATGAGATACGAAATATGAGATACGAAATATGAGATACGAAATACGAAATACGAGAGGCGTGATACGAGAGGCGAGAAACGAAATACGAGAAACGAGATACGATGGGCGAGGTAAAAACGCGATGTGAAATCACTGCTACAAAATCAAGTCCATTCCAAATTTAAAATCTGACGGGCTGAAGCCCGACCTACAATGTAGGTCGTCATTTATGGCGACAAGACTCGAGGGAGATGCGCACCTCGCACCTCGATCCTCGCAACTTTCCCCTTTCCCCTAATAACTCGCTAACTACTCCTAGAGCCTAGAGCCTAGAGCCTAGAGTCTAGAGCCTAGCCCCTAAAAC
>Ga0208568_1000613_pt1 | contig 13004 bp, 17 predicted proteins | sample DeeseametaMP2969_FD_184165 | JGI IMG/M metagenome (GOLD analysis project Ga0208568, IMG submission 184165) | Marine microbial communities from the Deep Atlantic Ocean - MP2969 (SPAdes) | ecosystem: Environmental > Aquatic > Marine > Oceanic | place: South of Funchal, North Atlantic Ocean... | reverse complement strand
AAATTTTTGCGGCCTTTCGTGCATGAATCAAAATATCTAGTTGATCCTTAAAGTGCACCTTCAAAGTTGGGTTTTCTATCGTAAGTGGCATCCATTCACCCCGCTCAAGGTTTGCAACGTACAGTGTGCCTTTTTCTAGGGAACTTGATTCCTCACTTATGAATTTATATAAATGCTCATCGTTTTTGTCGTCACCAGAATAGACAACACACTTGTCATTTTTGGACATGGCACATGTGGCACTTTCGTGGGCAAATCGTCCAAGGGTAGTGTGTTTTTTTGCCTTGCCAGTCTTAGGTTCAACCTCAACAACCCAACCATAATGCTCTGGAGGGTTTTGAAAATGTTTTTCCCACTGGAGAAGGCTTTTACTTATTGTTCCATCGGGCTGTCGCTCACCATAAAAGCCGTAATAGTTTTCTTCGCATGTTAAAATTGTATTCCATGGGGTTTTACCTCCGGCACAATTAGCCAGAGTTCCAATGGCAGTCTTAGAGCCCATAACCTCGACGCCGTTGGCAAAAGGTATAGGAGTATCGCCGCGCAAACCTCTATTATATGGGTCGTTTACTTGCATCTTCCAAATATTGTTTTCTTTTTTAATTCTTATAAGTGAGCCACCAACAAGCTTTCTTTCTTTTTCCATATTGGCCTTGGTTCTATCAAGACCATTTACCCAGACAGGATTAACGTACTCATGGTTTACCCATAGAATTAGGTCGTCAGGCGATAGGGCAAGGAAGTTAATATAGTCATTGTTGAATCCAAAAACTTCTTTTTGGTTAATTGGATCACCATACTTAGTGATTATCGAATAGTTCAACCCTGGTGCTAGCGTAAGTTTATCCTCTGAGCTGGGCGCAGTTGCCGGAATTTTAAATGAATTACAACCAGAAAGAGGTCCAAGCATTGAGACTTTGCCGACAAGTAGGGAGCTATAACCAAGAAATTGAAGAAATTTGCGTCGAGAGTGCACCACAATTATTACCTTTTTAAATTTATTTAATGAAAAGAATTATATAAATTTTGAGTGTAACGAACAACGAAGACGAATTTGCCAATTATGTCTGTCAATTTGACTAGTTTGTTAATTATATCTTAATACAACATAAAACATTGAATCCTTAAATATCAGGCACTTATGTCCTAACTTCATAAAAGTGAATTTATTCTTTTCCTCGATGTTAAAATTATTTCATGAAAAAGAGCAAAGCAGTCGTCGCTCTATTTAACTGCGGCGGTAAAAAAGACATTGTTAAAAGAATTACTGAGTTGGATGACACTTCGATAGAAATTAAGACTATTGAGTCTGTTGAATCTGCGTTCTCTTATGTAAGAGATATTAAAAGTAACGAAAAGCATGTCTTGATTTTTAGGGTAAATGGAAAAGCTGAACTTGCAGCCGCGATAGCAGTTTTAAAGGCATCAAAAGGTCTAATTGAAAACAAAAGACTTAGACCTGTTGCTTTACTAACTGAAGAGAGTATTCAAGTTGAGGAGATGTTGGTTCTACACGGCTGTAGAGATATTTATTCAAGCTCGGTAGATATTGGAAAACTTCTTAAAAAACTAAACTACTGGTTTAAGTCCTACTTTGCATCACCAGATACTGAAGATGAGGAAGATGAGGACTTCATCTTTGGAAGTTCTAAAGATTTAGGACAAGAGGTGGATCGTATCTTCAAAAGCCATGTTGGAGAGCTTCCAGAGGAAACAAGAATTAAAATGGATTCTTTTATTGGTTCTAAAAAAGAATTGGTAAATGGAATTAATATGGAATCTGGGGTGCTGGAAACTCAGCTAAAAATGGCCGGAGTAGAACACAGTCACACGTGTGTGTTGGATTACTTTGGTGAGAATATGATCGATCTTGAGATATTCTCAAGAGATGATATTCCTGCAGATGGTGAAGTCAATGTTACTATACGCTTTGTTTATGATGGTTGCTCAGTGGATATTTCAACAAAAGGTTCAATAGAATCCTATGAAGAGGTTGATGAAGGCAATTATATGCTCAATGTAAAACTTCAAAAAGATGAATCTGCAAAAATAGAAAACTTCATGGCCTTATTTCAGAAACGTCAGGATGAAGTTTTACAGTTTATACGTGAAGCTCAAGGAATTCCTCTAGTGTGAATATTAATTGTTAAGAAAAATTAAATCAAACTTTAGCACTTTTTCCAATTTTGACGTATGCCTGCCTAGAACCAAACCCTTCCTTGGTGTATAATAATAGGATGAATAAAGTTTATAAATCCGGTGAAAAAGTCTTAGGCAAAATTGAAGTCGTCAATCTAGACGATGTTGTAGAGGATTGTGAAAGCTCTTCTCAAGATCTTTATGCCTATGCTGCTTTGTTGGACGGAGCAGGACCTTATGGAGATGGTTCAGACACAAGTGTGAACCTTTAATGTCCTATGATTTCCATAGTCGTTCCTATGGTTCAAACCACAGAGTCCTTAAAGAAAAACCTTTGTCGATTAGAAGGCCACTCCAAAGTTTTAGAAATTATTCTTGTTGATAATGCTAGAAAGAATCTGAGAAGTTATATACCCAAGTCATCCAAGGTCAAATATATTAAATCGGATCGTCTAAGAAATCGCTCCTATGCAAGAAATTTGGGCGCATTTACCGCCAAGGGAGAAATCATCCTTTTTGCAGACCAAGAGGTTAGCGTTCCGGTTGAGTTCTTGGAGGAGGCAGAGTGTTTTGACTCAACTGACTTCGATGTTGTAATTCCTAAGGTGAGGCCTGTCTACTCTAGGGAAGGAGTTGCTCAAAGGACATACTCTGAAAAGTATGCGCAAGTCTCCAGAGAAAGCTTTTGCACATTTTCAAGGTTTGATCTCGCTCTCCCAAATTTGGACAGTGCTTGTTTTATGGTGAGAAAAAAGTTCTTTGATAAAACTGGTGGCTTTGATCCCAAGTTTATTCGTTTTGAAGACCGGCATTGGGGAAGGTTGGCCATTTTGAATGGAGCGAATTTTAAATGTGTACCTGTACTATGTGATAAAGACATTCAAGATTTAAATCTTATCTCCTACTGTATAAAAAATTTCATTGATGTTTTTTTTCGCACTCTTTCCAATCGATTGTTAAGTGTTAATAAAAACTTAAATAAAGGTTTTTTGTATTGGTTCAGTTTTCTGTATCCTGTGAGCAGAAAAAAATTAGAGCATCCTGTGAAAAAGCTTTATTCATTTCACCTGGGAAAGGAACAATTAATTTGTACAGGGAATTTAAGCTACACTTACAATGAAAGGAAGATTAAACTTTTAAACTCTCAAAACCTAAAGTTTACAGTCTTAAGCGAGCTGGAATCGAATGAATTCCTAAATCTAGATTCCAATGACTATTTTCTAGTCCTAAAAATTGCAAAGAAACTAAAAAATATTGGCATTAACATTGAAAAACGAGGCCCCAGTGAACAAAGTACTTAGTGAAAAATTTTTTAAAGATTACTGGATGAAATCATTTTATCACTTCAAAAGTATTCAAGAAATTGAATTTAGCTCAATGGCAATCGATAAGATCCTAAAAGATCAGTTTTTGGAACCAAGAGACTTTATGCTCGCCAAAGATGGGCAGTTCGTAAGTGAACAACTTTTGACCTCCATAAGCTCAAAACCAATGTTCAATAGAAGAGAGCGCATTGTCGATAGCTCAAAGGCACTGAAACTTGTAAAATCTAAAAATTGTTCCTTGAAGATATTTGGAGTGAATCGTTGGAATAAGACAATCTCTACTGAAAAAGATAAACTTCAGGCCCTCACAAATCACTATTGTTCGGCAAACCTCTATTATACCCCTTCAAATGGGTGCTGCTTCTCAAGACATAAAGATGGTTATGACATTTTTATTTATCAAGTGGAGGGAAGTAAAGAGTGGTATTTGGGAGAGATAAACGAAGAGGGGGAAGAAAAGAAGCATAAAGATTCCGACACAAAAATTATATTAAACGCCGGTGATATTCTTTATTTACCTGCCAATATTGCACATTATGCAAAGTGCACCACAGACGCATCAATTCATTTGACCTTTGGGCTGCATAGGCCAGACTACTTTTCTATGTATGAGTACTTTTTGGAAAAACTTAGGCCAAAGTATGAAAAGGAATTTGAGATGCTACCATCTGAAAACAGCTATAATAAAGATGCCCTTAGAAACAAAATGAGTGCTATGCAAGTCGAATTAAAAGCAATGTTCTCTCAAGCACAAGCTGTAGATGAATTCTTGAACTATTATTTAAATGAGTCAATTAGCATTAAAGATAAAACACCAGGTGATAGTATATGAAGGTAAATTTAAATCGAGATGTTGTATATTTTATGGATGGGGAGAGTCTAGTAATAACAGATTTAAATGCTGATGCTCAAGTATATAAGGTAAGCGGAGCTTTAGCTAAATTCTCATACGAGCTATTTCAAGGGGAATCTACATTTCAAGAGCTGTCTGAAAGATTTGAAAAGGATGAAATCGAGCAGGTAAGAAAATTTTTACAAGATCTTCAGTCCTTGGCCCTTGTAAAATTGGTGGAGAGTAAAGATTAGTCTAAAATTTGTTGTCTTTCTCTTGGAGTTGGCAAACTACAGACGTCTTTTTTACCAAAAAGCTTAATTCGATTTTTGGCGACCAAGTCATAGAACCAGTCTCTTAGAGCTTTCGGTATAATCTTAAAAATTTGCAAAATGCTCCAGGGAAGGCCTAGCTTTGATACAATGGTTAAAACAGCATCTGACTTGATTAGAGTCTGGGAACTTTCTACCAGGATTACGCTATCGACGTTTGCGAGTGGTTGGTTTGCTAAATATTTCTTTGCGGTCTCGCCCTGTAAAGGTGCAAAGTAAAATGTCTGCAGCTTATCAGCTTTTAAGACAAAACCAACAAAGGAATCGCATAGAGCGCAATCGCCATCAAAAAAAATTATAGGTTTATCCATCACGAAATACTCGCTACATCTGACTCACTTAACTCTTTGAGCTTTTTTGCGATGATTGCAACATAGTAAATAGGTTCACCGCCAATATTTAAACGGTGCTGATATCTTTTATAAAGTTCAATTTCCAATATTTCTTCATTAAGCATGTGTTGAATTAATTTCGAGAATTTACTTTCATGGCCTGATTTTAAGAAGTCCGACCTTATATTGAACGCGACGTACCCATTGAGTTCAATAACGTCATATGCGTTGTAAAATGCCAAAGGTGGAATATCTCCGAATCCCAAAGCTGCTACGACCGTTAACGCATTAAACTTATATTCTTTCAGATACTTGCTCTGTTCTTCTGTAAGGTTGGTTAGGTCCGCCACTAGATAATTGTCATAAACCCATGGACGATCTCTCATCGCGGCTTTTTTAGCTGCTGGGATAATGTCAACTCCAACGATATTTCTGATGCCAAGGCCCTGCAAGGCCTCTCCTTCCATGCCATTGCCTGCACCAAAATCTAGAACTCTTAAATCTTCAGGCTTTTGATTTTGTTCGTTTAGGACGTCTCCTAGGAGGTTAGTGACCCTGTTGGGACTATTGCACATCAACGTTCTATAAAAAAGAGTCTCATAAAGCCCAGGGACAGAGTAGACATCTGTGTAATCATGAAAGCGAATCTTAGTCCATTTATCTTCTATGAGAACCTCACACCACTCTTCGTCTTGTTCCAACTCTGCGATCTTTGGAAATCGAATAGGATAAGGCCCGTTATTTATGACATTTTCAAATGGTTTGGATGTAAGTTTGCTTTCGCTCATGAATCCTCACTAGCAGTTAGAAGTTTACCTTCATATCTTGCCTAACTTTATCCCATGAAACAAGTCTAGATATGCCATAGGGTACGCGGCCTGCATTAATTAACCTCATGTGCTGGAAAGTATATCAACATTATTTGAGTGTTTTTGTCATTCTGCTTAGTGGATTTTCGTGTAGTAGTTCACCCCCTAAACGGTTTCAAGAGGTGGAGGATAATAAAAAGAAAACAGAACAGGAGTTACTGCTAGAGGAGTACGAAGCCCCCTTTGATGTGACTCGAGAATATAGACCTGGTGACTGGGAATATGACTTTTATGAATACTAAGGCTTTTTTTTATATAATTTTGTTTTTTGCTTTAATTAATCAATCTACAATTTCCAAAGTTAAAATAACGGGAAGAGTATTTGAAGGAAAAATACTGAAAGTTAAAGAAGTGCAGTTTAAGGATTCATCTCAAAAAAATATTGTGGTTTTAATGAAAACTCCAAGGGGACATCAAGAGATGATTGTTGACCTGGGGGACTCTGAAAGAATTAAGGAACAAGCACAGACAGGAACAAAGCTTAAAGTTGAAGGAATTATTATTAAAATAGAAAATAAGGAATTCTTACTTGCAAAAAGAGTGGCGGTTGGCAAAAGACTGTTAAAAGTAAATAAGGGCCGAAAGTTAAGGAGGCCCTAGTCTTTTAAAACGAGAACACCATCTGGGCCATGTAGACTAAGTATGATAGGCAAGCTCTCACTAAAAACTTCATTAATATCAAACCTTAGGTCCTGTGTGATTTCTTCCTCATCGAGGAACTGATGATCCAGTCTCAGCAGGGTCGCGGAGCATTGAACCGGGAAACTCTCTTTGCAACTTAAATAAGGAACCAATTGAAATTTTGCAGGATTAAACCCCTCTGGATAGCGTACTTTGATATTAATCTCGCTTCCACTCAAATGTGCATCTTCTATTTTGAAATTTTTAGTAAAGTCGTATGACATGACTGAAGAGCAATATGTAATCAATGTTGCTATTAGTAATTTGATCATTGCAAACCTCCATCTGGGTATCTCATTCTACACCTGGGCAACTTTTAAATATATACTGGTATAGCTAAAGTCTAATCGCTAGATTCCTTTTCTTCTGGAAGAACTTGAATGATATCGTTTTCATCTTCGACTTGTTCCCTTTGTTGATTGAATTCACCTCTGTCATACCTTTTTTCATTCCACATATCGCCGCAACTCACAAACAACAAGGTGCATATTACAAATGTTAGGCCCTTCATAAAAACTCCTTTAAAAGGAGATTCTGCAAGATTTAGTCCGGCCTAGAAATTTGACCTTTCCAGTAGTTTTTTTGCTTCTTAAAGGGCATAAGTAGCAGGTTCTTAATCCGGTTATCTTCTGGGGACATATATCCCGGAACACCGATGACAACTTTTTTAAAGTTAGCATTTTCAGTGAAAGTGTTATGAATTCGATCCCAAAAGCTGAAAACTACCGAATAGTTGGAATCTGTTTCATTCCGAAATTGAGAGTGATGCATTTCATGCATTCGTGGTGTAACTAAGAAGAACTTAAGAGAGTTGTCAATAGTCAGTGGTAGCCTAATATTACTATGATGGAACAGCGTGGCCATCTGGAAAACAAATTCATATGACAAAAAAACAAGTAATGTTGGGCCTATTAAGAGCATTTGCAAAAAACGAAATATTGATGATATTGCAACCTCAGCTAAATGGAATCGAAAGCCTGTAGATGCATCCATATCTTGATCGATATGATGAATGTTATGAAACCTCCAAAGAAAATTAATTTTATGGTTTAATCTGTGCCAGTAATAGAAGGTAACATCCATTAATAAGAAACCTGCTACAAACTGTACGCTTGGCAGGGAAGGTAAAAAATTCAATACGCCCCAATTAAAATCAAAGGCAAATAGTATGGAAGGTCTAACAGTTAAAGAAGCAGTGATATAAGTTAAGAGCGCCATAGAGCTATTTACAAGCAGACGCTTTTTTAAATTTTGTTTGTGCTTTACCAAAGGAAACTTCAATTGAATCAAGATTAAACTAAGGCCAAATAAGGCCAATAAGCCTAATAGCAGAAGTTTATTCATTAGAAACGATTCACTCATTTTAGAGTTAAGAGTGTGTCTTCACTTCTTAGCAGGTATAGGCCAATACAGGCCGCCAACATTGGCCAAGCTGCAAAGAAAAGTAGGTTAGACCATGGATCTAGGTATTTTTGTAAAGCCGAAAAAGTTGATACTGCATGCAGTATTAGGATGGCACCGTAACTAACTCGTTTGAATATGCCTAAGGCAAACATGATGACAATCAGCATCTGTATTGACCCAACAATGTAAATACCTGTAGAGTTCATTTCAGATATAAAATAAAAATTTTTCCATACCGCCATCGCGTGTTGAGGATTGATAAACTTATCCATTGTCCACATAAACATGACTAGAAATACGGAAACCCTTAATAGAAACAAGGTTAGTTTTAACTTTGATGTGCTCAAGATTTAACTCCTTCTAAACTTGTGGAATTTCTCCACCACCTTAAGAAGTTTTTCTGGTTTGTTGGCCTGCTTCCACTGGCCGGCTAAATATTTGTTAGCCTCAGGGTAGCTGGGATAAAGATGAATTGTACCTAAGATCTTATTTAATCCCAAGTTATGCTTCATCGCTAAAGTGAACTCTGCAATTAAATCTGCAGCATGTGTGCCAACTATTGTAACTCCTAGGATCTTGTCTTTTCCTTTGACTGTAATGGCCTTAATAAATCCGAAATCTTCTGAGTCAGCTATTGCACGGTCAAGGTCGTCTAGTCCATATCTGGTTACATCATACTCAATTCCTTTACTCAGAGCTTCTTGTTCGTTAAGTCCAACCCTTGCAACTTCTGGGTCAATAAAAGTACACCAAGGTATACAGGAGTAATCCACTTTGAACTTCTTAAGTGGTGAGAAAAGTGCATTAACACTTGCGTACCACGCCTGGTGGGAGGCTGTATGTGTAAATTGATAAGGCCCCGCAACATCTCCACAAGCATAGATGTTTGGAAAGTTTGTTTGAAGATATTTATTAGTGGCAATCGTTTTGTTACTTTCAAGCTTTACTCCGATTGTCTCAAGCCCGAATCCATCCACATTGGGGGTCCTGCCCAGTGCCAATAAAACCTTGGAAAATTCTAATCTGACCTCTCCGTCGGGACCATCGCAAATCAAAAAGTCTTTATCTTGTTCACTTTCAAATCGCTTGGCCTTGTGAGCACACTTTACAACTATTCCCTCGCTTGAAAACTTCTTGTGAACAAAGTCAGATACATCCTGGTCTTCAACTTTCATTAGTCTTTCGCCCATTTCAACGATCGTAACGTTTGATCCCAATCTACTAAAGGCCTGTGCCATTTCACAACCAATAGGGCCTCCACCTAGAACGACAAGGTTCTCAGGAAGCTTGGAAATGCTCCAAAGGTTGTCACTTGTTAAGTAATCAATCTCATCAATTCCTTGAATTGGAGGTACACTTGGCCTTGCTCCTGTGGCGATTACAATATTTTTAGATCTTAGGACTTGGCCATTGACCTTAACCTCCCAGGGACTTAATATTTGAGCTTTCCCTTTATGGCAATCTACTCCCAAGGACGTGTATCGTTCTACCGAGTCATGCGGTTCTATGTCTTGTATAACTTTCTTTACTCTTGTCATTACTTTTTCAAAGTCTACTGAGGGGGGTGAAGAGGATATACCAAACTTCTCAGAGTGCTTTATTTGATCTACGATCTTACTACTCTTTATTAATGCTTTGCTGGGTACACAGCCGGTGTTTAAACAGTCTCCACCCATTTTATGTTTTTCTATGAGGGCAACTTTTGCCTTAACAGCTGCAGCTATATAGGATGTCACTAGTCCACCGGAGCCAGCTCCAATCGCAATTACATTATAATCAAATCTCTTGGGTCTCTTAAATCCCTTATATACTTTTCTCTTTTTAACGGTTGAAAGAATAAAGTTTGCGATGAGGGGAAATAGGCCCAGTAGTGTAAAGGATAAAACTATTGTTGGATTTAAGATGTCGGAGAGGCTGTTAATTTTACTTAGTTGCTTTCCCGCATTAACATACACGAAAGTGCCAGGTAGCATACCTAACTGGCTGACCCAATAAAAACTTAATAACTTCATGGGAGTGAGTCCCATCACCAGGTTAATTACAAAGAAAGGGAATATAGGGATTAACCTCAGGGAGAGCAGGTATATCTTTCCTTCTCTTTCGATTCCTTTTTCTATCTCATCCATCTTTTCTCTGAATCTTTCTTTAACCCAGTCTTGAAGGACGAATCTACTAACAAGGAAAGCAAAACTTGCTCCAATCGTGCTTGCAAAGGATATTAAAAGTAATCCTTTGAATAGGCCAAAGAGAAAACCTCCCGCAAGAGTTAGCACTGCAGCCCCCGGTATCGATAGGGCCGTTACACAAACGTAAACTAAGAAGAATGCTCCCAGTGAAAGAACGAGATTCTCATTGGAGTAAGATTTTAAATCATTTGCGTTTTGTTTTAAAAAATCTAAGGATAGGTAATCAGAAAGGTTGAAGTAATTGTAAGAAAAAATAATCCCTAAAATTGCTAAGATAAGAATAAGTAGCTTCTTCTTTGTTTTCATCTATTTGCCTTTATGTTCATTTAGAGACCAATCATAGTCTGTGTAATCAATTGATGACGCTCTTAATTTTTTTAGTGGGATGTTTAAATCCATATGTCGATTGAGAAATTTTTTCAAATCCAACTCAGAACCAAAATCTTCATCATACCACTTGAAGATTTTTGAAATTTCAAATTCATTTTTGTCGGGGAGGTACCTGTTTCTATTTGAATCTTTTAAAAAAGTTTTTGTTGCCTCTTCCATTTTCTTTTCAAGATTAGTCGCCGTGTATGCTATAGCTTGTAACTTTGGGCAACCTATAGATGCACAGACTACTGCAAAATGAATTCGTGGCTCTTTAAATTCTTTTCTAATTATTTCATGTTCGATTTGGTCTAAATGCATCTTCTCTTCAAGTAAACTGAAGAAGCGTAGCTTCCAGGGAGAACTAAATAGGCCACCTATATCTTTTATGCTATCAACTGGATAGTGATCTAAGATCAATTTTATAGTGAAAGCATTGTAGGCATTTATTAAGAATGCAAGTTGTTGATCTTTTTTCCAATTTTTATAGTGGACTCGTTTTACACTGCTAAGTTTAATTAGGTACTCATTAAGTTGCTCGGGTTGTGCTTTTAGTGCTTTGTAGTTTATCGAAGATGTTGGACCTAAATCTTTTAGGTGTGTGCTAAGAATTTTTGTAAACACCTGGTGAGTATGGTCAAACTCTTCAGCCGCTAAATTGGTACATAAGACAAATAAAAATAGAATTATTGATTTTTTCATAATGTTTATATATAAACATTAAAAACCTAAGGCAAGTGAATTTTAATGAAGAGTCCAGAGTCCAACAATCATAAAAAAATGCTCAAACTATTAAACGATCCCAAGGTGCAGGCCTGGAGAGCTGTCATGTCTACGTTCGAAGGAGTAATTGAGCTACTAGAAAAGCAGCTAAGTGAGCAAGGTATACATATTTCTAGATTTTTAATAATGTTCCATCTGTATTTTGAAGGGTCTCTTTCCGCTGTTGAGCTCGCTAGAAAACTCAGGGTCACCCGTGGAAATATATCTACCTTTATAAAAAGACTAGAGGCAGATGACCAGATCGAAATCTGTGCTTCCAGTCCCAGTGAGTCGAGACCTAAGTATTGTCTAACTGATTCTGCTTCGGCTGATTTTGAACCTATATTTACAAATCATGCCGAGCTTGTAAAAAAATTGATACCAGGTTTAAGCAAGGACTTAAAAGCTAAGCTTGAAAAGATTTAAGCGGCGAGCTTTCGCCACTTGATGAGTTTAGGCCGGTGATCTTCTCTGTGTCCTAACTCTAGTTGCAGGTCTTTCTTTAATACCAAGATAACTTGCTCCAAGCACTAAACCATATACCAAATGACCAATTAAGCTGCCCATTGCCACCGATCTCATTTCAGGATTGGCAATCGGACCAAATGCCTCTCCACCCAGCATTATTGGCATTAGTATTAGACCACCGACTATCCACCACGCAACTCCATAGGCTGCTCCCCAGCCAGTTCCATTTTTGTATGTGGAAACTCGTTTATTAAATAATGCACCAAATATTGCACCTATCAATGCGCTATTAAATAAATGATATATCCATCCAACAAAAAGACTCGTAGAACCCACCACCATAGCGACCATTTTCATCATTGGTGTCTCACCACCATCTGGTGTCGGTGCGTTCATAACTGTCATGAGTATACCAAATACGGCACCGGCAATTAGGCCGGCCACTATCCCTGTTCCTATTTTTGACTGCATAACTTCCTCCTTGAAGTAAAAAGTGCGTTTAATACAATTTGCGCGCTTTAAATATAAGATGAGCAAGTTTTATGCCATCAATAGCATTTAATTGATTTTTGCCTCAGGGTAGAATGTTTTTAAAGCAAAGAAATAGGCACTAATACATCTTTGTGCTTGAGCTTCACATACGAGGTCTTTTTTCTCCTTGTCCCACCGCACTTTAAAGCTTTCTTTACCAACTTTAAATACCTTATTTCCTTTCTTGCCTTGGAGACTTCCAAGGGGGATTATAAGCTTCTTATCAACCAAAAGAGACCACTCCTTTTTGTGGTATTCGTTGGATGTTATATTGACTGGAAAGTATGTTTTATTCTCTCTTTCGTAACCTTGGTAGGGACTGCTCGAGTAGTCTCGCACAAATCCAGTCTTAGTCGAAAGGGTTAAAGCGTCCGGGTTTTCCTCCAAGTACTTGTGCAAGTTTATGTGTGCTGTTGGTAAAGGGATTAGCGGTGTGCCCTTATACTTCCCAGATATGGCCTTCAATTCAAGTTGACTCCATAGGCTTTCTGTCTGTCTATCGTAGAGTAGGACATCACTTTGATAAAGAAGTCCTGAAACTCCAAATTGCAATGTTCTTCCTCCATAATCTGAAAGAAAAATGATACCACTTCCACATAAAGGACAGTAGGTTACGGCTATATTGAACTCAGAAATTTGATCATTTACAACCTCATGCCAATTTAAAATTGGGATTGGATATGCCTTTTTTACTCCTCCTACTTCTATAACTAAGGCACGGGCATCGGGGTTGAAAACACTCTTGGCCTTTTTAGAGCCTATGAATTCGGGCGA
>Ga0208568_1000608_pt1 | contig 13059 bp, 9 predicted proteins | sample DeeseametaMP2969_FD_184165 | JGI IMG/M metagenome (GOLD analysis project Ga0208568, IMG submission 184165) | Marine microbial communities from the Deep Atlantic Ocean - MP2969 (SPAdes) | ecosystem: Environmental > Aquatic > Marine > Oceanic | place: South of Funchal, North Atlantic Ocean... | reverse complement strand
CCACATGATAGCGATTCATTAAGCCATCAACTGTACGTTTTCGAATGTCGTGGTTATGAAGCTCTGGCACCATGCTATATAAAACGCCTTCACGCAATGCACCGCGAGCAAGACCCATTTGTCTTATATCTAGCGATTCAAATAAGGCGATCAATATAGCGAGGCCAGAAACAAACACTAGACGACGCTCTTCACTCAAGCCTGGAAGCTCAAGATCAGCAATCGTTTCAAATTGCACTGATTGCTCTTTAATAGCGAGAAGTTTATCAAGCGTTAAAAGCTCATCTTGGTTTTGTGCAACCATGATTTCTTGAATCGCTTGCACTGTGCCTGACGCGCCGCTCGCAATTTGCCAGCCAGTTGCTTGGTATTCATCGACAATTTCTGCAACCACTTCACTTGCAGCTTTAATTGCAGCAGCAAAGTTTTCGTTACTGAGCTTTTGATCTTTGAAGTAGCGTTCTAGGAAGGTAACACAGCCCATGTGTAGGCTTTTATAATGCAGTGCATCAAAACCCTGACCGATAACAACTTCGGTACTGGCTCCGCCAATATCGATAACCAGTTGTTTACCGCTACAAGCAGAGGTGTGCGCCACGCCTTTATAGATTGTCTTAGCTTCTAGTTCACCGCTGATAACATTGATTTTATGACCAAGGATCTGTTCAGCTTTATGCTTGAATACATCAGCATTAGTAGCAAGACGTAAAGTTGCGGTCGCAACAATTGTGATGTTTTTCTGTGGTATGTCTTGCAGACGTTCAGCAAACAAGGCTAGGCATTCCCAACCTCGTTGCATGGCTTCAGTGCTAAGGACGTTGTTTTCATCAAGCCCTGCAGCAAGCCTTACTTTACGTTTGACTCGACCGATCGTTTGTAGACCGCCAGCAATCGATTTAGCGATCAGCATATGAAAGCTATTTGATCCTAAGTCGATTACTGCATACACATTTTTTTGCGGTTGAAGTTGCCCCACCGTTCAAAAACCTCTAGTTACTACTAAGTCTTCAACAACGGTCGCTTATTACGACCGTGATTTCTGGTAACTATTATTTGGTCGACGTCCGTTGTTATTACGACTACGTGGGCCTGTAGAATAGTTCCGCTTTTTCTGAATAGTAGGCTTAGTTAAATCATCAAGCAATGCACTTTTATCGTAATGTGATAATGGAATGCTGTGTTCTATATATTGCTCAATTTCGTGGAGATTATAGGCATACTGTTCACAGGCAAAGCTAATAGCGTGTCCTGATGCACCAGCACGTCCTGTACGGCCAATACGGTGTACATAGTCTTCACAATCATCTGGCAAATCAAAATTAAATACATGACTTACTTCAGGGATATGCAAACCACGGGCAGCAACGTCGGTTGCTACTAAAAAGTCTAAATCGCCTTTGGTAAATTGAGCCAAAATTGATTGACGCTTTTTCTGGTTTACATCACCGGTTAATAACCCAACTCGGTGACCATCAGCTTTCATCCATGCATAAACATTCTCACAACTGTGTTTCGTATTTGCAAACACAATCGCTTTATCAGGCCATTCTTCTTCAATTAAAGTTAACAGTAACTTAATTTTGTCATCTTGTGATGGATGGAATAGCTCTTCTTGAATACGCTTACCTGTTTTTACATCAGGTTCAACTTGAACGTGCTCTGGGTTAGTCATATGTTCAAACGCTAATTCCTGCACACGATAAGACAAGGTTGCAGAGAATAATAGATTTAGTCGCTCAGACGTTTCTGGCATACGTCTAAACATATAACGAATATCTTTTATGAAGCCTAAATCGAACATACGATCTGCTTCATCAAGCACCACAACTTCAATTTCATTCAGGGTGTAACAGCCCTGTTTATAAAGATCGATAAGGCGTCCGGTGGTCCCAATTAAAATATCCACGCCTTTTTCTAGTTGTGCACGTTGTTTTTCGTAATCTTCGCCACCATATACTAAACCTAAGTTAAGATTACAGTGTGGCGCTAAAATTTTTGCATCTTTGTGTATCTGAATCGCCAGCTCCCTTGTTGGGGCCATGATCAGGGCTCTTGGATGTTTACTAGGTGCTTTGCTAGATTGTAATAACCGATGGCACGTGGCAGTTAAAAACGCCAACGTTTTGCCCGTACCCGTTTGTGCTTGGCCCGCAATATCGCGGCCTTCACAAATAAAAGGTAGGCATTTCGCTTGAATGGGAGTGCAATATTCAAACCCATTTTCGGTTAAACCGGCAACCACTTCCGGTGCGATAGCAAAGTCTGAAAACTTTTTATCGGTCAAATGTGTCTTAGTCATAGCGTTTAAGCATAACGTTTAAACTTGCAATAAGAAACAAGAGTGTTTAAATACGCATTAAATATTTCGCCTAACTAATCGGAGATCGCAATGAGCGAGAAAATTATTCAATTAACTGACGATAGCTTTGAAGCTGACGTACTACAATCAGACAAACCTGTACTTGTTGATTTTTGGGCTGAATGGTGCGGACCTTGTAAAATGATCGCCCCTATTCTTGACGAAGTAGCTGGCGAGTTTGATGGCCGTGTTACAGTTGCAAAACTTAACATCGACCAAAACGCGGGCACACCACCTAAGTTTGGTATCCGTGGTATCCCTACATTACTTCTTTTCAAAGATGGCCAAGTTGCAGCAACTAAAGTTGGTGCTCTTTCTAAGACTCAATTAGTAGAGTTTTTAGAAAACAACATCTAATGAAAATATAAAAAAAGGGCTTTTTGCCCTTTTTTTAGCTTTATTTTGTTTAAAGACTGGACGCCTTGCTAGTGACCTGCTAGTTTATAAAGCCAACTAATCCTTAGTTATACCAACAAACCTCACTCATGTATCTAACGATGATTTTGAGTATGACAATTGTAATAAAGAACCCACCAATATGCATTTACGCGAATTAAAAGACAAGTCTATCAAAGAGCTTGTAAACTTAGCTGAGTCCATGGGGCTCGAAAACGTAGCCCGTTTAAGAAAACAAGACATTATTTTCGCCATTTTGAAAGCGCACGCTAAAAGCGGTGAAAACATCTATGGCGGCGGTGTTTTAGAAATCTTACAAGATGGTTTTGGTTTCTTAAGATCATCAGAAGCATCTTACTTAGCCGGTCCAGATGATATTTATGTATCACCGAGTCAAATCCGTCGATTCAGCATGCGTACTGGTGACTCTATTTCAGGTCTTATTCGTCCACCTAAAGACGGTGAACGTTACTTCGCATTATTAAAAGTAAATGAAGTAAACTTCGACAAACCTGAAAACTCTCGCACAAAAATTCTTTTTGAAAACCTTACCCCACTTCACGCAAACGAACGTTTACGTATGGAACGTGGTAACGGTAGTACTGAAGACATCACAGCACGTGTACTTGATTTAGCCTCACCAATTGGTAAAGGCCAACGTGCGCTAATCGTTGCTCCGCCAAAAGCGGGTAAAACGATGCTACTGCAAAACATTGCACAATCAATTAGCTACAACCAGCCTGATTGTGAGCTTATGGTTCTTCTTATCGACGAGCGTCCAGAAGAAGTAACAGAGATGCAGCGTCTTGTTAAAGGTGAAGTAATTGCTTCAACATTTGATGAGCCAGCGAGTCGTCACGTTCAAGTTGCTGAAATGGTAATTGAAAAAGCGAAGCGCCTTGTTGAGCACAAAAAAGATGTGGTTATCTTACTTGATTCAATCACGCGTCTTGCTCGTGCTTACAATACCGTTATCCCTTCATCAGGTAAGGTACTAACTGGTGGTGTTGATGCGAACGCTTTACACAAACCAAAACGTTTCTTTGGTGCAGCGCGTAACGTTGAAGAAGGCGGTAGCTTAACAATTATCGCAACAGCCCTAATCGATACGGGTTCAAAGATGGACGAAGTTATCTACGAAGAGTTCAAAGGTACAGGTAACATGGAATTACACTTAAATCGTAAGATTGCTGAAAAGCGTGTATTCCCTGCGATTGACTTTAACCGCTCAGGTACGCGTCGCGAAGAGTTACTCACTAAACCTGATGAACTTCAGAAGATGTGGATCTTACGTAAGATCGTTCATGAGATGTCAGAAATTGACGCGATGGAATTCTTAATTGATAAGCTTTCAATGAGCAAAACCAATGATGAATTCTTTGACTCTATGAAACGTCAATAACAATTACTGAGTTTTTAAAAAATGCCTGTTTAATACAGGCATTTTTTTTGCCTAAAACTAATGACATAGCAATTAAGCAGTTATACTTATGCGCGCTAAGATTATTGGTATTTCACATAGATTTGTTCTATATATTATAGGATTAAAAGGTAAGGACCCCCTCAATGACTCGCATTAAAGTAGCTGTAGCTCTATTCTTAATAAGCTTACTTAGTTGTATTGCTAGTTTTACCGTATTTGAATTATCTGCAGCAGCAATGGCTGTATTTGCGCTTATTGTTGTCGTTCCTTGGCTTGCTATTATTGCTTACGTTTATACGACTGAGCATAAGCAACAGGATCACTTAAGTTATTTTGTTTCTAATATTACTTCTGAGCACGGCATCGATTTCACTTTTCGTTTTGACGAAAATGATCGTCAATTACCGCAAGCTTGTCATGCCCTCAATGCCAGTTTGACGATGGTTGAACACATGCTTGGCGAAATATATTCGTCATCTGCCCGCTTATTACCTATGGCCGATGCACTGCGTGACACGTATGCATCAATGACTCAAAAAGCCACCATACAAGATGCTCATGGTATTGATTTAGCGGATACCATTACCCGTACGATTGAAGTATCGAAAGAGCTAGATAGAAGCCTTGAACAAATTTTTAATTCAGTATCTGATGCCACCCGTTCTGTGCAACAAACCCGTTTAGACACAGATAAAAGCCAGGCGAGCCTTATCAAGCTTGCCGATAATATCAATCTAACCAGTGAGCAAATTATTTTACTCAAACAAGATAGTGATGCGATTGGCTCCGTCATTGATGTCATAAATAGTATTGCTGAACAGACTAACTTACTTGCGCTAAATGCTGCCATTGAAGCTGCACGAGCTGGCGAGCAAGGGCGTGGCTTTGCGGTAGTCGCTGATGAAGTAAGAAATCTGGCTGCCCGCACCAGTAAATCAACACAAGAAGTGCGTGAGATGGTAGCTAAAATCCAGCACAGTACTGAACAAGCATATCAATTAATGCAAACGGCACTAAAAGAAACCGAGCGTACGGTTGAGTTGTCTGAGGCTTCGACCAAAGAAACCAATAAAATTGAACAAGCAATGCTTGAAATTAATGCGTTTTCTGAGAGTGTTCATGAGCAGGTGGCGATGCAAAGCCAAATGTCGGATGAAGCCCAAGCAAGTATTGATGCGATGGTGGAGCTCAACTCTGATGCACTTTCAAGTTCACAAATACAAGCTGTATCGAGTAAAGACTTGGTTCGCCTTGCCCATACCTTAGACGATAAGCTGTCGATGTTTCATATCACGCCACCCGAAACCGATCACGAACAGCGAATTGACCGCTCTCGTTTCGATACCAATCAAGAAATTGAAAAAATTCAAGATGGTGATATTGAACTGTTTTGATCAACCGAAGCATTATGTAGTTGCTCAAGTAGTTGAGCAACTAAACCTGTTAAATCGGTAAGTTTGTCTTGCTTTAACGCCGACTCAAGCGCCATAGCACTCATTGCAACATCATCTAGTGCAAACATTTTAGCCGCACCACCAATTCGGTGAGCATCTTGCTGTAAGTTAAACAACTCATGAGCTGCAAAGTGCTGTTGTATCAATGCGCTTTCATGCTCGAAGCTATTAATAAAGCTTGCCACTAAGTCGCTCATATCATGCTGAGACTTAGTTGTTGCCCCATCCTTTTTACAATGCTTAGCAAGTTGCGTGTAAAATACTTTTTTATCAATCGGTTTGGCTAAATATCCTGTAAAGCCGGCTTCGAGGTAACTGTCGATTTCATGGCTAATTGCATTAGCTGTTAATGCATACACAGGCTGAGTAAAGCCACATTCTTGTAATAGCTTGAGCGCCTGTAAGCCATCCAATACTGGCATTTGAATATCCAGCAGAACCACATCTGGGAATTCTTTGAGGCACTGCTCAACCGCTTGCTCACCATTTTCAACCGCAATCACCTCAAGGCCCATCGACTCTAAATAACGAGAAATTAAACGGCGGTTATCTGGGTGATCTTCAGCAAGCAACACTTTACCTGATAAACCTTTTGTCACTGGCTGCACATACTTTGTAAGCTCAACTGTTTCAGAGCTTGGCGTATGCTCTTTACACGGCAAGTAAAACGAAAATATGCTGCCTTTATTCAGTTCACTTTCAACACTAATATAGCCACCCATCATCATCGCAAGCTGCTGTGATAGGCTTAAGCCAAGCCCGGTCCCACCAAAACGACGGCTGATGCTGTTGTCGCCTTGCCTAAAACATTCAAATATTTGCTTAAGCTGCTCGGCGTTCATACCAATGCCCGTATCAGCGACACGAAACCAGACGCCTTGCTCTACTTGAGAGACTTTTAACTCTACTTCACCTTGATTGGTAAATTTAATTGCATTAGCACATAGGTTGATAAGTATTTGTTTAATGCGGGTAAAGTCGAGCTGACTGTAAAACTGCTCACCCAACTCATTGTGAAAAGCAAAGTTCAGCCCTTTATCTTTAGCCTGACCACTGAGCATGGAGTGGACGTCAGTAAGTAATCGAACTAAATCACCTTCTTTTAGGCTTAACTCAAGCTTATTAGCCTCAATTTTACTAATATCGAGTACATCGTTAATCAGTTCTTTTAAGTGATCACTTTGTTTTTGAATAACCGCAAGCTCATCGTTTAACTGCTCTGGTTTATAAAAACCATTCATTAAATTATCGGTTTGCCCCAAAATTGCGGTTAAAGGTGTACGGATTTCATGGCTGATATTTGCTAAAAACTGACTTTTAATTTCGTTAGCACTACGTAATTGCTCTGCGGTTTCTTCAAGCTCTTTGGTGCGTTTTGCGACCATTAACGAAAGTTGCTCTTTGGCGCCTTTTTCTATACTACGGCGATAAATAGTGATCCCCGTTACCACTATCATCACAAACAAGATAAACAACATAATGCCCAACTGGCGCTGTTTAGACATTTCGAGCTCTTGTACATGCTGTTGCTGCTTTAGCTCAACAATTTCTTGATTAAGCTGACTTGCTTGGATTTGACTTTGTAGCTCACCCATCGACTTTAATAATTTTAAGCTTTGCTCGCTTTTGAATGAACGAACAAACTTGTCAAAACTAGCAACGGCCCCTGCATAATCTCCTTTGCCAGATTTAATTAGGGCCATCATTCCTGCGCCGTCTTGTACTCTCAAATCATCTTTATATTGTTTAGCCATAAAGACCGATGTAGTCAGAGTTGCTTCAGCTTCAGCGAGCTTTCCTTGTAATAACTCGATTTTTGCTTGCGATAATAAACCGGCAAGCTCTAAGGTTTTATTATCAATTTGTTTTGCAAACTCAACGGCTTTCTCTGCATGGCTTAAGGCAAGTTCTAAATCACCGGTGCGCAGATAAACATTGGCTATATTTGCGTGGCGCGACGAAAGAAAATAAGCATTATTTGTCTCTTGGTAATATCGCAAAGCTCGTTGATAGTAATGCAAAGACAGCTGATATTGACCAAGCTCAGAGTACGCAACGCCAATATTGCCATAGGATTGAGCAACGCCGTCTTCATCCCCTAATTTTTGGAAAATCTCTAGCGTTTCTCTATACATATCAAGCGCAATATCATAGCTCGACAAACGAATATAAATACCCGCTATGTTGTGTAAGATATCTGCTTTATCTTGTTCACTGCCATGCTCTTCGTATATGTCTTTCGCTTCTTTGTAATACTTAAGCGCTTGATCCATATTGAACATATCAAAATAAGCAAGGCCAATATTACTAAGCAAGTTCGCTTCGGCAATTGGCTCTGGTAGCTTTTTCGCAACGCTTAATGCCTTACTGTAAGCAAGCACAGCTTGTTGCATCAAACCTTGATAATAGTAAGTAACCCCTTGCATTTTTAAACTACGAAAATACCGTTTTGGGGTTGCAGCAAAGCTTGTCGATTGCTCTGCCAATTGGTAGTTCTTTACAGCCGCCGAAAAATTGCCTTTATCAAGCGCAAAATCCGCAAGTTGCAGGTATATATCAAGGCTTTGTTCTTGGTTAGTTGTATCTTGCTTAAGCAGTTTTTTGGCAAGCTGTTGCTTTTCTTGCCACTGCTCGGATTCACTAAATTGTTTGAATAATGAAGAAATAGCAAAACTTGGCTGCGAAAAGAATACACTGCAGCCGATCAGGATGGCAGTAAGCAAGCTAATACGCAGTGATGTGAACATATGACGAAATCCCTTAATATCAACTTAGCCTGAAGATGCTGTTAGTAAGCTTGGCTAAAAGTATTCCCTAGTATCTAAAAAACAATAGCGTAGTTTCAAAAAAGCAGCTGTGATAGCGTATACCACTGTAGATTACACTAAAGATAGGCTTACGAACAATGGTTAACCCACTGATTGATGAGATTTTTTACCTTCTTTTGGAACAGCCAAAGTGGAAGGTTCATACGCTTGCCAGCGCTCTCAGTGAATCAGGAAAAATTGAACCATTAGATGCTGACCCACAAAAAGATCTGTTTAAACGCAACTTTTTAGTTATGAATGGTCTTTATCAGCTGCAAACACAACTCGCACCAGAGCAACAGCTACAAATTGCCTCATTACATATTGAGCTTGTTAATGAGCAAATAAGTAACGCATTAGAAAGTCACGATCCGCTACGGGATTACTATTTAGATTGGCAGAACTTTGATACAAGCAGCGAAGAAATTGATGCGTTATTAACTGATTTTTGGCAGCGTTTTTCGTCATTTAGCCAAAAAAAGGGCATTCACCCATTATCTCAGCAACAGCTATTAGAGTTACAACAGGCGTGGCAACTACCGGTGGGGTTTTCTTTAAAAGAGTTACAGAAACGCTGGCGGCAGCTCGCATTAAAACATCACCCAGACCGCCAAGGCTGTGCAATTGAGTTTAAGAAAATACAACTCGAATATGAGCAACTTAAAACAAGCTGCTCATAACTCAACAATTTATCTGCTCAAACGTCGTGCGCGAATCTTACGCTTTTTAATATTACCTTCAGTTAATTTACGTAGCGCAGGTTTTGCAGCAGCTCGCTCTACAGCAATAAAGGCAACATTATCAAGCACATTAATTTTACCTACTTGATGACCGGCAATACCTTCTTTACCCGTTAATGCGCCTAAAATATCACCAGCACGAATTTTTTGCTTCTTACCAGCATCAATCATAATGGTTGCCATGGTTGGCTTATAAGCCGGCTTTTCTAGCAAGCTAAATGGCGGAATTGGTTCAGGGTCAAAGTCACGCTCGTAGTGGTCGCCAATTTGTGCCACTTTAAATTGCTCAGCTTCACCATAAATAGAGCATGCAATACCCTTTTTACCTGCTCGACCGGTACGACCAACACGATGTACATGGGTTTGTGGGTCATGTGCAAGGTGATAGTTCACTACCATGTCCATATCGTTGATATCTAAACCGCGTGCGGCAACATCCGTTGCAACCAAAATACAGGCGCTTTTATTAGCAAAGCGAATTAAAGTTCGCTCACGTTCACGTTGATCTAAATCACCGTGTAAGGCAACCGCACTAAACCCTTCAGCATAAAGGTCATCACAAATCTGTTGTGTTTCAACTTTGGTGTTACAAAAAACCACACAGCTTTCTGGTTGGAACTTCAATAGCAACAGCTTCAATGTATTAAAGCGCTGTTTGTTGTTATCAAGCTTGTAAAAGTATTGTTTGATTGTGCTCTTTGTTTGTTCTTCTTCAACCTTAATCATTTCTGGATTGCTAAGCACTCGCTCTGCAATCGCTGCAATTGATTTTGGATAAGTCGCACTAAACAATAATGTTTGGCGTTGGTTAGGAATGCACTCAACAATAGCATCAAGGGTATCCTGAAAACCCATGTCTAGCATTTGATCAGCTTCGTCTAACACCAAAGTCTCGACATCATCTAAGCGTAATGTGCCTTTGCGAATATGGTCATCAACACGACCAGGCGTGCCAACAATGATATGCGCACCATGTTCTAATGAGCCAATTTGTGGACCAATAGACACCCCACCACATAAGGTTAAAACTTTAATATTGTGAATGCCACGGGCAAGCTTACGAACTTCTTCAGCAACTTGCTCTGCTAACTCTCGGGTTGGACATAAAATGAGAGACTGAATACGAAACCTTTTCACATTTAACTTAGCCAACACACCTAGACTAAACGCAGCCGTTTTACCCGACCCGGTTTTAGCTTGGGCAATAATATCTTTGCCTTGCAAGATCACTGGCAAGCTTTGCGCTTGCACAGGCGTCATTTGCGTATAACCTAAAGTTGATAAGTTATCGGTTAACTCTCGCGGCAAAGCCAAAGATGAAAAAGCAGTAGCAGTCACAGTAATATTCCAAACTTGATAATTGAGGGACATCCTCGAAGATGCTGTGGATCATAGCAGAGAATGTACTGTTTCTCTAAACGAAAACACTGTTCGACTCGTTTAATTCATATTTAGTTACAGTTTGACGCTTTCTAACTCTCTGCATTTGTTCTAGTTTATTGATAGCAATATTCAGGAAGAAACGATGCTTCTATTTAATACCGCACCCGCTGATGTTTTTTATAAAAAACAAAAAACGTGTCCACATTGTCATAGTGAACATTATTCTTTAAGCAATCACAGTAGAGTGTTGCGCTTTACCATTTTGCCCATCATGCCACTCTCTATTAATTATCAAAGGCAATGCGATGACTGTGGCTATGTTACTCCTGCACCTTGGTATTCCCTGCCAGCTCTAGAATTAGCCTCATTTATAAAATACTTTATTGGTCTATTCATCATCGTTTACCTATTCACAAAGGCATTACTTGGTGCGAATGAACAAGCTGAGAACGAGCAAACTTACCTAAGCGAGCCTAAGTTATTTGATACCTATTTTGTGTATTCAGATAAATTCACTGGCAAGCCAAAACGTATTAACAATTTGAAAGTGGCACAACTCGTTGAGTTTGACGATAAGAGCATGACATTTAGAATTGCTAACTACACATACAAATACAACAAAGACATCGAGATTGCGATGCGCACCAGTCTGTTAGTGCAAGATGATTACTTTTCTAGTAAAACTCTAACCTTCAGTAAACAACAAATTAAACAGCTCTATGATGACGGCAGCATATATAAAATCATGCGACCTGAGCTTTATATCTTATTCGGTGGTTTTGTGATGCACCCACCAAGACCCAAACCCTTATACGCAGGTGTGAAGTTAGATAAGTACAATCAACAAGGCATTACTTACTTCAAAGATGGCTTATACAAAGAAGCACTGAATAGCTTTACGCTGTCAGCTGAAGGTGGCTATTCATGGGGACAATTAAACTTAGGTCAGATGTATCGTGACGGCCAAGGCACAGAAATCAATAACGAAAAAGCAGCTTATTGGCTTAACAAAGCCACTTTACAAGGGAATCCGAAAGCGAAGATTGAACTTGCAGAGCTATGTTTGAGTTACGATTGTAGTAAATTAGACACTCAATAACCAATTATCCATAAACATCACTCAGAAGAAACCAAGCTAATAATATGATTCTCGCTATTTACTTTACTTTTGTTATGTTATAACATTTTCATGTGGCGCAGTATTTATATTATTTTGTTGGTTTTATAAATGCGTGTTAGCAAAAGCAGAGTCACTCTCCCTACTCTGTTTTAAATTACAGCTGGGCTGCATTGCTTAATAAACGAATCGTCTTTTGAGTTTGTATAACTTGAAGGAAGACCTTGCACACTAGCACGCTTACGTTCCCGTGCTAAATCCTTGCCGGCGAGGTATCTCGCCGGCATTTTTATTTTAAAGTTTTAAATGGTCTTCTAAGAAAGCCAGTACTTTTTTATAGTAAAGAGTGCGGTGCTCTTCTTTATAAAAACCGTGGCCTTCATCATCCAAGAGCTCATAAATATAAGGGTGATTCTCTTTCTTTAAAGCAGAAACTAACGACTCAGCTTGTTCTATAGGCGCCCTTCTATCTTCCCCACCATGCACTATTAATACCGGGGCTTTCAACTTTTCTATATTGTAGCTTGGTGAAAAACGCTTTAATTGCTCCTCATCCTCGCCTAATACTACTTTTAGAAAACGTTGCCCGCTATCACGTTCTGATACATCCCCTTCATCAAACATGAGTGGTAAATCATATACACCTACAACCCCTATCGCACACTGGAACATTTCAGGTTCCAAGATCGCACTTTGTAACGCGGAATATCCACCAAAGCTGGCCCCCATAATACAAATGTTACTTTTATCAGCTATACCGTTTGAAATAAGATATTTTACACCATCTATAATATCGTATTGAATTTCCTGTCCCCACTTGCGATGACCGGCACGTTCAAAATTTCGTCCAAAACCACCTGAACCACGAAAGTTAACCTTGAGTACAGCAATTCCTCTACTCGCAAGCAGCTGAGCAGTTGAATCATATCCCCACCAATCCCTAGGACCATGAGGACCACCATGCGGCATCACTACTAATGGTAAGTTTTTTTCTTCAGCATTATTTGGAATAGTCAAGTAACCGTAGATTGCGAGTCCATCACGTGCTGTAAAATTGATAGGCTTTGTAATCGCCATTTGACTAGGTTTAATCCAACTTCTGGATGAGAAAAGAAAACCGAGATTATTAGTTTTAGCATCAAATAAATAATAACTGCCAGGGTTAGTATCGCTTGAAGCAAAAATGACGCTCTTTTCACCATTTTCAGTACTGCTAACTAATTGAACTTGCTGACCCTCAAGCACTTTTAAAAGAGACTTTAATTGCTGACTTTTCTTAGAGTTATTACCTACAAATGAATAGGTTGGGTAGCCTAATTCATGTTCGACAGCAAAAAGTTCTTTTGAAACTTCATCCACCCACACTTGCTTTGGTGAAAC
>Ga0208568_1000604_pt1 | contig 13101 bp, 11 predicted proteins | sample DeeseametaMP2969_FD_184165 | JGI IMG/M metagenome (GOLD analysis project Ga0208568, IMG submission 184165) | Marine microbial communities from the Deep Atlantic Ocean - MP2969 (SPAdes) | ecosystem: Environmental > Aquatic > Marine > Oceanic | place: South of Funchal, North Atlantic Ocean... | reverse complement strand
GTTGCCGAAATCCAGAGCCAGGGTTGGTTAATGAGCCGAATCTGATGCATAATCGGCTCACAATATGATCCAAAAAAGCAGGTTATTCGGCTCATGTATATCTGGGAACAACCGGATTGGCCCCATTTCCGCTGGGATGCGAGCAAGCTAAAGCCCTGGCTCGACAATATTCGCCTGCTGCAGGGGCGGTTACTGGGTCGGGCTGAAGCTACTCCAGAACAGGCAGATCTGGAGGTGGAGATGGACGCCCTGATTCAGAATGCCATCCGCACCAGTGAAATCGAAGGCGAGCATCTGGACGTGGGCTCCGTGCGTTCTTCGGTGGCCCGGCAGTTGGGCCTGGAGCAGGCTGGCGTGGTGAACCGCGCTACTCCGGTTTCGGATTCGCTGGTGGCATTGCTGCTGGAAGCCACCCGTCAGCCGGATACCGCCTTGTCGCTCGAACAGCTCTGCCATTGGCAAGCCATGCTGTTCCCCGAAGGCGCAGTGTCGCTGGCTAACATCAATATCGGCAGCTTGCGTGGTGAACAGCCCATGCAAGTGGTCTCAGGGCGTAAGGTGCACTTCGAAGCCCCGCCTCGCGACAGGCTGGAGAAAGAGCTGGCAGCGTTTGTGGACTGGTTCAATCAGCCGCCGGTTGAGATGGATGCGTTAACGCGAGCAGGCGTGGCGCACTTGTGGTTGGTTACCCTGCATCCCTTTGACGACGGCAACGGGCGACTGGCCCGCGCGGTAACCGACCGGGCTCTTGCACAGGCAGAACGTCAGTCTGTGCGTTTCTATTCCCTCAGCGCCGCCATCATGGCAAGGCGCAGCGCCTACTATGATCACCTTGAGCAAACCCAGAAAGGTGAGCTGGATATCACCGGCTGGCTGGTCTGGTTTCTGGAAACACTGGAAGCGGCCTTGCAAGATGCATTGGCAAGCATCGACCGGGTGCTGGATAAAACCCGCTTCTGGCAGCGCCATGCCACCACCGTCTTGAGCGAGCGCCAGATCAAGGTGCTTAACCGGTTACTGGATACTGCAGGCGAAGAATTTGAGCACGGTATCAACGCGCGCAAATACCAGTCTCTGGCCAAAGTCAGCAAGGCAACCGCGACCCGGGATCTGGCGGATTTGTTGGAAAAAGGATGCCTTGAGAAATTGCCGGGTGGAGGACGTAATACGCGCTATGTTGTTGCTTGCGTAGTGCAGGCTTGGCTGCCTTGAGTGCTTTCAGGGGGCTTATATTGGGTTCATCACGGATTTCCGGGAAAAGGCCGATTCAAGCCTCCCCCTTTCCGTAGGAGCGTCGCTCGCGGCGCGATACCCAAATCTGAAAAACGATATTTAGCACAGAGGTCACAGAGCACACAGAGTGAAAACCTGTTTTCTCGGTGACCTCTTTGCCCTCTGTGGTGAGAACGCTTTTGATCCTGGTCGTGGAATCGCGCCGCAAGCGACGCTCCTACGCTCAGGTGACGGTGCCGAACACCTGAATGATGTTGCCCAGTCGAGCAGTGAACTTGTCGCCGCTGTTCAGCGGGCCGACGCCGGCGGGGGTGCCGGTGAAGACCACGTCGCCGGGTTCCAGAGTGAAGGTCTGGCTGATTTCGGCCAGCAGTTCGAAGGTGGGAAACAGCATCAGGCCGGTGTGGCCGTGTTGTTTCACTTCCTCGTTGATCTCCAGGGTCACATCCAGGTTCTGGCGCACGGAGATGCCGCGGGCATCGATAAAGCCGGATACCGGGGCGGCGCCGTCGAAGGCCTTGGCCCGTTCCCAGGGGAGCCCTTTTTCCTTTAGCTGGTTTTGCAGTGCCCGCAGGGTCAGATCCAGACCGACGCCGTAGGCGGCGATGCTGAAGCGAATGTTCTCCAGATCGGTTTCCTTGCGGATGCGTTTGCCGATCAGCACCACCATTTCCACTTCATGATGCACCGGCCCCTGCCCTGTCGGGATTACCACCGGTTCATGAAGGCTGGCCAGGGCAGTGGCCGGCTTCATGAACAGGATTGGGGATTCCGGTACCTCGTTGCCCAGCTCGCGGGCGTGGTCGACGTAGTTTCGACCCACGCACACGACCTTGCCTACCGGGATATCAATGGGGGAGCCGTCGATCCAGCGGTGCACGTAGCCATCGTCGTCGCGGTTCAGGGTGATGGCATCATCAAACATCAAACAGCTTCCCGGGGTTCATGATGTTGTTGGGATCGAACACTTGCTTGACGGCTTTCATGCAGGCGATTTCTTCCGGGCTGCGCGAGTATGTCAGGTAGGGTTTCTTGGTCATGCCCACGCCGTGCTCGGCTGAGATAGACCCGTTGTACTTCTCGACGATCTCGAACACCCACTTGGAGACGTTGTTGCACTTGGCGAAGAAGTCTTCCTTGGCCAGGTCTGCCGGCTTGAGGATGTTGAGGTGCATGTTGCCGTCGCCGATATGGCCAAACCAGACAATCTCGAAATCCGGGTAGGCGTCCTGCACCACGGTGTCCACGTCTTCGACAAAGTCCGGCACCTTGGCGATGCTCACCGAGATGTCGTTCTTGTACGGGGTGTGCGGGGCGATGGATTCGGAGATGCGCTCACGCAGCTGCCACAGCTGGTCGAGCTGCTGCAGGGACTGGCTCATGACGCCGTCCAGTACCCAGCCTTCTTCCACGCATTTCTCGAAGATGGCCATGGCCTGCTCGCCGACCTGCTCGGAAAGCTGCTCGAATTCCAGCAGGCAGTAGAACGGGCACTCGGTCTCGAAGGGCTTGGGCACGCCGTGGGCCAGTACGTGGGCCATGGCCTTGTCGGAGAAGAATTCAAAGGCGGTCAGGTCGATGTCCTGCTGGAACGCGTGCAGGATGCTCATCACTTGGCGGAAGCCCGGCGCGCCCAGTACCAGGGCGGTCAGGTCTTTCGGCTGGCGAGTGAGTTTGACGGTGGCTTCTACCACCAGGCCCAGGGTGCCTTCAGAGCCGATAAACAGGTGACGGAAGTCGTAGCCGGTGGCGTTCTTGATCAGCCCCTTGTTCAGTTCCAGCAGTTCACCCTTGCCGGTGATGACTTTCAGGCCGGTGATCCAGTCGCGGGTCATGCCGTAGCGGATCACCTTGATGCCGCCGGCGTTGGTGCCGATGTTGCCACCGATCTGGCTGGAGCCGGCGGAGGCAAAATCCACCGGGTAAAACAGGCCCTTTTCCTCGGCGAATTCCTGCAGCTGCTGGGTGACCACACCGGGTTGCACGGTGACAGCGCGATCGAATTCGTTGAAATCGAGCACCTTGTTCATGCGATCGAAGGCCACTACCAGCTCGTTGTTGGCGGCCACGGCGCCAGCAGACAGACCGGTCCGGCCACCGGACGGCACCAGGTGCAGGCCGTGCTCGTTGGCGATTTCCACGATCTGCTGCACTTCCTCGATGGTCTCCGGCAGCGCGATGGCACAGGGGGCCGGGGCCCACACCTTGGTCCAGTCGACCCCGTAGCGCTCGGCGCTGTCCGGATCGGTGAGCAGGCGTTTGCCAAGCAAATCAGTCAGTTGCTCCAGCGCGGCATGGGCAAGGGCGGTCATCAAGGGTCTCCTGAGCGGGGTAAAACGCACGATCTTGAGGCGTTCTCACGACAACTTGAGCAATCCGACTGCCGGGTTGCTCTCAATTTGAGCGCGCTATGTTAACATACGCGCCCATTTCACAGGCTACCGAGACTTCAATCATGGCCGATACTTCTCTTGAGAAGGACAAGATCCGCGTTCTCCTGCTCGAGGGCATCCACGAAAATGCCGTGGAAAACCTGAAGGCACACGGCTACACCAACGTGGAACTGCTGCCCACCGCCCTGACTGGCAGCGATCTGACGGACAAGATCCAGGATGCCCATTTTATTGGTATCCGCTCCCGCACCCAGCTCACCGAAGAGGTGTTTGCTGCGGCGGAGAAACTGATTGGTGTCGGCTGTTTCTGTATCGGTACCAACCAGGTGGACCTGAAGGCGGCCCTGAAACGCGGTATTCCGGTGTTCAATGCCCCCTACTCCAACACCCGTTCCGTGGCCGAGCTGGTGATTGCCCACACCATCAACCTGATGCGTGGCATTCCCGAGAAGAACGCCTCTGCCCACCGTGGTGGCTGGCTCAAGTCGGCCAAGGATAGCTACGAAATTCGTGGCAAGACCCTGGGTATCGTGGGTTACGGCAATATCGGCGCGCAGGTGTCGGTGCTGGCTGAATCCATGGGGATGAAGGTGAAGTTCTACGACGTGATTCCCAAGTTGCCGCTGGGTAACGCCGAGCAGGTGAGCAGCCTCAACGACCTGTTGGGTCAGTCTGATGTGGTCAGTCTGCATGTGCCGGATACCGCCGACACACGCTGGATGATCAAGGAAGAGCAGATTCGCGCCATGAAGCCCAAGGGCTATCTGATCAACTATGCCCGCGGCAAGGTGGTGGACATTGATGCCCTGGCGGCAGCGCTGAAGGACGGCCATCTGCTGGGTGCCGCCATCGACGTGTTCCCGGAAGAGCCGAAAGGTAACGACGACGAGTTTGTCAGCCCGCTACGCGAATTCGACAACGTGATCCTGACCCCGCATATCGGTGGCTCCACCCAGGAAGCCCAGGTCAACATCGGCACCGAGGTGTCCGAAAAGCTGGCCCGTTACTCCGATAATGGCGCCACCCTTGGCGCGGTGAATTTCCCGGAAGTGGCCCTGCCGGCTCACCCGGACATGCACCGCCTGCTGCACATTCACAAGAACGTCCCCGGCGTACTCACCCAGATCAACACCATTTTCTCCGAAAATGGCATCAACATCTGTGGTCAGTACCTGCAGACCAATGAAGACATTGGTTATGTGGTAATCGACGTGAACAAAGAGTACAGCCAGCTGGCGCTGGACAAGCTGCGCACCATCGAGGGCACTATCCGTACCCGCGTGTTGTTCTGATTGACAGGAAGTGCCAGGCACCGGGCAGGAGGATTGTGACCTGCTCGACAAAAAGCCGAAGTCGGGCTACCTTGCCTGCTTCGGCTTTTTTGTTTTGGGGACCATCGGGAAATGATAACTCTTGCCAAAGGATGGCTGGCGCTGGTGCTGCTCGCGGCGCTATCGGGGTGTGCGACCAATTCGTTGTTCGTGTCCTACCCCAGTCAGGCACAGAAGTGGAAGACTACGCTGGCCAGTGAAGCCCCTGACCAGGGGGTGATAACCAAGCTTGAGCAGTCCACCGCCGGGGGGGATGGTGTGCTGTATCTGCAGGAACTGGGTCGGGTAACCCAGCTAAATGGGCAGCCGGAGGCCAGTCGCAATGCCTTTGCTGGGGCGGTAGCGGAGTACGACAAGGAAGATGCCAGCGCCAAGATTCAGGTGTCTTCCCTTGCGGCGACCGGTACGGCCATGCTGACTAATGACAACGCCCGCCCCTATGTGGCGCCAGACTATGAGCGCATCTTCACCCGCGCCTATCAGGCGCTCAACTATTGGGCGGATGGCGATGCCACGGGTACCTCGGTGGAACTCCGCGCAGCAGCACTTGAGCAGCAGGTGGCGGCCAACAAGCGCGACAAGGAAATTGCCAAGGCGGAAGAAGATGCTGACGAAAACAGCATCGACCTGAATCAGTTCGATGGCTACTTCGAAGGGCTCAATGCGGTGGCCGGTGATGTGAAGGCCAGCTTCCAGAATGCCTGGACTTTCTATCTCTCCGCGCTCTTCTGGGAAGCGCACGGCGAGTATAACGACGCGCTTGTGGACTACAAAAAGGCCCTGGAAATCAATCCCGACTCCACCATGCTCAAAGAAGATGTGGAGCGGATTTCCAACCGGATGAAGCGTCGCAAGGTCGACGATGGCGGTCTGGTGGCGATCATCTATGAACAGGGATACGTGCAGCCGCGGCAGGAGTTCAGCTTGCCTATTCCTACCGTGCATGGTGTTTTCTCGGTCGCCTTCCCTACCTATGCCCTCGCGGACAAACCCATGCCCAATACCCTGCGGGTACTCGATACTGCCAGCCAGCCATTGGGCGAGACCCAGGTGCTGGCGGATGTGGGCGCCCTGGCCGCCAAGGACCTGAAGGAACGCATGCCAGGCATGCTGGTACGCCAGACATTGCGTGCCACTGCCAAATATAATGTGCAGAAGCAGGCCAACGACAATTTCGGTCTGCTGGGTTCATTAAGTACCCAGATTTATAACCTGGTCAGTGAGCAGGCGGATCAGCGCAGCTGGCTGACGCTGCCGGCCTATGCCCAGGCCACCCGCTTTACCCTGGAACCCGGTGAGCACACCCTGGTGTTGAGCACCCCGCAGGGCAATGCTACGTTGACAGTACCGGTTGTAGACCGGGGCCTCACCGTGATCCATGCCGTGGCCATTCCCGGCCGCTTGATTACTCGTGTGTTACCCGTTCAGGAGGGACCCTTATGACGATATTTCGCCCATTGATGGCGCTGCTGGTGGCGCTGCTTCTCACGGCCTGTTCGGCCAGCAACATGGGGCAGCTGGAAGTGGATGAGAACGGAGAGACGGTTACCAGGGTCTATTCCAATAACAGCCTGCTTTCCAGCCGGATTTCCGTGCCTGACCTGAAGCAGAAAAAGGTAGGCGACCTGCTCTACATGCAGGCCACGCTGGAAAATGACTGGAAATTCCAGCTCGACTTTCAATACAAGGTGAAGTTTTTTGATGCCGACGGCTTTGAACTGCAGCCGGAAGCACAGCCCTGGCGGCAGGTGGTGATGGCCGGTCGCAGCCAGAACAATATCAAGGCCATCGCCCCGAACCCGTCGGCCGTGCGCTTTGAAATCTGGGTACAGGAATAACTTCTCGCGTTTGCGAGACTAAAAGGAACAAGGAGACAAGAATGCGACGTGTACTAACCATGATCATGCTGGGTGCCGCTGTGGCGCTGTCCGGCTGTTCTACCGTGGACTATGGCGATGCCCAGGCCCGTGAAACTGTGAACACCGATTTCGGTTCCACTGACCTGCAGATGATTGCCAGCAAGATGGTCGATGACATGCTGGTGTTCCCGCCCATCGTGCAGCTGACCCAGAACCGTCGTCCGGTGGTGTTTGTGGACAGCATCAAGAACAAGACCACCGAGCACATCGACACCGAGTCCATCACCGACACCATCCAGTCCAAACTGCTTAACTCGGGCAAGTTCCGTTTCGTGGACATGACCAAGGTGGAAAGCGTGCGTGAGCAGCTGGACTACCAGAGCGAATCCGGCCTGGTGGATCCAAACACCGCTGCGCAGATGGGTCGTCAGATCGGTGCCGAGTTCATGATGTACGGTAACTTCTCTTCCATTGTGAAGCGTGAAGGCAGCACCAAGGATGTGTACTACAAGTTCACCCTCAAGCTGATGAACATTCAGACCGGCATCATCGAATGGGCGAACGAGAAAGAAATCCGCAAGACCCAGAAGAAAAGCCTGTTTGGAATGTAAGTAGCGGGCTAACGCCTGGTTGCTAGAGCCCGCGGAGCCTACCGGGAAACTATACGGTGAGCTCTGTGGTCTCTTTGGTATCCCGCGGTGCGAATATCGCCCGTCAGAACAAGGAGGTCACATGTTCAAACGTCTATTTGCTCCACTGTTTCTCTTGCTGGCGATATGCTCAACGGCAAGCCATGCGCTGACCGAAACGGTGTCCGTCACGGCCCGCGGGTTTGGCGACAACCCCGAGCAGGCCATGACCAATGCGCTGGTGGCGGCGGTTCGCCAGGGAGGCGGTGTGACCCTGGCGGTGGATCCCAACTTCCGTACGGATGTGTACGAGTGGGTGATTCAGCAGCAAGGGGATGTGTCCACCTGGATGGGCAAGGAAACCTCGGTGCCAGAGCCCCAACTGCCGACCATGGGCAACATCAAGACCTATCAGGTGCAGTCTGTGAAGCAGGTGGACGATGGCATGTGGCAGGCGGATATCCAGGCCGATATCTTGCGTCCCAAGTCCATCGGCCCGGACCGTTCTCATCTTCCCGGTATTGCCATTGCGACCTTTGATACCCGTGCCGCCAGTTATGACCTGGGCGACGTCAAGGTTTCCGCCTCGGAAGTACAGCGGGATCTGGCGGAAAACCTGTCCATGGCCTTTACCCAGTCAGGCCGTTTCCGGGTGCTGGATCGTGCCTACCTGGCGGATATCGACAAAGAGCTGGGCGTGGTTGCCGAAGGCAGTATTGCCCCGGAAGAAATGGCTCGCCTGGGCCAGCGCAAAGGGGCAGACCTGTTGCTGGTCGGGACCATTGAAGATTTCCAGATTGGTGACAGCGAGCGGGAATTCTACGGTGCCAAGATGGGCGGTTATGAGCCCTATGTACGGGTGCGTTATCGTCTGATCGATACCACGACGACAGAAATACTGTGGAGTGACCTGTATGTGTGGGACAAGTCTGAAGCGGAAATTCGCGAAGTGGCCCGCCAGTTGAACATTGATGACCGTAATCATCCTGAGCGCCTTGCCGATGTGATGTACCCCGAAATTGCCCGGGCCATCGCCGGAGATGCCACCGACGTGCTCTACCCGGTTCAGGTGATCAAGGTAGACGGCAGCACGGTCTTCCTCACCCAGGGTGAAGGGCGCCTGGAGCAGGATGCGCTGATGAAGGTGTATCGGCCTGCCGGAGAAATGAAAGATCCGGACACCGGCATGACCATCAAGATGGAAGGCGCTGCACTGGCCACACTCAAAGTGAGTGAAATCCGTCCGGATTATGGGATTGCCGTGATCGAAGGTGATGCCAGCAGCCCGCTCAAGGTGGGTGACCGGGTGCGCCCGGACAAGCAGGCCAATAACCCGGCGGCTCAACCCGCCGGCCAGCCTGCCACCCCGGGATCGTCTGACGCGCCGATCCAGTGGTAAAACAAAAACCTCCGCACTGCGGGGGTTTTTGTTTTTATGTAGGAGCATAGCTCCTGCAAAGGGACGGCGACGCGATTATCAGGATGCCGGATTCGCGGCCAGCGCAGCGGCTTGCTTCTTGCGCTTGCTTGTCACTCTCGCCTTGCGTTTCTTCCACCAGATCACCAGCCCGGTGATCGACAGCATCGCGACAGCGATGCCCATGATGGAAATGATGATACGACCGGGCAGGCCGGCGATACGGCCGGAGTGCAGCGGGAACTGCAGCTGGTTGAAGACGTCGGCGGCGGTGCCGGTCCAGGGGACTTCGTCACCCAGCAGCTCAGCGGTGTTGCCGTCGTAGTACAGGCTTTTCACTTTCATGCCACCGCTGTCGTGGTCTTCCCCGGGGTAGTAAAAACGCACCCCAAAGATGGCGAAGTTGTCGCTATAGAACGTATCGCCAATGGGCTCGTCCCAGCCACGGTTATCGGCTTCTGCGCGGGCCTGTTCAAACAGCTGCGGCCAGGATACCTCTGGCTCCACCGGGTCATGCAGGGCCGTGGGGGCGCGTTTCATGAAGGGGCCCGGGGTGGTTTCGGAAATCGTGGACATGATCGGGTAGAAGACTTCCCGGTACAGGTTCAGCGAGAACGAGGTAAAGGCCAGCAGCAGCAACAGCCCGAATACCCACAGGCCCACGGCCCGGTGCAGATCGAAATTCAGTTTGTAGGGCCCGGCCCCGCGGCGAATCATCCAGGCCGGTTTCCAGCGCTGCATCCAGCTTTTGCCGCCGGCGTTGGCGGTGCGTCGACGGCGCGGCAGAGTCAGGGCCATGGCAATAAAGGTATCAAACAACCAGACCAGCGCGACGCCCCCCATCAACCACACGCCCCACTCATCAATGCCCCGCCATTCCGGAATGTGCAGGGAATAATGGAGTTTGTAGAGGAATGACATCAGGTGTTCCGGATGCAGGGAAATCTTGCCCCACTCGCGCTTGCCGACGATCTCGCCGGTGACCGGATCCACAAAAGCGTGGTTGTAGTCCAGTTCATAGCGCTTGCCGGTGTCCGGGTTTTTCAGGGCATCCACCCAGATCTCGGCGTTGTGGCCGGGCTCGGCGGCCAGCGGGAAGAAACTGACCCGGACACGGGGGTCGTCCGCTTCCACGATCTTGACCAGCTCCAGCATGGGCAGCGGTTCGCCTTCGCTCTGGCTCTCGAACAGGTGAGGATTAAGCCATTCGTCCAGTTCGTGGTCCCAGGAAATGATTGCGCCGGTAAGCCCGGCAATGATCAGGAAGACGGCAATGAAGAGGCCGAACCAGCGATGAAGGACAACGAGCAGCGAGCGCATGAGAAATACCTGGAAAGTCCGCGATAAAGCCTGTCTGGGTGACGCGGAGCCTAGCACAGATGCCAATCATTCTCATTACAAATGTAAGGTGTCAGGGCTTGCCGCCCCACACAGGATAGGGAATACCGGCCAGGCGGTTGATAACGAATGCCTGCGCGACCAGCAGGGCCACGGCACTGACCAGGATCGGCAGTTGCTGTAATTCGTGCATCAAACCCAGCGAGACGATCAGGGCCGTGGCGCCGGCAGGCGGGTGTGCCACTCGAAAGAGAATCATCAGCGCACTGGTGAGCCCGAGTGATAGTCCTGCGGCGGCGACCCGGGACCATTCTACGCCGGTAATAAAGGCGGCAGGGGCATCGTGCAGACCGAACAGCCAGAGGGAGGCCCAGCCACACAGTGCACCGATAATGTGTCCGCACAACACATTGCGCGGCGATGCCGCATCAGCGGTGGGCACATGAAACAGCAGAAAGGCGGTGGCGCCGAGGGAGGGAAAGATAAAAGCCTGCTGCGTCACCAGCGCGACCATGGCGATCAGGGCAATGCTGAGTCCGCCGTTGACCAGGTTGAAGGCCGCCAGCACCAGTCGTGGATTGAAGCGCTGACTCAGCACTTCAAGGTGCAGCTGCCTCAGCAGCCCGCCAACCAGCTGCTGGCGGACCTGATCTGTCTGTTCGCTCATTGGCGCACCATATGCGGGCATTAAAAGAGCGGGAATGGTAAGGCTTGGGGGGTTGGTGATCAATAATGGTGCGCATTGTGTTTCTGGTTGGTGCGGAGAAATCGGGTAATCCGGTGTCGGCATAATCCAACCGCTTACAGCGAAATCCGGTAGCATCAGCAGCTGGATAATCGGGAGAACAACGTGGACGGATTTTTCTCGCAGGCACTGGTGTTATTGGGCGCCACCCTCATCCTGCTACCGCTGTTTCAGCGGCTGGGTCTTGGCAGCATTCTGGGGTATCTGGCGGCAGGGATCGCGGTGGGCCCATTGGGGCTGGGGTTGGTGAGTGGGGGTACGGATGTCCTGCACTTTGCTGAGCTGGGCGTGGTGTTGATGCTGTTTGTGGTGGGGCTGGAGTTGGCGCCGCAACAGCTGTGGGCACAACGGCACAGGTTAGTGGGGCTCGGAGCGACGCAGATGGTGCTGAGTGCGCTGTTGCTGGCAGGGGCCTTTATGCTGTTCGGGTTCGGTGCTCCTCAGAGTCTTGCCATTGGCGCGACGCTGGCGCTGTCATCCACGGCCTTTGTGGTTCAGATGCTGGTGGAAACCAATCAGCTTGGCACCCCCCAGGGGCGGTCGGCGTTTTCGATTCTGTTGTTGCAGGACTTGGCCGTCATCCCAATTCTGCTACTGCTGCCGGTGCTGGCGGGCACCCAGGCCGGTGACGACAGCCCACAATTACTGGCCGGGCTGGCGGCCCTGATTGCAATGGTGCTGGCGGGACGTTATGTGCTGAACCCGTGGCTGGGAAAGCTGGCCCGCTTGCGCAACCCGGAGCTGATGAGTGCCAGCGCCTTGATGGTGGTGCTGGGCTCGGCGGCGTTGATGGAACACCTGGGGCTGTCCATGGGGTTGGGGGCCTTTGTGGCCGGGGTATTGCTGGCTAACTCGCCCTATCGGGAGCAGCTCGAAACGGATATTCAGCCGTTCAAGGGACTCTTGCTCGGGCTGTTTTTCCTGGCCATCGGCATGACCATGGACCTGCGACTGCTGCGTGATCACCCCGGTGAGATTGTGCTTTATCTGGTGGCCTTGTTGGTGATCAAGGCGGCGGTACTGATGGCCATCAGCCGTGTGCGAAAACAGACCTGGCGTAGCACGGTGTTGTTTGGCGGGTTGCTCTGTCAGGGCGGCGAATTTGCCTTTGTACTGCTGACGCAGGCGCAAAGCCTGAACCTGCTGGATAGCGCGGTGGCAGGGCAACTGAATCTGGTGGTGGCATTGTCCATGGCGGCAACACCGCTGTTGTTGAAGCTGGTCGCGTTGTTGTGGCGTGAGGACCGTCCTTCGCGTGCACGTCCGGATCTCGAGGAGGAGACGCTGCCGAGCCATCATCCACAGGTGGTGATTGCCGGGCTGGGCCGTTTCGGCCAGATCACCGCGCGAATCCTGGTGGGGCGCAATATCCCGTTTACCGCGCTGGACTCGGACCCGGACGAGATTGACCTGTTGCGGCGCTATGGCAATGAGGTGTATTTCGGTGATGTCACCCGGCTGGACCTGTTGCGTAATGCCGGGCTCGACCACGCCCGGGTACTGGTGCTGGCGGTGGACGATGTGGAGGACTCATTGAAAGCCGTGGAACTGGTGCGACAGCATTTCCCTGCGGTGACGATCGTCGCGCGCGCACGGGACCGTTATCACGCCTACCGTCTCCATGAATTGGGTGTAGACCAGGTGATTCGTGAAACGTTTGAGTCGGCTCTGTTGTCGGCCAGGGTTACCTTGATGCAGTTGGGGGTGCCAGAGTCTACCGCCCTGGATCTGGTGCGCAGCTTCAAGGATCTTGATGAGCGGCTGTTGCGAGAACAGATCGAGCATCGGGGGGACATGGACATGCTGGTCGAGACCAACCGCAAGGGTCGCGAAGAGCTGGAATCGTTGCTGTCGGGCGGGGATCGTTGAGAGGGGGCGCCCTGACAGGCAGGGCGCTAACTGCTCGGGACTGAAGGGTGAATTACAACTTCAGTTTATTGAGACCGCGACGGATGCCCTGGTCCAGACCTGCCTTGATGATGGGGCCGATCAGCGGCAGTTTGCCTTCAAACTCGATGGTGTAATCCAGTCGGCTGCCGCCCGTACCGGTGTCGGAAAAACGCATCACACCCTTGTGATTCTTCAGCGGACTGCCTTTGGTGATCGTGTACTCGATCAGTTCGTTGGGCACGACCCGGGTAACGGTTTCGTGGAAG
>Ga0208568_1000598_pt1 | contig 13218 bp, 10 predicted proteins | sample DeeseametaMP2969_FD_184165 | JGI IMG/M metagenome (GOLD analysis project Ga0208568, IMG submission 184165) | Marine microbial communities from the Deep Atlantic Ocean - MP2969 (SPAdes) | ecosystem: Environmental > Aquatic > Marine > Oceanic | place: South of Funchal, North Atlantic Ocean... | reverse complement strand
GCTGATTGGGATAATCCAGCCTGCGACCCAGGATTCTGAAAAGCTGTGTGAAATCGGCTGTGCAGGAAAAATTGAACAGTCTCAACAATTGCCAAAAGGAAATTATCTAATACAGCTCCACGGCGAATCTCGCTTCAAGATTGTTGAGGAACTGGAAACAGACACTCCCTACAGACAGGCAAAGGTAGAGTATTCATCATTTCCAAATGACACAGAAGATTTGAGGCTTTCTAAGGATTCAGAACTTTTGTATCAAAACTTCAGGGAATATTCTGAAAGAAATAAGCTGAAAATAGAGTGGGAAAAAATAGAAGATATTCCTGCAAACTACCTCGTTAATTTACTCAGCATGAACCTGGATTTTTCCGGAATAGAAAAACAAACACTGTTGGAGTCTCCAGACCTGGACTCCCGTTTGGATGACTTGATCTGTCTGATGGGAATGTCGAACCCCAATGAAATTTTAACCGATTTTTCACCCAACTTTCTAAATTAAATAAGAGATAAATTACATGATAACTGCAAAATTATTCAAGTATCTAATCTCACTCATCCTCATTTTTACCGCTTATTTTACTGCAATTGCACAAACTTCCAGTGCTGCTCCTGCAGGTACAGTCTTTCATCCCAACCCGGTTTTAGGCTTGGTTGATGGAAAACCGGTGACTTTTGAAGATGTGCGCAACAAAAAAGCAAATGACCTTAGTCTGCAGCTGTATCAGCATCTGAGTGTCCGGTTGATGGAATATGCTCTGGAAAAATTGGCTGCAAAACATCAGGAAATAATCTTGACTCCAGAAAGAAAAGTGACACTCAAAGAAATCATTACAGTTTATGAACAAAATGATCTGCAGGAACGAGGAACCTTGGAACAGATCCGGCCGCAGATTAAACAGTTTCTGGAGCAGCAGATTAGGAGTCAGCATATGTTGAACCAATACTCACTGGCACTTAAGAAGGGCTGGGTTATTTCAAATTTGGAGGCCCCTTCAGATTTTCTGCTGAAAGGTAATATAAAAACCGGTTATCTCAGGGGCAACAAAAAAGCCTCGGTCATTCTGCTTGAATATTCGGATTACCAGTGTCCTTTTTGCCGTCGTGTACAGAGTACAATCCGTAAACTCCTCGATAAATACCAGGACCGAGTGGCTTTTGGATACCGGCACTTCCCGCTTGCTTTTCATAAAGAAGCCGACGAAGCGGCAATTGCGTCGGAATGTGCCCGGGAACAGGGCAAATTTGAAGAAATTCACAGGATACTCTACTCACGTCAAAAGGCACAAGATAAGGAAGAACTGAAAAAATATGCCAGAGAAATAAAAGTAAAATACCCTGTTAAATTCGACGAGTGCCTCGATAACGAGAAATACCGTGGACTAGTTGATCAGGACATGAAAGATGGATCTAATCTTGGCATTACCGGAACTCCAGGTTTTTTTGTTGGCCTCTTCAATCCAAAGTCCGGGGAAATTCAGGGTGAAGTACTTTCCGGCGCACAACCCTATGATGCTTTCCAACAGGCATTAGAAAAATACTTAAGCCAAAACTAATCATTATGAGCGAAGGAGACCTCCGCCAATCCCTGGAGAAAATAAAATCACCACGCATCCTCGTTGTAGGAGACCTGATGCTGGACTATTATTCGTGGGGTAAAGTGGATAGAATATCTCCGGAGGCGCCAATTCCTGTAATGCAGGTGCTCCGGGAAGACCGGCGCTTAGGCGGGGCAGGTAATGTAGTGATGAATCTGACCACTTTGGGTGCAGAAGTTCTCGTTTGCGGAGTCACCGGAAAAGATGAAACCGGCGAATGCATCCGTAAACTGCTTGCGGAAAACGGTGTTGATCATTCAGGTGTAATCATTTCTGAAAATTATAAAAGCTGCCTCAAGCACCGTATGATTGCCGGACAAACCCATTTGCTCCGGATGGATATTGATCCGGATCCGGAAAAGCTTGTACCGCAAAAACAGCTAACTGATTATTTGGAACAAACAATTCCAAAAAGCCACGCAGTCATTGTTTCTGACTACGGAAAGGGTTTACTCAGTACTGAAAGTCTAAAAACAATTGCGGCTTGTGGAAAAAAACACGGAGTTCCGATTGTGGGCGATCCTCGACGTACTACAAACTACTACATTTATCAGGATTTCACCCTCATTAAACCAAACCGCAAGGAAACTGAAGCAGCAGTCGGATTTGCTCTTAAAGACCAACATGATGTCCTCAAGGCTGCAGAGCAGTTGAAAGCTGAAGTAAATGTGGAATATCTGGTTATCAGCCTTGATCGGGACGGTTTACTACTTTTCCACAATCCAGAGGATTATAACTTCCTTGAAGCAGAAACTCAGGAAGTTTTTGATGTTGTTGGAGCCGGAGACATGGTCAGCAGCATGCTCACGTTTATGCTTGCCGGACAGGCAAAGATTGAGCAGGCCGCTTACTGGGCTCAACTTGCTGCAGGCATGGAAATACAACATGTAGGTGTAGTTTCATTTTCAAAACACGAGTTGCTTCAGCGTTATGATTACGGAGAAACTTCTGCGAAAATCGTGACTCAGGAAAAGCTGTACCGCAACTTGCCCCAGGAAATTCCTATTGTTTTCACAAATGGATATTTTGACGAAATTTCTGCAGGGCACCTGAAATTCCTGCATCAACTCAATACTCTTAAAGGCTTTAATGTCGTAGCTATCAATAGTGACAGGAGCATCACCAAACAAAAAGGACACCCACCTTTGCTAAATGAAAGGGAGCGCGCCCTGTTGCTCTCCGCTATTGAAGCTGTGGACCGGGTTATTATTTTTGATGATGCGGATGCAAGCAGCTTAATCCGCAATATCCGTCCGACAATTGTTGTAAAAGGTAAACATTTCGAAAAACAACTTCTTCCGGAACAGGAGGCCATTCGTGAGTCTGGTGCCAAACTGGAGTATTTTCCGGAATATTGAGGAATCAGTCTCCCCTTTTTTAATTAATCTTCAAGGAAAAAATGAGTGTAAATATTTCTGATGTCCTGGACATCGTCAACAGCCAGAATCAATGGCGCGGCAAAGAAGCCATCAACCTGATTGCCAGCGAAAATGTTCAGTCGGATGCAGTCAAACAAATAGAGTCCAACGATTTCATGGGACGTTATGCAGAAGGACACCCAAATACTGCACAGCAAGACAACCGATATTACGAAGGTACCCGCTACATCGATCAAATTGAAAGCATGACCACTCGTGAAATCATCCAGCTGGCAAAATGTCTGCAGGCTGATGTTCGCCCGCTCAGTGGAAATGCTGCTAATACCGCTGTGGCTCTTGGTATTTTGCGTGGTGGTGATACTGTGCTTGTAAATTCTATCGACATCGGCGGACATATCAGCCATAACCCGGTTGGCGTGGTGGGAAGAAGAATTCAGGTTCGAGGAAAAGTACTCACTCCGGGACGTGAAAACTCCATCTCATTGCATTTCTGGCCTGCAACTGAAGACGGATATCATCTTGATGTACCAAAATGCGTTGACCTGGTGGAGCAAACTTCTCCGAATATGGTTATTCTTGGCAAAAGCCTGTTCCTCTTTCCGGAACCTGTAAAACAAATTGCAGAAGTCTGCCGGGCAAAAAATATTCCTCTTCTTTATGACGGTGCTCACGTTCTTGGTCTGATTCTCGGTGGTCAATTCCAAAATCCATTTGAGGAAGGCGCGCATTTCATTAACGGAAGTACACATAAAACTTTCCCTGGACCACAGCGTGGAGTAATACTAGGTAATATGTCCAGTGAACAGGAAATGAAATGGTGGACCAGTGTAGACAGGGGCGTAATGCCTGGTTCTTCCAGCAGTCACCATCTGCACACTCTGCCGGGAATGCTGATAGCAATCCGGGAAATGGCTGAGTTCGGCCGGGAATATGCTGCTCAAACAATAACTAATGCCAAAGCTTTAGCGCAGGCTCTGACTGATGAAGGGGTGAATGTGGAAGCCAAAGAATTCGGTTTTACTGAAAGTCACCAGTTGGCAATAAACGTAACCAATTTTGGAATTGCCAAAGAGCTTGCCCGCTCACTCTCTGATAAAAACAACATCATCACCAACTACAACATGCTGCCTGGCGACAAGGATGCAAAAAATCCAACCGGTTTGCGAATTGGTGTGCAGGAAATGACACGCTACGGCATGAAAGAAGATGAAATGGGTGAGCTGGCTGATTTGATGAAAGCCGGACTGCAAGGAAAAATAGTCAAAGATGAAGTTATCAAGCTGCGCAGCCGTTTTACCGACGTACACTTTGCCTGACAATCAGGTTATGAAAGAAAATTCAACCAGCACAATTTTACCAGGGTTTCAGGAAATTTGGAATGGCCATGGATTTAGCTGTCAGTTTTCAACTGTCAGTCTGAAAATCAGGCAAAAATACTGATCTTGGATATCTTTTTCAGCTGCGTTTTCCAGGTTTTTTACTGTGAGTCGATTTTTTCTTGCGCCAGATAAAATTCAAAGGAGTACCTTCAAAACCAAAATGAAAGCGGAACTGGTTGGAAACATAGCGCTCGTAAGCAAAGTTTGTTTTTTCGGGATTATTGGTCATGAAGACAAAAGTCGGCGGGGCAACACTGACCTGATTACCATAAAAAACCTTGGTCGGCCGGCCCGATTTTGATGGAGGCGGATGTTGGTTGACAATCAGCTGAAGAATTGTATTCAAATCTGAAGTTTGAATCCGCCGGACGTACTGCTCATGAACCCGCAGAATGTTTTCAAAAATTTGAGTAACGCGCTGTCCAGTCACCGCACTGACAAAAATAACCGGTGCAAAGTTGATAAAACCCAAACTATCGTAAACTTCTTCTATGACTTCCTTTTGGGTTATGCCGTCTTTTTTGACCAGATCCCATTTGTTCATCACAATCACCAGTGATTTTCTGCGCTCATTGGCATAGCCGGCAATCTTGGTAACTTGCTCTGTTACCCCTTCTTCTGCATCAATAATCAAAAGAGTTACATCCGCACGTTCTATTGATTTGAGTGCAGAAACAATACTGAATGTTTCAATCTTCCGACTGACCTTGCCGCGTCGACGAATTCCTGCAGTATCAACCAGCAAAATATCCCGGCCTTCAAAACTGCACTGACTGTCAACCGGATCACGGGTTGTTCCTGAAACCGGATCCACAATCATCCGCTCCTTCCGGAGAAGTGCATTTACAATCGACGATTTTCCTGCATTTGGTTTACCAATAACCGCAACTGCAATAGGAGCATCAGAGCGGCTTAGATCTTCATTGTAGTCTTCTTTTTCTTTTATTTTCAGTGGAATCAGCTGATCTACTTCTTCCAAAAGTCCTTCTATTCCACGGTTGTGCTCAGCAGAAATTGGATAAATATTTTCTACTCCAAGCTGATGAAACTCAAAACTTTCTTCTTCCAGACGGGGGTTATCGGCTTTGTTGACAACAACAAACAAGGGAGTTTCTGCTTTCACCAATGTCCTGTATATTTCACTGTCTGCCGGAGTCCAGCCTTCCAGTGCATTTACAACAAACAAAACACAATCTGCCTCTTCAACAGCCAGACGTGCCTGTATTGCCATTTTCTGAACCAATGAGCTTTCTGCAACTGGTTCAAATCCACCTGTATCAACTGCAATAAACTGAAAACCGTGATATTTTGAAATTCCGGAATTGCGATCACGTGTTACACCCGGATTCTTTTCTACAATGGCAGAACGTCGCCCGACAAGGCGATTGAATAATGTTGATTTTCCTACATTTGGACGCCCGACTATGGCGACAACGGAATGGGGGCTGGACATGGAATTGGTGCAATAATTTCAAACATCCAAATTCTTCACTCGAAGTGCGTTTTCCACAATGAAGTTTCGGCGTGGCTCAACTTGATCGCCCATCAGAATGGTGAAAATTCCGTCTGATTCAACAATATCTTCAACTTTCACTTTTTTAAGTGTTCTGATTGTCGGATCAAGTGTTGTCTCCCATAGCTGCTCCGGATTCATTTCACCCAATCCTTTGTAACGCTGAATGTACATGCCTTTCTTGCCAAAACTAACCATAAATTCCAACACCTGAGACCATGTCTGGATAGAGTGACTCTCACCTTCATTTTCTTCAGTCAGTACCACTCCATTTTCTCCAAGTGCCGTCTTGAGGTTCAAATGTTCCTGTAACAATTGGGAATAATCATATGCGCTAAGGTTTTCCAATAAATTCAGAGACAGCTCAATTTGTGTATCATTAACCTGGATTAGAACATTACTTCCTTGTTTTTCCGGATCAACAGTCAGTTTGTAGTCCGGATAGCTATTCTTCAAGTTGTCAATACAGTTGAGGATGTGCTCTGCACCTCCAAGATCAATCTCAATTTCATGCTTGAGCAGGAGATTGATCAAAAGAGTTAGATTGGGGTTAAAGCACAAGCGGCCATAATGGGTTCTGTAAAGCCTGATTTTAAGTGCAGTCTGAAAAAGATCTTCTCCACTGATTGTTGTTCCTTTTTCAGAAGTGAGACTTAGAGTTTCACTGGAAGCGCGCACCAGCCGTTCTGTCAATTCATTTTCATTCTTGGCATAAAAACTGGAACGACCTTTTTTTGCCCTGTACAAAGGCGGCTGTGCAATATAAAGATAGCCATTTTCAATAATTTCAGGCATTTGCCGGTAGAAAAAAGTTAGTATCAAAGTCAAAATGTGGAGGCCATCAACATCTGCATCTGTCATGATAATGATTTTATGGTAACGTATTTTTTCAAGATCAAACTCTTCTTTCCCAATACCTGTTCCCATTGCAGTGATCATGGATTTTATTTCTTCATGGGAAAGCATCTTATCAAAACGGGCCTTTTCCACATTCAATATTTTACCTTTGAGAGGCAGAATAGCCTGGTTTTTGCGGTCACGCCCCTGCTTTGCCGAGCCTCCTGCAGAATCACCCTCAACCAGAAACAATTCACTCAATGCCGGATCAGATTCCTGACAGTCAGCCAGTTTTCCTGGAAGAGTACTGAACTCAAGTACATTTTTTCTGCGGGTAATTTCTCGTGCTTTTTTTGCAGCAAGCCTGGCTCGTTGTGCATCAATGGCTTTAGCAACAATCTTTTTTGCAACAGCAGGATTCTCCTCCAGATGTGCACCAAGATATTCTGAAACCAGGGTTTCAACTTTTCCCTTAATTTCAACATTGGTCAATTTTATTTTTTTCTGCGACTCAAACTGAGGATTGGTAACACGGGTACTTATCACTGCCGCCATTCCTTCCCTGACATCTTCGCCCGTTAAATTCTCTTCTAAATCATTAGTAATTTTATTGGCACTCATGTAGCTGTTCAAAGTGCGGGTAAGAGCTCCTTTAAATCCTGTCAGATGAGTTCCGCCATCCACTGTATTTATATTATTAACAAAAGAATATATTCGCTCGGTATAACTATCGTTGTACTGAAAAGCAACTTCGATCTCAACATCTTCAGATTTACCGGAGAAATAAACCGGAGATTCATGCAGAACATTTTTATTTTCGTTGATGTGCTCTATGAATGCTGCAATTCCACCTTCATATTTAAATTCCTGAAACCGGTCAGAGCGGTTGTCCCTGATTGAAATTAAAATTCCCTTATTCAAAAAGGCCAATTCCCTGAGACGATGAGCTAATATTTCAAAATTAAAATCTACATTATCAAAAATAGTCTTATCCGGCCAGAACGTAATATGGGTCCCGGTTTTTTTGCTTTCCTCAATTTGTTCAAGGGAACTTGCAGTTATTCCCTGCTGATATTCCTGCTTCCACAGAAATCCTTCGCGGTGTATTTCAGCAATCATTTTACCAGAAAGCGCATTCACAACCGATGCACCAACTCCATTCAGTCCTCCGGAAACCTTGTAGTTGCTGTTATCGAACTTTCCTCCGGAATGAAGACGGGTCAAAATCAGTTCAACTGCCGGAATTCCTTCCTCTTCGTGTATTCCAACAGGAATTCCCCTGCCGTCATCTTCTACTGAAAGACTTCCGTCGGAATTGATTATAACGTGAATCTCAGAACAATAACCTGCTAAAGCTTCATCAACACTGTTATCTACAACTTCAAAAACCAGATGATGAAGTGCTGTACTATCCACTCCTCCAATATACATTCCCGGACGCAGGCGAACGGCTTCCAGGCCCTGCAGTACGGTTATATCAGATTCGTCGTAAGTCGATTTATCTACAGTTTCAATTTCTGGCATTTTGTTCTTTCGTGAAGCAGTCGAAGTCTCAAACTTCAACTGTGTTGTCAAACCAACTCTCCCTTGACAATATTAAATTTTTTTACTGTCAGGGATCCAGATGGTTCAGAGGTAGAGGTAATAAAAATTTGATTCTTAAGTGTTAAAAAATATTGAAAAACATTTTTTATCACCTCATCATCCAATTCTGAAAAAAGATCATCAAAAATCAAAACCGGATAAAATTGATATCCCTCATAGAATAAACGATTTATCGTCATTTTTAAAGACAAATTAGTAATCCTGAACTCTCCCTGCGAAAAAAAATCTCTGTCTTTTTTTCCGTCCATCATCAAATGGTACTCATCCCTGTGCGGACCAAGTACAGCAAAGCCGTACTGCAGGTCTCTTGACAGACTTTTTTCAAGTTGCTGAAGACAATTCTTCTCTTCATAATCAGCTGAATTCAAAGACGGTTTATAAATCAGCTTCAATGTTTCTGTGCGACCGGAAATATCTTTGAAAATATCATTCAAATGTTGATTAACCTGCTCTACATAACTGTTTCTATGCTTCATTAACTGAACTGCAGACTTTGCCAGCATTTCATTCCATAGTTGGATTTGTTCAATTTTTCCCTGTCTCAATAAAGCATTTTTTTGGGAAATAATTTTTGAATATTCCTGAATATTATTAAAATAGAGAGGATCATTGAAAGCCATAATCCTGTTAAAAAACTTGCGGCGCTCCTGTGGAACACTTCGGAAAAGATTAACATCTTCCGGAGTGAAAGACAGTGCCATGAAAGAAAAAATATATTCAGAAACCCGGCGGGAAGGTTTGTGATCTAAAAAAACCTGTCGACCTTTTTTTGTGATATTGACACGAACAAGATGCAGAACTTTTTTTCGTTCTACCTTAGCCTGAAGAACTGCCTCTGACTTTTTTTCCTGCAGCAGCAGAGACGGCTTTGTTGTGCGAAATGATTCTAAGTTACAAAGGTAAAATACTGCCTCAACCAGGTTCGTTTTACCCTGGCCGTTTGCACCGTAAATCCAGTTTATTTCCGGAGAAAGTTTTGTCGTACATCTACCGTAGTTGCGAAATTGAGATACCTCAATGTTGCGGATGATCATGTACAATCATTTGCGGTTGACGGTTGACTGTCGACAGTCAACAAGTGATCAGGAACAGTAAAACGAAAACCGTCCAGCTACCATTCGACTCTCAATGGCATAATTACTGACAAAAATGATTCATCAACAGTGGATTTGATGATGGTGGGACTCATCGAGTTTTTACACTCTAGCTTTATATCTTCACTTTCAATCACAATTAAAACATCCAACAGATATCTGGAGTTAAACCCAATTTGAAAAGGATCACCCTCGTAGCCGATTTCTATTTCATCTACCACTTCTCCATAATCTGCTTTCTCACTTTCCAGTTTCAAAACCCCCTGAGAGATAAGAAGTTTCACTGGTCTTAGTTTTTCTGAACTGATTGAAGAGACAATTCTCAGTGAATTGATAAAACTTTCACGGTTCACAATAATTTCCATTGTGTTGTCTTTGGGAATGATAGGATCGCAGTTTGGAAATTTTCCTTCAATCAACCTTGTCTTGAAACTGATCCTGCCGCCGGTAAACTGCATAACACGTTCATCGAAAGAAATTACCACTGTCTGACCAAAAAGATCTGCTGTCCGGCGTACTTCAGTCAAAGCTTTTCTGGGAACGATAACTTCCTTATCTTCACTAAAATTCAGATCATCGACTGATTTGAGAATTTGTGCTAATCGATGACCGTCAGTGGAAAGCCAGCGGGTTTGCTGGTCACTCGTAGAACTGAGACAAACACCCATCAGGTTTCGTCGAGACTCATTGGTAATTGCAGCAAACAGTGTCATGTCAATACACTGCTTCAAATCATCCACAGATATCGTCACAGATTGAGGAAGGTCTTCCAGTACTGTTTGTGGGTATAAGCCGACTTCAACCGAAGGAAGACGCATCTCAGAAGAACCACAGGTAATATGAATCCACAGTTGTTCTGTAGAACGAATCTTTACATCCTCGCCCTGAAGTTCTTTGACTATATCGAATACTTTTTTTGCATTGACGCAGATACTGCCTGGTTCTGTGATTTCTGCTTCCACCTGCTCAACAAGAGAAAGCTCATAATCAGTCGACGAAAACTCAACCTTTGAGACTTCTCCCTCCATGGTCCTGATAACGAAATTAGACAGGATTGGTTTGTTTGAACTTGTACTTTTGTCAACAACAGAATTGATGTTTTGCAGAGTACTACTGAATGCTTCTCTTTTTAAATTAATTTCCATATTTAATTATTAGTAGTAGTAGGTTTGTTGACAACTTGTTGGCAAGTGAATAACTTTTTGAATTATAAGAATTTTTACCTGATTTTTATATGTTGACAACTTGTTGTCAGAATGTTGACAAACAATAATTTATCAAAATTAAAGAAAAAACCCAACACGAATTGTTGGTTAGTTGTTGATAACTAATCAGTAACAAACATCTGACCGCAATAAGTTGATTTTTTACAGGTAAAATATTTGATTAAATGTTGACAACATGTTGATAACTGTTAGCAGTCAGTTAGATGTGGATAAATTTATTAATCCACAATAGCCTGATAAAACAAGGTTTTAAATATAAATTGATGTCAGTAGCAGATCATCCTTTATTGAGAACCTGCCGGAATGTTGAAAACCTGCAGACGTAATACCGTTACATGCTTTTGAGAGTAAAAAAGAAAATTCGGAATTTTTGTCATCAATTATTATTTCTGCATCCTGAAAATAAAGGTAGGTTTGTGAGATCGGGAAAAAGCATTTGAAGATTGACTCTTTAGCCGAAAATATAATTCGAAGATAACGGTTTGCCTGCTCAGTAGGCAGAGACTCCAGAAACTCCCGTTCTTTATCCACACAGACATGTCTCCTGATATTAAAATCAACTACTCTGGACAAACTTTCCAGATCTATTCCAATACCAGACACATCTTTTGCCAACCCTACAGCCGCAGCAGCCAAACCTTCAGAGTGAGTGATACTGCCCCTGACTGATTTCGGCCAGTAGGGCTCCCTGCTTTCAGTTTTTCTTAGAATTGGTACAGATTCCAATTCGAATTTTGACAGTGCTCTTCGGGCACAGTAGCGGCCTAAAGAAAACTCGGCACGTCTTTTTGAAGAACCAAAAGAAGCTGAAATTACTTCTTCTTCCGGATGAAGGAGAAAATCGGGTGATGAGGACAGGTGTTCACAGAAAAAACTGATGAACTCAGGAAACGGTGAGGAAAACATCAAAATGCAACTTGAACTCCGATTGTGGTCATTCCACCAGAATAGCTCTTTTTAACAGTAGGGTACTTCCCTTGGAATTTATCGCTTTTGGTTATGTCAATGCTACTAAAAGACATGAAGTGGTAGCCAAGATGAAACTCAATTGTGTTCCAGAAAGGGAGTCCAATGTGAAAAAATGCTTCTGCCACAGAGGTTTCCAAGTCACTAGTGCCTAGGTCCTTTGGAGTACCACCGTAGGTTTCAACAATTGTTGATTTTGTCTCCATCCCTGTGTTTAGGTTATCTGCACCGTAACCAAAACCCACAGTAATTGTAACAACGGGAAATGGAACGTTGTAGAAAAGATTTATAGTCTTGATTGTAGTCGTTGTTTCCAGGGAGACAGTATCAGAGGAGTCTGTTATGGTTTCTTTATCTTTAAAGCTGACAGCTGAATATCCAATATTTGGGATAAAAGGTGCAGGATGTGAAATTCCGACAGAGTACCCGTCTACTTTACCGGGGGCCGCAGAATAATCGATGCCATAATCAACGTTTATGCCGATGAACTGTGCATTAGCAGTGCTTGACAGGCTGATCAGACCTACAAGAAAAGAACCTGAAAGACACAGTTTGCGGAAATATTTTGTCCTGTTTAACATGAGGGGCAGATCACTTATTTAGAAACCAAATGCTATACCAATTCCAGCCACAGTACCACCCACGTCGTACTCAGTTCCTTTGGGCGTACCTCCAGAAGCCGCGTTAGTTTTTATTTTTGATGAAACTCTGCGTAAGCTGAGATGCGCATCAAAGAATGGCAAAATTGGTATACCCACGCTGGTATACCACTGGGTTGCACTCCCTTTATCAAATGTTGAACAACTTCCGCACTGTAGCTCAGTTGAGCCCATTCCTAATCCAAGTGTCAGGTTGACGATAGGAATAGGAAGCTGATAGAAAATATCATACATTGAAGTTGCTAATTTTTGAGTCGTCCCTTTAATTTTAGTTTTATAACTTTCGATCCCTACTCCAACCATTATCGGTAGTTTGGCAGCAAGGAAAAAACCACTTACTCCATCCGACTCAACTTTTGTATCGGCAAACGAATGCGAAAACGGGACTCCAGCGCTTACAGAAAAAAGTTCTGCAAATGCCGGCGTGCTGTAAATAAGCAAGCTGGCTGCTGTAAAAGCAGTTAAAATAGTTTTTTTCATGATATCTCCTAATCAGATGTTAACATTTTGCACGAGTCAGAGTCTACACCAATAGGAAACTTTATACCAAGGAAATAACCACTTGATCCATCAGTTTCTATTTTACTACCGGATTCATTTTTTTCTGTGAATGTTTGTTCCTGAGGTATTCCAAGACTTATTGTAAGGGGACCTGCAAATATTGGGGAGCTGGAAAGCAGCAAGCTGGTTGCTGTAAATGCAGTTAAAATAATTTTCTTCATTCAGAATGTTAACTCTTATGAGTTTAAAGGGTGCTGAAAATTAAGTTCCACACCCTTTATGGGTAACATTCATTCTATGCTTTTTTCTATCTACCAAGACGAGTCATAGGACTCAATATGACATATCCTGGTTATTAGAAATTGAACGCTAAGCCAATTCCTGTTACGCTTCCACTATTATCATCTTTTACTCCGTCGGACTTAAACTTTATGTTTTTTGAAGTAATAGAGCGGTAACTGAGGTGA
>Ga0208568_1000589_pt1 | contig 13300 bp, 14 predicted proteins | sample DeeseametaMP2969_FD_184165 | JGI IMG/M metagenome (GOLD analysis project Ga0208568, IMG submission 184165) | Marine microbial communities from the Deep Atlantic Ocean - MP2969 (SPAdes) | ecosystem: Environmental > Aquatic > Marine > Oceanic | place: South of Funchal, North Atlantic Ocean... | reverse complement strand
CTTCACCTATGACAGCAAAATACATAAGTTACAATCATTCAACATTGAAGACAAAGCAAAGGCCAAACTTACTTCAGAGGCGGGGCTACAATTTGCGATGGTCAGGCTTAGGCTTTATAAGGAAGCGTTTAACTTTGTTCAAACGAACCAAAGTGCTAAGGATATAGCTACACAAGAAGTCATAAATTCGATTTGGAACTTTCCTTTTGTTTATCCAATTCCAGTTACAGATCAAATGAACCAGATTCAAAAAGATTCCCTAAACGACTTTATGGAGTCTTCTGTTCTAGAGGGCAACCTTCAATTGACGATTGAAAACATCTCAAACAGAATCAACCTTAATTTGATTAGATTATCCTTAATCGCGATGAGCGAAGAAGAGGAGAACCCACAAGAACCATCCGAAGAAGATGCTTCCTTTTCAGTTGATCAACAACTGTTCAAGACACTAACTCTTGCAATGGAAAACAAATTTGAGAATGATGAAGATTTCGCCAATCGATACATGGGAAGGGATATTCAACAATATGTTGATGTATTAAAATCTTATCTAAGCGACCCAGACACTGGGGCTCCAATGAGCCAAAACCTGTTTCAAGAAATACCGATGGAACCAAAGAACGCCCCAATGGCATCATTCAGTGAAATGTACTCTCTACCTGTATGGGACGACGAGATTGTTGAACTAATTCAAAGGGATTTCACCGTTCACGGCGGTCTCATGATTGACTTAAATAAAATTACAGATAAGACTCTAAGGCTCCTTCTCCCAGATTTAATGGACGAGGACATTGAAGATTTTTTTGAGTACAAAAATGACCCAGATAATCCAGTCTATTTCAATTCATTGGATGATTTTAAAAAATATTGGGTTCAAAAAGCTAATGTAATTGGAGATGAAGACTTTACGAAAATCTTTGAAAAATTTGAGGCCCAAGGAATTAAGTTTGGCGCCTCCCCTACGATTTTCAAGGTCATCAGCGAAGGCATGATGGGCCGTGCATCTTATAAGCTCACCGCGTACATAACATTGCCGGCCAAGCCCCAACCTAAACCAATCCAAGACAAAGATAAAGATGGAGTTCCAGACAGCGAAGACCCAGAGCCAGAAAATCCGGACGTACCTAAAAAAGGTGGCGCTCAAGGAAGCGGATCAGGTAGTGGTTCGGGAAGTGGATCAAGCACACAAAGCGAGCAAAAAACTCAACTTTTAGAACCAAGAATAGTCGAGATTTTCGTCAATTAAAGCTCGTAAAAGCAGCCAAGTTTGCTTAGACTATTAATATGCAAGTAATTTCAATTGATATAGGTACCTATTCAGTCAAGTTTTTAAAGTTTCGTGTAGAGAGAAATAAAATCGTATACGATAACGCCAGGGAAGTTGTTAACGACATTGGCGAACAAGCTCTCACCAATCAAGCTCAAGACCAATTCCCACAATTGGACATTGTTCAGAGCTATCTTAGTGAGATCCAGGGCGAATATAGAGTAATATTCCACGCCCCTACTGAAATGCTTACAACAAGATTTTTAAATTTACCTGTAAATAATAGGAAGAAGGCCCAACTGATGATTCCTTTTCAACTCGAAGAGGACATTCCTTACGGGATGGGACAAGCTCATATCGCTCACTCTATTAAGGTGGGAAAGGAATCTTCAACTGCATTGGTTGATATCGTTCCAAAGGAACAGTTTAGTCCATTCTTTAGGAAAATTGAGTCTAGCAATCTCTTTCCAAAGGTAGTCACAAGCCAGGATTCTGTTTATCAAAACTATATTAAACGTGCACAGGACTCTCTGCCGCAGGCCTTCTGTGTCTTGGACATGGGACATACTTCCACTAAAGCATACTTCTATTTCAACGGTGAGCTAGTTGCTGTTCACAAGTCCTACATTGCCGGAAGAACCTTGGATGAGATCATTGCGGAAAACTATAAAATTGATCAGGAAGAGGCATCTCTTTACAAGCATCAAAATTGTTTCTTCCTAACAAAAGATCAATATTCCCAAGTAAACGAAAATCAGAAGACTTTTGCCACCTTAATGGAGAAGGCAGTCACACCACTAATCCATGAATTTAAAAGATGGGAAATTGGGTTTAGAGTTCTTCACGGAGTTGGAATTTCTGAAGTATTCCTTACAGGTGGAACAAGCAATATTAAAAACGCCAACAACTTTTTTGCTGAGCAATTTGAAACACCAACAAGTTTCTTGGAAACATTCTCCCATGGAGTTGATGCGTCAAAAATAGATCAAGATGAAAAGTTTAGAAGAAAATTCTCTTATGCTGATTTGCAATCCAAATCATACAGAGACAAATCAAGTATTGTTAACTTCTTGTCAGGGGAATTCTCTCTACAAGGACAAAGTGATTTACCTTTAGAGTCATTTGCTTTCTTAGCAACCAGGGCAGCATTTCTAACCTTGCTTGCAGTTCTATCGCTAGGACTGGAAAGGGTTGCAATCCATAAAGACCTGGGATCGGTGGATCGCTCCTTAAACTCAATAGCAAAAAACCCTGTTCTTGAACTTACAGCAAGACAAAGAAGGTTATTGTCCAAGCAACCAGAGGGTGTGTTTAGAGAATTAAAAAGAAGAGATCAAGCAATTGAGCAGGAAATAAGTGTTCTTCAAGCAAGTGCCAATACAAATGCAATGAGCCCTCTAAAGGCACTGGCGAACCTAAGTTCAGGTCTAGATGTTGAGCTTATAAAATACTCCGCCCTTTCAGGAGCTGACTTCAATGCAGTATTTAAGGCAAAAAATGAAAAAGTTCTTAATCAATTAGAAGAAGGCATCGGTCTTTCTGGCATTAAGAACGTTTTCACTGACAAGAACCAAAGCAAGCTAACTTTAGAAGTGAGCGGCTCGGAGGAATAAATGCCAAAACTTAATATAATGAGACCAATTGATAACGCAATTCTTGGAAAAGTAGAAGAACTCCAGTCTATTAAAGAAGTGCAAAAGGTACTTGATCTTTACTCCAATATGGATGAGAAGCCTCAAGAGATTGTTAAGATTGCTCTTGCAGCAATCCTATTTATTATACCTGCTATCGTAATTTTTATATTCATAGGCCTAAACAGCTCACTCAAGGGAGAGCTGGAAACCAAACAAGAACTGCTTACCCTCTCACAAAATATAGTGAAGCAAAAAGCAGGTCTTCAAAATGTAAAAAGAGACGTCTTAGGAAGGGTTTTCATCTCCAACATGGGCGACATGCAAGGTCTTGTAAGTGGAGCCGCCACAGCTGCAGTCGTCGATAGTTCAAAAATTTCCGTATCCAAGTTTCAAGCTACTGAGCATGAAGGTCTTATCACTCAGGCCACTATGGATATGAAGTTTAATAACCTATCAAGTACAGAATTCTTTGGATTGGTAAACACACTAAACAGTAGACAAAAAGTTAGATTTGACCAAATCACTGTAAACAAGAACTCTAGTTCAAACCTTCTTGAAGGTGTGGCCACAATTCATTATTATAGCCAAGACGAAAACAATAGCCTTTAAATAAAAAGAAGATATCGTGAACGAGAATACAAACGAAGTAAACTACGACTTGCCTAACTTTTCCAAGCCTAGATGGACTTTGTACGTCGCAGGCGTTTTTTTCGTCTCTTTTCTTTTATACTTCCCTATTTCGGCGCAAGTTCAATCCTTCATAAAGAAGGCAGTTGGATCTTCACCGGCATGTCCTATAACTTACACCGATCTCGGCTTTCAACTATTCATGCCAAAAGTTATTGTTAAGAATGTTAATTTACCTGCAAGTTGCTTTGGCAACTCAGGTGCTCCAATAGTTTTAGATAATCTGTTTCTACATATTAGAGGATTAAATTTTTCTCCAATTGGACCTCACTTTAAGGTTGAGACTCAGTTGTTTGGAAATCCACTAGAAGCATTTGTTACTGTTGGATTGTCCACAATGGCCATCAATTTAGATAATACAAAGCTCAACTTTTCTGAGCTCTCCAAGTTTCTTCCAGCTGGTGTCAAACTTAATGGTGACATTCAAGTGGATGCTCTTGCAAAAGCAGGACAATCTGGAATTCAAGATCTAAACCTTAAGGCCTCAAGTAAAAACCTTATCATTCCTTCCCAAAACATAATGGGCTTTGCTCTAACCACATTAAATATCAAGAACCTGCTTTTAAAGACGCAGATGGAATCAAACAATATGCTTAGGTTAACAGACCTAATTATTGGTGATGACAACTCTCCAATCAGAGGAAACCTTAAAGGCACTATTAGATTAAACCAACGAAATATAAACGCTTCCCCAATTGATTTGATTGGAGAAGTTGCTTTTTCTCAGGAATTCTTAGATAAATACGCTATCATCGGCATGGTTATGAACCAATTCGATAAAAGAGACGACTTTTACCAAATTCAACTGAAGGGAGCTTTAGGTAGTCCAATCCCCTCTTCACCAAGTAAATAATGAATCTAGAAAACAAATTAATTGAGATCTTTAAAAAACATGTTGAGCCAAACGACTTTGGTTCGGTTCTTGAATATATTATGTTTCCGGCAGGAAAACTATTTCGCCCAAAGCTGTCGTTGGCGATGGCAGAAGACTTGGGAGAAACAACTAGTGACAATTATCTTCTAGCACTGGCAATTGAAACACATCACGCGTACTCGCTTGTGCATGACGACCTCCCTTGCATGGATGATGATGATATGAGACGAGGACGCCCTGCGGCCCACATCAAGTACGGAGAATGGAAGGCCCTACTTGCAGGCGACTCCTTAATTAACCTATCATATGAATTTCTAGCTTCAATGAAACATCCCAATACGGCATCAATAGCATTAGACTTTTCAAAAATGATGGGAGCTCAGGGACTCATACTAGGTCAAGTTTTAGACCTTTCCCATCAAAACAAAAATTTTGAAGACACTCTATTAATGCATGAACTCAAGACGGGAAGACTTATTCAGTTCTCCCTCCTAGGATCCCAACTTCTTTCAAAGAATCCCTCTATAACTAGAGCTGAAACACTTCTTCTAGGAAAACACATGGGCATCAACTTTCAACTCTTTGATGACTTGGCGGAGCTTGGAGACCCAACAGATGAGCATGAAGAACAAGTTAATGCTTTCTTAAATTATAATGCAGAATCAACCCTTGAATACATTGTACAGGGGAACGAGCTGATTAAGAAAATATTGGACAAACATTCACTTAACACAGTTGCAGAAGTCTACCAAAGTTATCTAAATAAAGTTTCAAGTAAAATTGAAAGCTCCTTTGGGACTATTGTAGACAGCTTGAAAACTAACTCACCATCTTTCAAAGAGAAACTAGAAAAGGCCCTTTTGACATTTTAACCACTTCGTTCAATTATATTCTCATAAACCACACTGAGAGGACTTTATGAGCAATTTAAAAGAACAAGTTAATGATGGCATTAAGGCCGCAATGAAGGCCAAGGACAAAACTAGGCTGAACGTTCTTAGATACCTTAAAAAACTTTTTATAGAGAATGACACGTCCGGAAAACCCGCTCCAGAAATGGATATTGTAGTATCCCATGCAAAGAAGACCAAAGACTCTTTAGCAATGTATCCTGAAGGAAGTTCTCAAAGGGAAGAAATTGAAAGGGAAATAAAAGTCTTGGAAGAATTTTTGCCAAAAGCACTTTCAGAAGAGGAAGTCTCAAGACTAATTGAGGAAATCAAAAAATCTCAAGATAACCCAAATATGGGTTCAATAATGAAGGAGCTTACTCCTAGAATCAAAGGTAGATTTGACGGAAAACTTGCCTCTCAGATGGTTAAAAACTCTATCTAGTTCCAACCATGCTTTTGCTCAAGCTCTTGGATTTGTCCTAAGAGCTTGCTTAGCTTTTTCTTAGCAGAAACTAAACTTACAACATCCTGATCCGCCAATGAGTGCTGATGTACCTTAACTTCCTTTTTAAACCTGGAAGCAAGTGGTCCGGCCTTACATACAAATTCTCCTTCGTCTCTAGAAGGAGAGGCCATTTTTGTGCCTTTATCAATCACTTCCTCAAGTGCATCTCTCAAGTCTTGTGATTGTGCATTTAGATCTTGTTTATTTTCCACAGTGTCTGACTCATCAAGCTCAAGACTGGACAACGCCTCCAACTCTTCATCAAGAACTTGTTTGGCCTCGGGGATTGATTTTTTGTCTTCAAACAACAGTTTTTTGATTGTTTTAATGACTAACAAATCACTCTTATCATAGGACTTTACACCATCTTCATTTTGAAGAGGGCTTATTTGATGAAATTCAGTTTCCCAAAATCTTAAAACATAAGGTTTTACACCTGTAAGAGATGCAACCTCATTAAACTTGTATCCAGTTTTTTCGGGAGTTTGAATTCCAAAATCCATTAGTCCATATCCTCAGTATTATTCATGAAGGAGCTCAAAGCTTTAGGCTTGCCATCTTTAGGGGCCAGAGAAGTGTCCTCTTTACCTTTATCGTCAATACGGTGCTTGAATCTTTCAGTGATGTCTTCTTTAAGAATCTGAGAAGGCTTAAAAGTAAGAACTCTTCTAGCAGAGATGTTCATTGCTTCACCAGTTTGTGGGTTTCTACCTACTCTAGTGGCCTTGTCTCTTATTGAAAAATTGCCAAAACCAGAAATCTTGACTTTTTCACCTCTTGCAAGGGTATCCTTAATTACCTTAAATACTAGGTCAACCATGTCAGCAGCTTCTTTTTTAGAAAATCCTGCTTCCTTATAAACCCTCTCAACAATATCAGCTTTTGTGACGCTCATTCTAAATCCTCCATGATTCCAATAATCATCCAGCTAGGTAAAACCTCTTATTAATAGGTTAGCAGAGTTCTAAATTTCGCGCAAAAAAAAACTCCCGTTTTTAGTAAAAAAAACGGGAGTTTACAGTTTTTAAGTAAATAAATCTTACTTAGAAGCTTCGTGAATAGCTTTGAAACCTTCAAAGTCACGTGCAGCAACTTCAGCAAGCATTTTTCTGTTCAACTTGATGTCTTTGTTCTTCAAGTTGTTCATGAATCTTGAGTAAGAAGTTCCTAAAGACTTAGAAGCAGCATTGATTCTTACGATCCAAAGTCTTCTCATGTCTCTTTTTAGAAGTCTTCTACCCTTGTACATATTGTGCAAGGCTCTTTTTACAGTCTCAGCTGTAATCTTGAACTTTCTTCTTCTGTCAAAGTGAAAGCCTTTTGCCAATTTCAAAATTTTGTTTCTTCTTTGTCTGGCCTTAAAGCCACGTCTTACTCTAGACATATTCTATCTCCTTTAAAGAACGGCAGGGGGACAAAAGTCTCTTATTTCAACACCCTACAGTTACAACTAGTTAATTATCTTCTTAAATATGGCGCGTTTTTAAGCATGTTTTCGCCATCAGTACTGTTTAGGTATCCAGCTTTTCTAGCGTCTCTTTTATTATCCTGCTTCTTTTTAGTCAGGATGTGTCTCAAGTTAGCTTTTTTGATCTTTACTTTACCTTTAGCAGTAACTCTAATTCTTTTCGCTACAGCTCTTCTAGTCTTCATCTTAGGCATATATTTCTCCTATCAAATTAATCGAAAATTCAGACCCTATTACCTACCATGTTAAACTCGTATGGAAAAGGCTTTTTTTAGTAAAATTGAGCTTTTAAGTCCAAAATATCGAGGTCTTTCTTTATTTATGCACACAATTAGAATTTTTAGTGCAGATAATGAAAAATACTAATGTGATATTAAGTACTAAAAACTTAACCCAGACTCCTCTGAAATCGAATTTAATAAAAATTATAAGGCATAAATTCGTCAGGAGTAAGAAAGAACTTAAATACAGGAATAAATGTCCCGTTTAGAGTATTAAAGCTTTTATGAAAATTATTTGGCTAAAACCTTTTCACTGTCCTAAGGAGCAATGAAAAGGTTATTAAGATTTATTTCTTTTTAGATGGAGCAAGCATTGCAATGGCCCTATTACCCATCATCTTGACAGGGGCCTCAACGCTAGCGTCAGTTTCATCAACAACACCCTTGATGATCTCGTTAAATTTGCCAAGACCGATTTCTTTATGGGCCATCTCCCTACCACGAAATTGCATTAGCATCTTTACCTTGTCACCTTGCTCTAAAAACTTATGAACCTTTTTCAGTTTTGTCTGAAGGTCATGGATATCAATCGCTGGACGAAACTTTACTTCTTTAACATTTATAGTGACTTGCTTTTTCTTTGCCTCTGCAGCTTTCTTTTGCTGCTGATATTTAAACTTTCCGTAATCAATTAGCTTAACTACTGGAGGTTTAGCGTTGGGAGACACCTCTACTAGATCCAAACCTTGCTCATCAGCGATTTCTGCGGCTCTTTGAATTCCAACCACACCATACTGATCACCATTATCCCCAATAAGTCTTACTTCGGGAACTTTGATTTGTTCGTTTACTCTAGGACCTGATGGTTTACGGGGCTGAAACCCGCTTCTCTTTTTCGCGCTAATAACGTGCCTCCATTTTTAGTTATTTTGATACGTTGTAACATTACCTAAATTAAATTCCAACGTAAATTTAAATACATATATAATTCTTGCCCATGTCTAACAGACATTTATTATTTTGCCCGATGCTCATTTAAATTGTAGAACTGGCGCGTCAAAATTAGTGGTATCAAATATAAATCTAAACAGTTTCTTTGATTCAACATTCTCAAGCTGTGCTACAAATTCAAGCAAGTCATTGAAGTTTAAGGACTTTTTCGGGGAAACCATCTCAAAAACTTCTTGGAAATTTTGGTCCACGAAGTAAAGTCCATCCGAAAGTTCTGTAGGGTACCCGGCAATTTCTCTCCCTATTAGTACATGGTCTCCACTCACCTGGACAACCAGTTTCTTGTCCACGGCCTCAACCTGCCGTGAAAGAGATATATATTCATCAACCACAGAGCTTGCCTTGGACAAGTCCACCTCGGATGACTTTTGCTTGGTATATAAAAATCTCGAATTTCCCAACTGAACTTTATTCATCTATCTGCCAAACTTTAAATTAATAGCGACCTGATCATTAACGTCGCGTGCAAATCTCTCAATTAGAGTACTAACTGCATTCATATCTTCAACGCTATAGCTTGTGCCCAATTTCTTTATTACACCCAGGTGGATTAGATAATTTAAACTTCCCTTCATAACAGGTATGTTGAAACTCTCTGGGTATTTAACAACCCTACCGTGTTCAATTTCCATCTCAAAAAGCTCTTTGGCCACCTGTAAAAAGCGCTCCTCTGTAAACTCTTCTTCGTCGATATACTTGATCGTTGTTGCGGCAATAAAGTATGCTTCATAAATGTAGCTAAATGCTGTTGAAAATCTTCTAACTTTACTTGCAATAGAATAGAGTTTTTCTGGCGTAAAATTTAAAGCGTCATTTAACGAGTCTATCTGCTCTCCAGTGGCGTATTCAACGATCCTGCTTGCCTGCTTTATCATCTCCTTTACCGTAGGAAGATAAAACTCATATTTTAGCTCTTTTCTTTTTGTAACCAAGTACTTGTTTAGTTGAGCTTCTGTTTTAATATTTCCGTTAAATATATTAAACCATGTGGCATTCACAATGCCCGCAACGATGAAGTGATGCAGAATCATATTCTTGTGAAACAGTAAGTGCGTTCTGCTGGCATCGTTGATTGAGTAAAAAACTTGATTGAGCTTTTCTCGCTTTATTAACTTCACCTTTTTATTATTGATGAACATATCCATAGCGGTCTTTAAGGATTGACCGTGAAGCTTCCCTTTAAGTGAATTCGTTACAGGTATTTCCATGAACTCACAAAAATCAACAACATCTTTGGAGCGCTCCTCAATTTGTTTCCAAGTAAGAGCCCCTTGGGGATCATCCAACATAACCAGAGTCAACAAAGACGTCGGAGTAACAGGCATCCCCTTGCCTACGGCCCTAAAGCACTCAAAGGCCAAGCTTTGGGTTTTCTCTTTTAAATCTTCATCATACTTGTCAACGACGATTCCCTCGCCAAACCTTACGTGAACAGTTCCAAGCTTCTTATTGGCAAGTTTAATTAGCTTCAATAGCTGTGTTGGTTTTTCTTTTTCTTTCTTAGCACCACTTAGCTCTTTAGCGTGAGCTCTCTCTTCAGGAATCATCTCGTGGGCCAAGGAAACAGGTATGAACATAAGTGGCTTGGAGTCTGATCCAAAATTTGTGTGAGCATCTAGTAGCATTGAAAAAAGTCCAAAGCGCGGAGAAAGCAATTTACCACTTCTTGTTCTGCCCCCTTCAAAGAAGAACTCAACAACTTTATCTGACTTTAACAAGTAATAGATGTAGCCCTGAAAAGCGATTTTATAGAGATGATTTGTAAATCTTCTTCTAATAAAGAATGCCCCGCACCTTTTGAAAAATGGACCGATGGGGAAAATATTAAGATTAATTCCCGCTGCAATATAGACTGGCATTCTAAAGTAGGTGAATAGAATGTACTGCAAAGCCAAGTAGTCTGCATGCGATTGGTGATTTGGAACTAGAATAAGGTGGTACTTCTTTTGAAGCTCCTTAATATCAAAACCTTCAGGAAGCTCCAGATTAACACCGTCATAGAGTCTTAGAAAAGTTTTATCAATAAACTTCGCTCCAGCTCCTACAAGACCAAAACGATAGTCGCCTTTGATCTCGTCAACAAACTTTATAATTTTATCTCTATCTTGGGGATGGTCGGCCAAGTGTGTCTTTACCTTTTCATAGGAAAGCACCGCTTTATAAACTTCCTTGGCCTCTTTGCTTAATTTTATCATCCCCTGACCATACCAGAATTATAATAAAAACAAAATCGATAGTGATTAACTCATACCATGCGGCCTGGACTCAACCATTCCAGAGGATGACATCTCCATAAACAGGGCATTTTTGTTAATTTCAGGCAATGTTTTGGCATTTAGATAAGTCATTCCACTTCTAAGACCGCCAGCAAGCTCTCCCACAACATGCTCCACTGGCCCCTTAATGGAAATCATTCTTGACTCCCCTTCGGCCGCCATGCCCTTTTGCATATTGCCTCTCCAAGATACTTGGGCATCTTTGCTCGCCATGCCTCTGTACTTTTTCATCCCACCTTTTATTTCACCTGGAGTTTCTATACAACCTGCCAGCATTGAGCCAAGCATTACGGTTTCAGCTCCCGCGGCCAATGCCTTTACAATGTCGCCACTCGTCTTTATTCCACCATCTGCTATGACAGGAATATCGTGCTTTCTGGCCTCTTGGACACAAAGTGCGACCGCACTTAATTGTGGCACTCCACAGCCTGTAATAATTCTTGTGGTGCACATGGATCCAGGTCCAATCCCCACTTTGACAGCGTCAGCCCCTGCGTCAATCAATCTTTTTACGCCATCTGGCATTGCTACGTTTCCAGCAATTACATCAATATGTGGGTGAGTTTTTTTAATATACTCCATGGTTTCGATCATCATAACCGAGTCGCCATGAGCAATATCCACAGTAAGTATTTCCACGCCTGCATCTGCCAACATATCGGCCCTTCTCATCCCCTCCTCTTTTACGCCAACAGACGCTGAAACAAGAAGGCCAGGATTATCCTCTTTCTGGCCAATAAGCCATTTTATCTGCTCTACCTGTTCGGAAGCGGTAATGAAACGGTGTAGAATCCCCATACCGCCAAGTTTGGCCATGCCAAGTGCCATGTCTTTTTCTGTAACTGTGTCCATGTTTGATGAGATAAAAGGGGCCTGGAGTTTATGATTTTTTGTGACTCGTGTGCTGAGATCAGGCATCGTTCTTGATGTGATCTCACAATGTCGCGGCATAAGAAGAACATCATCGTAAGTAAGGCCGGTTTGTCTTTCCAGGATTTGGTTGGCGTCAAACATTAAACTCATAGTTACCCCTTTATTGTTTTGGTTAACTTAAGTCTAACTCCGCTAAATTCATTTGGGAGGCCATTTTTAAAACTTAATGGCCTGTGCGCCACAGCTTAATTTTCTTCGTGTGCTTTAAGAACTTTTTCGATTTCACTTTCAACAAAGGTCCTGGCCTTCGAGTACTCTTCTTCGTATTCAGACAAGACTTCTTCATACCTCAGCTCAACTCGCTCACGTGCCTGATCATTTTCAATTGAAGAGATACCCTCCTCACCATCTAGGCCATCAATTAAGTTTTGGGAGAATTTTTCAGCACCATCTAGAAAATCCCTAAGAGAAGAAAGATACCCGGAGTACATATTCCTAATGCCAAAAAATCTTTGGTAGGAATTCCTAATCGCAAGGTTGTTTATTTCCAAATAATTTAAGGCGTATTCTATGTCTTTTACTTTTTCATTCTCAAATAAGGTCGTGGTTGCCTTGTCTTCATCCATAAAGTTAAAGGCCAACTTTAGGCCAAAACTGATACCTGTGATCCCGCTCTGTTCAACGAGCTCTTTGAACTCTTCCAAAAAACATGGATAGTAATAAGAACCTTGAGCTTTAGAACAATCTTCAGCGATTTCCTCGTAATCCAATTCATCGCTATAATCCCACACAAGATGTAAGTCGTGATGATTTTGATAGTAGAAGAAGGCCATAATACTCAGCCCAAGTCCGCCGAAAATTAAGAAAACGTATTTTAAATATCTAATCATGGGTAATCTTTTATTTTTATCTTCTCAAAGTATTTTTGAAGGAAACTGTCGAAGTCGTCAACGTCTTGTCCTGCGATATCTTTTTCTTCCTCAAGAGACTTCTTTACTAGCTCCAACCAACTTTGTTCTCGCTCTAAAGGCCTTTTAAGCAGATCTTCTTTATGTTTTTTAGCCAGCTCAAACATCGCATCCACAAAAGAAGTTTTATCATCAACCATCGAAAGAACTCTTGCTGAAAACAAGAGCTCTGGTTTTTCTATTTTTTCAAGTTGGCTGCTTACACCGTCACCGTAGTAGGCCGCTATTTTTTCATTACTTTTTACAAATAACTCTATTCTCTTAAGCAACTCACCCGCAGCACTTGATACAGGGACTCTTTTATCTTCAAAGTTTAAGTTTGCATCAGGGTTTCTTCCATCTTCAACTACAAGTTTAAAGTTTGAAGTAATTTCATCACATTCGCGTGAAGAAATCTCAGGACTCTCATCCAACATACAAAAGGTTAAAAAGGCCTGAAGAAACCTCACCTCTTCATCGTTTATCCCCTCTGGCACAAACGGATTTAGATCTAGGAGTCTAACTTCGATATATTCAACGCCATGGTTGTGCAATGCCTGAAGAGCACTTTCACCCGATCGAGCAGTACGCTTTGGCCTTAATGGAGAATAAAACTCATTATCAATTTGCAGAAGATTTGCATT
>Ga0208568_1000587_pt1 | contig 13344 bp, 8 predicted proteins | sample DeeseametaMP2969_FD_184165 | JGI IMG/M metagenome (GOLD analysis project Ga0208568, IMG submission 184165) | Marine microbial communities from the Deep Atlantic Ocean - MP2969 (SPAdes) | ecosystem: Environmental > Aquatic > Marine > Oceanic | place: South of Funchal, North Atlantic Ocean... | reverse complement strand
GAAGATAGAGATCTCAGTATACGAACCTTTAAGACTCGTCGGTGGTTCAGTTTCAGCAGAGCATGGAATAGGTTTTGAAAAAAAACAATACTTAAATTTAAGTCGATCGGAAACTGAAATAAATATAATGAAAGACCTTAAGAAGTCACTTGATCCAAAAAATATATTAAACTCTGGATTAATTTTTGGTTAGAAATAGAAATGCAAAAAACGGCAGCAACAAAAATAAATAATCAAAATTCTTTTAACGTTTTCCCCAATGAGAAAACAAGATTAGTGTATGAAAAACGAATCGGTATCCACTACTCTTCTTGTTCAGATTTTAGACAAGTTGGCAACAAAAAAATCAATAGTAAGATTAAGTTCAGTAGTTTGGGTGGCTTAAAGATCCTTGAAATCTATGTGGGTACTTGCAAAGTATTCAGAGACCTAAAAAGCGTTAAAAGAGATACAAAAGAGGACTTAATCTGTCAGATTTTGATTCTTTCAGGTTCATGCAATTTAACTTTTGGAGGCGAAAGTGTTGCATTAAATAAAGGTGATATTTTTATTCTAGATTCCACTAAACTTATAAAATTGGAAGTGACAAAGAGCATGCATTGTCTGGCTGTCTATATGCCATTGGCCCTTATTAAGAGTTGGATCCCAAGAATTTGGAATACACTTGATACGAGAAAAATCAAGACCAACACACAACAGGGATCTTTGCTTAAAGGTTTTATGCAATTAATTCAAAAATACTCAGATACACAACAATGGGACCATGAAAATACCAATGCTTCTAATTCTAAAAAAGCATTTGTTCCTTTGATGGCTGCCAATTCGGCTATGTTGGTACACGCCTTGTTGAGTCCTAACAAGGACAGAGTAAAAACAATAAAAGAAATCCAACTGGATGCTGCTAAAGAACATATCCTTGTTCATTTAACAGATTCTTCAATTTCTCCAACAACAATATCTAAGGAAATGGGGTTTTCTGTTCGATACTTGCATTGGCTCTTTAGGAAAGAGGATGAAACTGTTTCCCAATACATTATGAGAAAAAGAATCGAATTTGCTCAAACATTATTAAACAGTTCTGCAAATACTTTTTTTAGCATAACTGATGTTGCCTTCATTTGCGGATTTAATGACAGCACCCACTTTAGCAGGCGTTTTAAACAGCAAGTAGGCTTATCCCCGTCAAAGTATAGAAATGTTTAAATTAAGCAATGATTGACCACCGAAGTAATTTATTAATCCGTCTGTAGCGATAATCCTGCCAGTGACTTGGCTGATAAGATTTCTACCCAATATCCATCTGGATCCTTAATAAATGCAAGGCCTTTCATGTTTCCAGCATCAGGTTTTTTTACAAATTCAACCCCCAATTCTTCAAATCTTCTCGATGCTTGATAGACATCTGGAACACTGATTCCAATATGTCCAAAACCTCTAGGTTCAGAATTACCGTCGTGGTATGCGAAAGAGTCATCAGTTTCTGTTCCCCAGTTGTGTGTCAACTCCAACAATGCTTTTTGCTTAAAAGTATATTCAGTTCTTTCCACTGCATTCTCTGGTACTGGTAGATCTTCTTCTCTTAGGTAACCTAAAAAGTAAAGTGTAAATTTCATCTCTGGGAAATCTAGAGTTTTCAACAAGGTCATTCCCAGTATTCTTTGATAAAAATCTAATGAAATATGAGGATCTTTGATCCTCATCATGGTTTGATTAAAAACAAATTCCTCCGTCCCTTCAGCAGGTATTTTTTCTAATTCTGTAAACGCCACAATATATCTCCAATACAATTTTCAGTAATTTATTCTACCAATTTTGAATGTTTATCTTTTTGTTAATTCATAGGTTACATTTAAAATCATATGTATTTGCACTGAAAGTACAGAATATTTCTCTCTTATTTGGCATTCTGAACTGTTAATATCTAAGAAGTGTCACTTTTTGTTGACACGAGTATATGGTTGTTAAAGACAGTTAGGGGGTTATCTCATGAGTCATTTCAAAACATTTACATATTCCACATGGGCCTTATTTTTTATTATGTTAGCAACGTTTCCTGCTTCCACACCAATGGCACAGGATACAGGTAATGCTGCAGCTAATCAGGGACTCTTGGAAGAAATCATCGTGACCGCAAGGAAGAGGGAAGAGAATTTGATGGACATACCTGAATCTGTTGTGGCTATTTCAGGACAAGATATTGATCGACAAAACATCAAAAACTTAGAAGATGTGGGTTTACTAGTACCGAGTCTAAATCTTTCCGTGCGAGCTGACGGTTATCCAAATGTATCAATGCGAGGACTTGGTGCGTTTGGAAATACCCAAGGTGTAGGTTTCTACCTTGACGATGTCCAGGTTTTTTCTGATGCTTCTTCGCGTTTTGGTGATTTGGAAAGAATCGAGGTCCTCAAAGGACCCCAGGGCACTCTTTATGGAGGCAGTAACATAGGTGGCGCCATCAAATTTGTAAGCGTAAGACCTGATCCTGATGAATTTTCAGGCCGGGTGAAAGGCCTTATAGGTGAACAGGGTATAAGAGACATTGAAGCAAGTGTCAATTCTCCGATGGATAATGGTTGGGCAATGCGTGCTTTTGCCTTTTCTGTTGAGAATGATGGTTACCTAAAGAATAGAAATACTGCTCGTGTAAACGGGTTAAGCACCACAAATGATCCAAACGTTGGCGCATCGGAAGAACAAGGCTTGCGTTTATCATTTGCAGGTCCTGTAAACGATAGTCTGTCGGCTTATCTTTCACTCCGTTACAACGACTACGAGGGACCAAACAATGTCTGGATTCGTGATCTAGATAAAAATGACTTATCTTACTCCAATATAGTTGACACCACCCAAAACCCCCGTCACGAGCGTGAAACGGTTTCAGCAATGTTGGAGTTGACTTGGGAACTGGATGGAATGGATGTTACTTTTATTGCTTCTCATACAGACACTGAAAGCACTCGTTACACCGATCTAGACATCAGAGAGGAATACCTGCTTGATCTCATTCGGCCAGAGGATATGAAAGTTTCCACACAGGAAATTCGTTTTACCTCAACAGACTCAGGCCCAATGCAGTGGCTGGCGGGCATTTATTTCTCCAAGTTTGATGAAAAGATGATGTCGGATCTGATCTGGTTTGATGCCAGAGCGGTTGGCGACAATTTCTCAGGCCCTCTAGGTTGTGCATTAGGGATGCCTACCTGTTCAGGTGTTTGGGCGGGTGAGATAATACCGTTAAGCCAGGAGAAGCAAACCATTAATACTGATTTTGAATGGAGAAATCGTGACAAAGACCATGTTGCTGGTTTTGTGAATGTAACTTATGAAATGGACAATGATATAGAACTAGGTGTAGGACTGCGTGTTGATAGATGGAAGAATGCAAGCGCGAACCTTGCTTCTGGTCTAACCAGTAGCAAAAATAGTACAGAGATTTTACCTCGTTTGTCTGTCAGTAAGTTGCTGGAAGATGATTCCATGGTTTACTTTACTGCTGCTCAGGGATACGAGCCAGGTGGCTACAACTTGGCTAATTTTGCAAACGAATCAGGACTCCACGGCTTTGGTGCCGAAGAAGCAACCAGTCTTGAAATTGGATGGAAGGGCGCTTCCTCGGATGGCAGGTGGCTTGCAACAGTTGCTGCTTTCTTTATCGACTATGATAATCGACAAATTGAGTATCAGGCTGAAAGTCCACAGGGTGGTGTTATTGAAGGAATCGTCAACCTTGGTGATTCTGAACAGAAGGGCCTGGAAGCTAGTGTGACCATGGTACTCAATGACAACCTAAACCTTTCTCTTTCAGGTGGCTGGGTAGATGCAGAATGGAAGACTGGAGCTTCTGCCGCAGGAGTGGATCTTTCTGGTACAACTCCCCCAGTTGTACCAGATTTTGGAGCAAACCTAGTTCTTGATTATCAGACGCCAATTCCGAACGGGCGAGATTTTATAGCCGGTGTTCAGATCAGCCACAATGGTACGTACGAAGGCTTGCAAGCTTGGGATCCGGTGACCAATCCAAGCTATGTGATTGTCAACGCCCAATTAGGAATAGTTGGTGACAATTGGGAACTGATGTTCAGTATGAAAAATTTGTTGGATGAAGATTACTACATGGATGTGCAACACTTCCCCAACTATCACTTGCTGGATGGTGGTGACAACATTGTGATTGGTACCCTAGGACAACCCCGTTTATTTACTGTTAGTTACAGCTACTCTTTCTAGACTCGAATTGAAAAGATCGGAGTCCAGCTAGATTTTGTAGTAAAAAGTTGTGAGATAGACAACAGCGTAGTGAACTGAGTGTAAATTGCTCAGCCCCGCTACGCTGTACCGACCTAAGCAATGAAAAATAAACTTTGTTAATAACCAACAATTTCACCAAATTGTAATAAAGTATTTTATGAACTGGAGAAAAAAATGAATGACATAACCAAAACTGCTCACAATGCCACAGGTCTTGAGGGGGTAGTTAAAATAGACGAACTCCCTTGGATAGATATAGGTGTTGGAGATAATGCCATTAAAGTTCTTAGGGTTTGTCCTGAAACTCAGCAACACACAATTTTAATAAAAGCCCCTGCTGGTCAAGTGAATCAAAGACATATCCATTCCGGACCAGCTGATTTCTATGTGATTGAAGGGGAAATTGAATACAGAGGTGGCACTATAAAGAAGGGGGATTGGGCTTACGAAGCTGCAGGTTCGTTACACGAAGCTACCTCACACCCTAAAGATACTCTATATCTAGCTAATATCTATGGGCCTGTAGTTTTCTTAAAGGAAGATGACAGCGTAGATTTTATCTTGGATTGGAGATCCTATAGAGATATGGACGCAGCCGCCAGAGAAGCTGCAGCAGAATAACAAATCCTTTTTAATTAAACTATCAGAGTCAATTCGGAATTAATTCTTTCTAAGGTTATATCAAATTGGAGGTATAATCCTCCCCATGTTTCGTGTCATTCTAGATTCAAGCTGCTTATACCTTTTCCCTGATTTTAATTGGACATGAAACTCCTATATCCATTAGCTAAAAGATACATTGCAGGACATGATTTTAGGTCTGCCCAATTTACTGCAAAAGAATTATCTGATAATGGTTTTGCACTTTCTTTTAATTATGTTGGTGAGTACAGTAAAACTCTTGACGAAGCCATTGCAGCTCGAAATCAATATTCTGAAATACTCAATTATTATCAAGATAAGAAGATAGATCTGTCTATCAAACTTTCACAAGTTGGGCTTTTGATCAGCCCAGAGGATTGTGAGGGTTTACTGCAACAGATTGTTGAAAAAGCACACAACTATGGGCATACCATTCGCTTCGATATGGAGCATTCTACAATAACTGACAAGACATTGGATTTGTGTTTGAAATTGAACCAAAAATATCCTGCTACCCTGGGCGTTGCTCTGCAAGCTAGACTCTTCAGAACCAAAGATGACATGAAGGAGCTCATGAACAACAATATTTCAGTTAGGCTGGTTAAGGGCGCATACATAGAGAAGGAGTCCATTGCACTCAAAAGTTATCAGGAAATACAAGAAAACTACTTGCAACTGATAGAACTGCTCGGAATAAATATGAACCGAAGATGTGCAGTGGCAACTCACGATGAAACCATCTTAAAAGATATATTATCAAAGCCAGATGCCGATCGTTTTGATTACGAGTTCATTTATGGAATCCGGCGTGATCTTCAGCAGTCATTTAAAGACCAAGGCCAAAAGGTGAGAATCTATCTGCCATTCGGTGAGAATTGGTTGCCTTATACCTGGAGGAGATTAAGAGAATTCAAAAACCTAACATTTGTAGTCCGAAGCATATTCAAAGAATGGTTCTAGAATTTTTACAACAAGGTTTTTATCTCTTTGGCATCTATGTTTAACTAGATCCATGATTACAATTTTTAAAAGAAATATACATTTCACGATTACAATCTTCCTTGCATTCTCTCTTGCCTCTTGCGGTTGGTTTGGAGGCAAAGACTACGAAGCCACCATCCGGGTTACCTCGTATGGAATACCACATATCATGGCTGAGAATTGGGGCGATTTAGGTTTTGGTTATGGTTATCAATTTGCCAGTGATAATCTTTGTACATTTGCCAAACATGTCATCCGTGTGAATGGGCAGATGGCCAAACATTTTGGTAGGTCCAATGAGCATCTTGCCAATGACGCATTGCTTGGGTTTTTTGGGAGAAAATCTATCATTCGCATGGGTTTACTCCAAGTTGATAAACGAATGGCCAGAGTTTCAGAGGGTTATGCAGCCGGTTACAATCATTACCTTAAGAACATTCCTACTGGCAGACACGAATCTTGTGTTGATGCCGAGTGGTTAAGGCCCATTGACCGCTTCGATGTTTTCAGAATGTCCATATACATTACCATGCTTGCTTCTTTCTCAGACCCCCGCATTGCCGATGCCGTGCTTGCCTTGGGAATGGACGAAACAAGCGACCGTTCAAAGTTGAGTTCTAAAAACTTTGAATTGTCAGAATCAATGGGCAGCAATTCCTATGCCCTGGGTAGTGAAGTCACGCAAACTGGCAAAGCCATGCTCTTGGGTAATCCGCATTACCCGTGGAGGGGACCCCGAAGATTCTATCAAGTCCACATGACAATCCCAGGCGAGATGAATGTTATGGGAATTACGATTCTTGGAAGTTCATTGATCAACATTGGTTTTAACGACATACTTGCTTGGACGCACACGGTATCAAATGCAAACCGATTTACCTTATACGAGCTTGACTTGAGTGATCAGGACCGCGGTGTTTATTTCTTCGACAGCAAAAGGCTCAGAATCCGGTCAATGCCGGTGGCAGTGGAAGTCAAAGAAGACGATGGCACATTGACCAAAGAAACCATAAAACTCAATTTCAGCCGCTACGGTTTGCTTCTGGATGCGGGTATTCTACTCGACGATGAAAGCCTTACTGGGTGGCCGAATAAAGATGGAAAAGTATTCGCAATACGTGATGTGGCCATGGAAAATACCAGAGTAGGCGATACCCTGGTTGGCATGTTGACAGCGAAGAGCTTTGATCAATTTGTCGATGCCATCAAAGATAATTTGGGATTAAGTTTTATTAACACGATCGCTGTTAATTCTAATGGCGAAGCTTTTTATGGAGACTATTCCACGGTTCCTTATCTTACCGATGAACAACTGTTGGATTGTCAACCGAGCGAGACCGGCCAGTCGCTCAACCAATCGTCTGTAGATATTTTGAGAAACCCAGCTGGGATTCCGGTGTTGGCTGGAAATCGTTCAGAATGCGATTGGATTGTGGACCCAGATTCTCCTCAAGAGGGACTGATACCGGGGGAGAAATTGGCATCAATCAGGACCAACCAATATGCCAGCAACAGCAACGACAGTTATTGGCTGGTCAACCTGGATAAACCATTGACGGGCTATTTGAAAGTTATGGGAGGGGAGGATTACCAGATCTCTCTGCGATCCCAACTTGCATTGCTGCAAATTAAACAACGCATAGACGGCAGTGATGGGATTGACGACAAGCCTCTATTTTCTCTTAAGAACTTGCAAGCGGTTGCTCTTTCTGCCCGTAATTTAGCCGGGGAATGGTTTTTGGGAGATCTTTTGACCATGTGTCAAGAGTACCCAGATGATTTAACCGAAAAGGCCTCTCGAGCCTGCCAGGTACTGGCTCAGTGGGACATGAAAACCAACATAGACAGCATTGGCAATCAGGTGTTTTATCTCTTCTGGCAAAAAGCACGAAAAATTGACAATCTTCACGTTCTCCCGTTTGACCCGGAAAAACCACTCGATACCCCAAGGGGACTGCGTATAGACGATCCAGGGACCCGCTTGGAATTGATTAAATCGCTGGATTATGCGGTGGATGTATTTGACGACAATCTCCTTCCACTTGATGCCAAATGGGGAGACCTCCAGTACGAGATCAGGAACGGTAAAAAAATACCCCTTTTTGGCGGAGGGTTTGATGCAGGTAATTTCAGTGCAATGCGTGCCAAATTAACCAAAGGCGAGGGCTGGTCAGAAATACTTCACGGCAACAGCTACCTGCAAACAGTGACTTGGGACGACGATGGGGTGGTCGCTGAGGGAATATTGAGTTATTCACAATCCTCGGATCCCGCTAGTCCACATTATCAAGATCAAACCGAACTCTACTCAGAAAAAAAATGGGTCAAGCTGCCTTTTAGAGAAGAAGAAATTATGGCAGATCCCAATTTGCAGATCATCAAAATTAAATCGAAGTAGACTGTATTGATTGATTTAAAGATTTATCAATACAGTTCTCTCAAAACTATTGGTTTAAGTATTGTATGAACAGATCCAAAGCAACAAATGTCCGTTGGCGAATTCTATTGATAGTCCTTTTACTTGGCTTCATCGCTTATGTATACAGAGCAAATCTTTCTGTTGTTGGAAAATTCATGATGGATGACTTAGGCATCTCTCAGATTGAGTTGGGTTGGCTGCTTTCTGCTTTTATCTGGGGTTACACAATCTTTCAATTTCCAGGCGGGCTATTTTCCCAACTCATAGGTCCTAGAAAAACCTTGGTCGTGGTTACTCTGGGCAGTTCTCTGATCACACTTCTGACCGGATTCATTGTTTTTTCCTCTGCATCGCTGGTGCTCTTGATACCCTTAATCCTAGTCAGCCGCTTTCTTTTAGGGGCATTTCAAGGTCCACTATTTCCAGCCGTTGGCGGTGGTGTTATAGCAAGGTGGTTTCCGGTAGGTTCTTGGGCTCTCCCAAACGGAATGAGTTCCACTGCACTGGCTTTAGGGTCGGCTGCAACGCCGCCCCTCATAACCTTGATAGTTATCTATTTTGGGTGGAAATCATCGTTCTTTTTTCTCTCAATCCTAGGCGTCATTGGCTCAGTTATTTGGTGGAAGTATGCAAGAGACTGGCCAAACGAACATCCTGATATCAATGCAGAAGAACTCAAATTAACTGCCAACAATAATCTTGGTGACAATCAGATCACTTGGTCTTTGATTAAAAATGTTTTAACCAACACAAATGTATTGCTTTTGAGCCTCAGCTATTTATGCATGAATTATGTTTTTTATATCTTTTTTTCGTGGCTATTTATTTATTTAGTTAACGAGAGAAACTTCAGTATTCTAGAAGGAGGTTTGTTAGCCAGCCTGCCTTTTCTGATGGGAGCAATAGGTGCCACCGTGGGTGGCTATATGTGTGACCGTTTACAAAAAAAAGTGGGGCCTACATGGGGGCATAGAATACCGGTTATTCTTGGTTTAATACCATCGGGTGCTTGCTTGATATTTGGGTCCATCACCCAAAATCCTTACTTGGCAGTTGTATCATTAGCCCTTTGCTTTGGTTTTATTCAATTGACCGAGGGTCCATATTGGTCAACTATTGCCTTTGTCTCTCGCGAAAATGCTCAAGCGGGCGGCGGTGTTCTTAATACAGGAGGGAATCTCGGTGGAGTCATTGCAACACCTCTTATTCCAATACTTGTGGCCCAATTTGATTGGGTGATCGCATTATCATCCGGGGCTGTCTTTGCAGTGATGGGTTTGGTGTTTTTTATGTTTATTAATTTTAAGGAAAACATCAAAAACGGTGAAATGAGCAAATGACCGACTGGAACAACAGGTAGAAGCACATTATGATCATTAAAGATTATGCCAGTAAATGAGCGATATAAAATTCTATTCGAACCAGTAAAAATTGGTCCTGTCACCGCCAAGAATCGTTTTTACCAAGTTCCTCATGCCATGGGTGCGGGCAATGATATGCCCAACACAAGAGCAGCTCAAAGAGGTATAAAAGCTGAAGGTGGCTGGGGGGTTGTTAACACAGGCTATTGCTCTATTCATCCAAGTAGTGATGATCGTCCTTTGCCCTTTGCGAGACTCTGGTCTGATCGCGATATAGATTCACATGTTCCCATGGTTGAGGCTGTTCATGCTCACGATGCTCTTGCTGGTATTGAGTTTTTTCATGGAGGTGCCTACACACCTAACCGACATACTAGAATGACGCCAATATCACCATCAGGTATTCAAGAAAAGACCAGTGAAATAGAAACTATGAGTCTTCAGGCACCTAAGGTTATGGACAAAAAAGATATTAAAGATTTAAAACAATGGCATATAGATGCAACAAAAAGAGCCATGAAAGCTGGCTTTGATATCATTTATTGTTATGCAGGCATGGGTTTCCTGCCTTATCATTTCTTACATCCATTGTTTAATACTAGAACCGATGAATATGGGGGCTCTCTTCAAAATCGGTCAAGATTACTCAAAGAAATAATAACCGACATGAAGGAGATTGCTGGCAATAAAGCTGCTATAGCCGTTCGTATCTCTACTGATGAATTATTGGAATTTAAGAGTGAGTCCAGTCAAACAGAAGCCCATGAATTGTTTGAGTTGATTGGAGAGCTACCAGATTTATGGGATATCAAGGTGTCTGAATGGGTTAAAGAAACCCCTAGTGGTCGTTTTTCTGAGCCAGGCTTTATGGAGCCATACTATAGTTTCGTTAAAGAGCTTACTTCTAAACCTGTTGTAGGAGTAGGTTGGTTTACATCTCCTGATATTATGGTTGCCCAAATTAATAACGGAACTTTGGATTTGGTGGGTTCTGCTAGAGCTTCGATCGCAGACCCCTTCTTGCCTAAAAAAATCGAAGAAGGAAGAGAAGATGATATTAAAGAATGTATAGGCTGTAATATTTGTGCTTCCTGTTACAACCAAGGCATACCAGTCCGCTGCACTCAAAATCCAAGCATGGGAGAAGAGTGGCGGAGAGGGTGGCATCCTGAAATTATGAAACCTAAAACCTCTGAAGAGTCTATTTTGGTAATTGGTGGGGGTCCTGCTGGCCTTGAGGCAACCCTCTCTTTGGCAAGAAGAGGTTATGAGGTGACTCTTGCAGATGATCACAAAGAACTTGGTGGCAGAATCAACAAGGAATCCATTCTACCGGGTATGTCCTCCTATCGGAGAGTAACAGATTATAGGACCAACCAGATACAACAGTTACCTAATGTGAATGTTTTTCTTGAAAATGAACTGCAGAGCAAAGATGTACTCGGTTTGGGTTTTGATCATGTTGTGACTGCCACGGGATCGTCTTGGGAGTTATCTATCTTAGATGAACACTTTGTTCCCCAGCCCATAGAAAAACAAGAAGATGTATTCACTCCAGATGATTTTATGGATTCTAAGCTTCAATCTCCCGTAGTGATTTATGATTTTGATTATTATTATATGGGCGGCCTTATCGCTGAGTATCTTTCAGATCTGGGGCACGAAGTTACTATCATTACGCCGTTTGAAAATGTTTCTCCATGGAGTTTTATGAGTAACGAGGTCAATGCAATTAAAGCAAAAATGTATGAAAAAAATATTAAAACCATAACTGAATACCGAATCAGTGAATTTAAAAATGAATCACTGACATTGACGCATAAGATAACAAAAGAAATTATGGACGTAGACAGAAAGTCACTGGTAATAGTAGGTATGCGTCTGCCGGTTGATTCCCTATTCAAGGAGCTAAGTGCAAATCAGTCATTGCTTGAAGATTCTGGAATTAAGACTTTAAACAATATAGGCGATTCAAATTCTCCAGGGGCAGTTTTTCATGCAGTTTATGCTGGTCATATGTACGCAAATACTTTTGACTCGGGTATTGACGATGACCCTTATGATTTTAAATTTGAATACCCAGTGATTCAGTGATTAATCGACCAATCCCCTTCGTTCTAATAAAGGCTCAATTTTCGGATCTGAACCTCTGAATTTTCTGTATTGATCCATTAGGTCTCTGGTATTTCCCGATGAGTAGATCAGAGTTTTTAAGTTGTTAGCAGTTTCTGCATCAAACAGACCTTTTTCTTTAAACAATTCAAAAGCATCTGCATCCAGTACCTCGGTCCAGAGATAACTGTAATAACCTGATGAATATCCTCCCGCAAAGATATGAGCGAAATAGGTGCTTCTATAGCGACTAGCTATTTCAGGTATCAGCCCTAAGTTTTGCAGGATTTCCTTTTCAAAAGCATTTGCATCTTCAACCTTTTCTTCCAGGGTATGCCAAGCTAAATCTAAATAAGAAGCGGCCAAATATTCTGTGGTAGCGAATCCTTGATTAAATTTTGAGGCTCTGGATATTTTTTTAAGCAGTTCAGCTGGAATACTTTCATTCGTTTGATAATGCTGTGCGTAGGACTGAACTACCGAAGGTTCATTGGCCCAGTTTTCCATGAGTTGTGAAGGAAATTCTACATAATCCCTGGCCACATTTGTTCCAGAAAGACTTGGGTAGGTAGCGTCTGACAACAAACCATGAAGTGCGTGACCGAATTCGTGGAATAATGTTTCAGCTTGTCCAAAAGAAAGGAGGGCAACACCGTCTTTATTTTGTGGAGGGAAATTACAAACATTGATAACTATCGGTATTTTAATGCCATCGAATTTGCTCTGACTTCTAAAGGTATTCATCCAAGCTCCGCCACCTTTATTGGGTCTGATGGTGTAATCTGTATAGAAAATACCAATGGTATCGCCGTTGTTATTCTTTACCTCAAATGAACGGATATTCTCACGATACTTGGGGAGATCGAATCTCTCAGTGAAAGATATTTGAAAGAGCTTATTGGCTACATCAAAAGCCCCTGCAAGAACTTTTCTTTCACTAAAATATGGTTTTACCTCTGCTTCGGTAAAATCGTATTTATTTTGTCTAATCTTTTCTGAATAATGCCACCAGTCCCAAGCAGCAAATTTAAAGTTGCCGCCCTCAGTATCAATTAACTCCTGCATTTCTTGGACTTCCTGTTTGGCTCTTGATAATGCAGGCTCCCAAACTTTATCCAGCAGATCATTAACCCTTTTTGTATTTTTAGCCATATTATCTTCAAGAACGAAGTCTGCATGGGTTTTGTACCCAAGTAGCTTTGCCCTCTCTATACGCAGGGCTGACATTTCAATTGCGATATTTTTGTTATCTCGTTCGTTGTCGTTGTCACCGCGTTTAATATAGGAATTATAGAGTTTTTCCCTGAGGTCTCTTTCGGTGGAGTAGGTTAAAAATGGATACATACTTGGCCTTGTAGGTTTGAATAGCCATTTTCCAGAATGGTCTTCTGATTCCGCTAATGCCGATGCTTGATCAACAACATCTTTTGGCAATCCATGAAGTTGGTCTTTGTCATCAATAACTAAAATAAAACCTTCGTTTGTTTCTTTCAGTAAGTTTTGGTCAAACTGCACTGAGAGTGAGGACAGTTTTTGATTGATCTCAGTCAATCTTTCCATGGAATTTTCATCCAGTTG
>Ga0208568_1000584_pt1 | contig 13392 bp, 13 predicted proteins | sample DeeseametaMP2969_FD_184165 | JGI IMG/M metagenome (GOLD analysis project Ga0208568, IMG submission 184165) | Marine microbial communities from the Deep Atlantic Ocean - MP2969 (SPAdes) | ecosystem: Environmental > Aquatic > Marine > Oceanic | place: South of Funchal, North Atlantic Ocean... | reverse complement strand
TGCACTTTTGTGACAAGGTGCTACTGACCCATGGTATTGTTGATGTAACCTTTCAGCTAACTTGGAAGAGATGTTTTTCCCCTCCCTAAAATAAATAAGCCTGTTCAAGGCCCTATCACCAATTAGCTTTGGAATAAGAGTGTCGAAATTTATCATTCCCCCACTCATATTAAATGCCCCATCAATTGATCTTTCAATATTATTACCATCCACTAGAATGGCGACGTTTTGACTTATGTATATTTCGTAATCACTCATAGCTACATTCTACAGTTAAACTGACAACATGTACAACAGTGGCCGTCTATTCCTGTCAACAAACGAGCCAATTTTTTACGCTGGAAATCAACATGATTTTCCATCATAATGGTCTGGCATAGACATTTGCTATACAAAGGAGAAGATATGAAAATGATTTGTTCTGCAATGCTTTTATTAGGTGCTCTTTCACTAACAAGTTGTGCACATCACGGAAAACACAGAGACAAAGCGAGTTGTTGCTCTGAGAAAAAAGACTGCAAAGATGGATCTTGCAAGCTGAAGAAAGGCGAGAAAAAAGAAAGCTGTTGCAGCAAAAAATAGTCAAAAGAAGGAAAGCTCATTAGTAACAAGCTAGTGAGTTTTCTCCACTTTCCAAATTCCAAGTAATAACTTTATTCTGTTCTACTCTATCCTTACAAACTAACTTAACTGGATTCGTTTTAATTCTGCAAGAGGAGATTATCAGATTTCTGGGTGTTTCTAAAGAGTAAAGCTCTCGCCCATCCTCTAAACTAACAAGAGAAAATTCAGTCCAACTTTTGGCGAAAAGACCTACAGTTTTTTTAGAATCCAGCTGGTAAAGATACTTGAAATTGCTATCAAATAACTTCTTTCCATTATTTAATGAAAAGAATTCAAATCCCTTGCCCGACTCCAATATGATATTAGTCGAAGAGACTTCCAGGCGCTTTATAGTTAAATAATAAGGCAGCTCAATAGTAAAAACATTCTCATTTGTCTTGAGTGAAAATTTGGAAAGACTCTTCTTCCAATCGATTTCTTGAGCGATATAGATATGCTCATCTTTTATTTTTACAAACTTGACTCTTGATAGATTAAAATCACTTAGAAATTGCCCTCTTTCAATATCATAAATTTTTATCGAATAGGTGTTTCTAGGATAATATGATTTCCTTTTGAGAATAAGAAAGTTCTCATTGAAATCGACCTCAATTTTATCCGCATTTTCGATCCAAAGCCTTTTATGAACTTTATAAGCTCCATCTAAAAGTCTTAATAAATATATTTGCCCTTGTGAAACTTTGGTGATCGCAAATCTGCCATCTTCGCTTATATCTAAGGCATCTAGGTCAAAGCCTCTGGCCTCAACTTCCAGGCTGTCAATATTCCACGAAACCCATGAATTTTCGCTATTCTTAGATATGGCAGTGCTTCCATCCTTATAAATGTAAATGGCCTTCATACCTTTACACAATAGATTATCATGAACGACAGGGTTAACTATGTTGTGCTTACCTAGACCGGATTCTTCTTCCTTTTTACTACAGCCAAAGAATAAAGAGAGTCCTAAAATGACAACTGGGACATAAAATAATTTCATTGAGATCATTATTTCAAGCTTGATCTCTAAAGCCAATGAACAATAGTTAAAAAAGTGTTAATTTTTAATAGTTATTCCCTGAAGGTTGGCCTGAATTGAGTGAGATCTAATATTAGCCTCCCTAAGAGAGCTATGAATTCTTTTTCTCATGTCACACCTCAACTCCCAAGCATCAGATGGGTTTTCCGCCCAAGCAGCAACCCAACACTGAACCGCATCTTTATCCAGCTTAGTTACCCAGAACACAGGTTCTTCATTTTTTAGGCTAAAGTGTGAATCCTTTGCAGCATCTAGAGAGATTTTTTCAACCTGATCAAGGTCGGTGTGAGGTTCTACCCAAAACTCAATGTGTGCTCTTATAAGACTATCATGCATAGTTAGGTTTTGTATTTCCTTTGTGAGCATTTTTGAATTTGGTACAACAAAGCGCTCCCAGTCCCAAACCCTCAAAACACATTGAGTAAGGTCTATTCTTTCGATGACTCCATATTGTCCTTCAATCCTAACAGTGTCCCCGACACGAAAAGGCTGAAAGAAGGAAACAATAATTCCAGCAATAATATTCTCTAAAAATGGACGTAGTGAAATACCAGCAACCACAGAAACAATGGTAAGAACAACTGATATATATATTGCTGGAAGGGCGGAAAGATACGGCACGGACATAAATACAACCCATGCCAACGCCAAAAATATAGGAAGTAATCTTTGAATGAAAACAAACCTTGACTGAATACTATCAACCCCGAGTTGTAGAATTTTATTGTCATCAATCTCATCAGGAGTGTCACCTTGAATAGGATCAAACACTTCCCTTTTTTTAACCCTTTTAAGCATCCTCCTCTTTTTGTTTAAAAGAGAAAGATTGCCAGCAGAATATAAGGCAAGGATCACCACAGTAACTGAGGCAGGATAGGCATATGTAGAGATAAGATCATTCATGAACTGATAATTACATGTTCACAGTACAATGTCATACGAGAATTTTTTTCTATGCCTGAGCGAAGTGCTAAGGCTGTCTAGATTTGACAACTGCTCCATCAATGCTTGAAAATTGAAAAATGAAAAACTTGGCTTTTCTTGATATTGAGGCAACCTCAGCAGATCCTTCAGCAGCGCAAATCATAGAAGTTGGACTTTTAGTTAAAAACGAAGATGGCAAGATTGTCGACCACTTCAACAGCATAATTAATCCCGGCAACAAAATTCCCGAAAACATCATTGAACTCACGGGAATTAGCAATAAAATGGCAGAGTCCTCGCCCGAGTTCCACGAGGTAGCAGAAGTTTTATATCAAAAATTAATAGGTACTAAAATAGTAGCTCACAAGGCCGAATTCGATTACCAAATTCTCAAGAATAGCTTCAATAAACTTGGAAAGGAATTCAACAACAAAACGATCTGCACCCTAAAAATGGCGAAAACTCTAACTCCCGACATGAAATCCTACTCCTTGGTCTCGCTGTGTGCTTTCTTTGGTATACCGCTCATGAAAAATCATAGGGCAATGGAGGATGCCGAAGCGGTTGCCGGACTTTACGAGAACCTAAGCCTGCTTACATATCACCGACTCAATACCAATAAACTTTTGGATCACCATCAAAAGATCATCAAAGGCGCGAGATCTATCCCAGGACTTGTGCGCTACCGTGACAGAAAAAATAAAATCATTAAAGAAATTCCAGTTGAGAACATTCATTCGGAACTCTGCGAGAGTCTTAGATTCTCTCCGAACAATAGGTGGCTAATTACCCATTGCAGTCATATCGACTTAGTGGAGTGTGGTTCATTTGCCATAGCAATGCTTTTAGCCGCTGATCGTGAAGAGCGCCCTAAATGGTCGATTTACTCTTTTAAGAATTCTCATGGCGAAATAATAGTGAAGTGTGGAAAGGTGCTGAAAAATAAGCCCGCCCTTTTTTATTTCAATGATAAAAAGCAGGCTTTAAAGGTTTTAAGAAGCTTAAAAAGTAAAACTCAAAAAAACAAATACGCCTACAGAGAAGGACCAACTAAATGCAAAGATGAAATTGTAAAGAGAAACAGGTTAATCCAAGATGAAATTAGGAAATTAAAGCCATCCATTGAAAACACTCTCTTTAGATCAAAGACAAAATTAGGCGGAAAGTTTCAATATGTTCTAGTAAGAGGATCAGACAAATATACAACCTTTGAATCAAATGAAGAGTTTGAAACTAGTGTAAACTTAAATATGGGAGAGCTTCAGTATAAAAAGTTGCGCCCTTCCAGTAGAAGGGCGCTTGAGTTATCTATGCAGTATATTAAAAATCAAAAAACTAAAACAGATGTAATACTTAAGGTTAGGCCACCTTCCTAAAGTAGCTATCCATAAACTCATCTTCGTGAAATAAGCAGATTAATGAATTAATGACACCCTTACACCCCACTCCCAAAATAATATTTCTAACCATCATAGCTTCTTTTTGATTTATTGAACCTACGTTATCAAATTTATTTTTTGTCAGCTCCAACAACTCCGTTCTGCAAAACTTAAAAAATGAAGTTTTGTTCTTAAATGCTAAATCAAGATTGAAGCCTTTTAGTTTTTCAGGAGATTCCAATAATTTTAAAATTTCACCTAACCCAAGATTGCCTTCAATTTTTTTCAATGACCTTGCTCCAAATGTTGCTTCGGTTAAAATTTGTCCATCGGAGCCCACATACAGGTCCGCACTCACCTCTTCTTTTAGGTGTTTAACAAAAGTCGAATTTAAGACACTCTCTAAGATTTCTTCGTAGTTGCTAACAATTCTTCTATGCAAATCTTGTTTAGAATTGTCGTTTTTATAAATTTCCATTTCTATAGCAATGAGTTTTTTCTTTAGCCTCTCAGGAAGTTTCCCATAGATCGCCGGCGGCAATACATAGGTTTGAACATTATTCGCAACTCTACCAGACTCTTTTGGAGACTCAATTAGAGGGTTGGCCCCCAAGGCCCGAGGCCTTTGGTCTACCTCTGAATGGACAAAATATTGTTCCTTGAGGCGATCTTGGACAATTAAAGGATACCTAAGTCCACTAAGATAGGGGTTGATTGAGTCAATGTCATAATTCATAAACTCATTCTTTGCATATAGTTGTTCTAAGTAATAACCAGTTTCTACATATTCAGAAGAAACCAAATCCATATCAGTTATCTTAAACCAAATCTCAACTTCCTTCCCATCGTAAAATGGCAAAGTGTTTTCTTTATCATAGACTTCCTGGTGAACCGATTCGACCTTTGCCACCCAAAAGTGATGAAAGTCGCTTATGAATAAATGCGTGTGATAACCTAAGGACTGATTAAATTCCTGTGCTTTTTTAAACTTTTCAAATTCCAGGTCAGATTCGTGCTTCGACATCTTAAGCTTGCCCCAATAAAAATGAGACCTACCTGGATCACCTGTTTGTAAATTATGTTTAAGTTTATGGAAAAACTCATGGGCCTGGGTCTTATAATTTTGATTTTCCCCGTTTAGCAACGGATTAAAGACGACATAGAAACTGAATGGGTTTTGCATAACTTCTCCTTAAACTCTTAAGGTTATCGGTTGCTGAGTAAAAAACCTGAGTAAAAAGCTACATCAAGATGTAATTTCGAACACTTAGAGGTTGTTAAGTTTTAGAAGTTTCTACCTCATTCGCCCACTGGCCGCTGGTTTAGCAAGATTTCGCCAGCTACTACAAATCAATCATATATATATTACATGCTTAGGAGAGATTGTTGGATCGCCACACAGCGTTAAGATATTATAACCGCCATATGGAAGCACAACTTTACCTACAAAAATCCATCAGAGAGAGACTGGACGAATTACGTTCCAAGAATAGCCAATTCTCTCTAAGGGCCTTTGCTAGACTCCTAGGGGTCTCACCGGCCTCTTTGTCTGAGTTTTTAAATGGTAAGAGAACGCTTTCAGCAAAGATGCTTAAAAAGCTTGGGGATAAGCTTTGCCTGGCCCCAGAAGAGCTTGATGTTCTTAACGAAAAAATTGTTAGAGAAAAGAAGGGTCTCACCCACACACCATCAAATAAGAAAAATGTGCAGCTGCAAAATGACCAATACTACCTAGTCGCTGATTGGAGATACTACGCGATTCTTTGTTTAGCAGAGACTCCGGACTTTAAAGAGGATTATCAATGGATTGCAAAAAGAATTAAAACCTCCGAAGCAAAAGTAAAAGAGGCCATGGAGAGACTGATAAGACTAGGTTTTTTGACTTACGATGACAGCGGCAAGCTAATTTATCAAGACGTTGAAATCACCACTGGAGAAGATGTGCCATCCACCTCTCTTAAGAAGAGACATATGGAAAATCTTGAAGCTGCAAGAGACTCCCTTTACACGGATGATGTACTTCTTCGAGACATGAGCTTTATGACAATGGCCCTAGATCCAGAACAGCTACCTGAGATTAAAAAGAGAATCAGAAAGTTTCAGGATGAGCTCGCAGAGTTGATTGATAAAGGAAATAAAAAAGAAGTTTACGAAATATGTATGCAGGTGTTCCCACGTACGGACATCAAAAAGGATAAAATCTATGAGAAGTTTCAGTAAGGCAATTGCACTAGCTGCGTTGCTTTCGGTTAGCCCAGTTGTAGCAGAAGTTGATCCAGGAGTGGAAAGGCAGGCCTTAGAGTCATTCACCGAGGATATAGATCTAACGGTAACCGCTCCCACTCTAGAGGCACACAGAGGAGGCAATGGTGGAAACAGCATTGGTTCTCAGTTTGCTTTAATTGCTAAAAACTCGGCAAAGGCATGGGAAGCTCTATGCAATGAAGACCCAACTTCAATGTGCCAGTACCTGGATGAATTTAAATCTCTACTAGATAGAAAGAGTCCAAAATTTGTGACAGTTTTGTCTAATGAAACAGTTTACGCTGATGATGGACAAGAAAGAGAAGCAGTAAACTTCTTTGATAATCAGAACAGAGCAACAATTGTTGTTAGTGAAAGAGTATGGAGTGAGCTAGATTTATTTCACGATGTCGCTGAAAGAAAAATTAACTTAGTATTGCATGAGTACTTCTCAATAATGGGAATTGAAAGTAGTGATTTTTACGACTACTCAAGGGAGCTTTTCACGTTTTTCATTCATATGAATTATGATATTTCAAAAATTGCTAGCAACGAAGCTTTGCCGCGAGCGTGCTCTATTAATTTTAAAAGCGAAGATGGAATGTCACAAGCTCTTAAAGTCGGCATAAAGTCTCACGTTTCTCAGCTCAACTATAGTGTTGTCGACTCTCCAAAGTCAGCAAGGTTTTTAATGAAGGCGTCACTAAGCTGCAACACAAATCTTTTTATTAGCCACTCGTGCTCCGTATATATTGAAGTTGTTGACACGTTTAAAGGCGATGTCGTTCACTATGACGAGCACACGACTGGTACGAAGCTAATTCAAAAGAAAACACTTACAAACCAACTATATCAAAGTGCTCTTCGAAACTTAGAGCCTTGTAGATAAAGAACCTAAGGGCCTATCAGGGCCCTTTTTTTTTGGAAACCGTGTAGAATCTAGCTGTTCCAAAAATTAACTTAACTGTCGAAACACTTTCAAACTACTACTATGGCGACTCGGCCAAAGCTTTGTTAAAACATTCTTACTGAAGAGGTTGAGCTTGGGGAAGCTTAACCATGTTCTTTTTGAACACATTCAGTAAAAGGGAAAGGGTATTGCCATTTGGGAGAACTTTTTCATCGTTAGGGGTTAAAGGGCGTTTGTATAAACGCCCTTTTTTTTGCTCAATCTTCAATTGTAAATATTAAATGTTCCAAAAATTTTTAGATCTTTTGAAACGCATTTTGAAACACTGTGTTCATTTTCATGGAACACAGTCTCGCAGTGCGCTAAAACCATCTCAGGGAATTTAGGGAAACACGAGAGAGAGAGAGAATAAGGGAAAAGAGAGAGCTAAGAATCGTTGTAAATTCAGGGATTTAAAGTTCAAAGGCCAAACGCAAGTTTGGCCTTTTCTGTTTTATAGGTATCAGCTTTATATACATGTATGGGTTTATTTTTTGCCCCAGGATTGAGATCATCTATCTCTCAAGGAGACTACATGAAACAACTGGCCATAGGAATTGATATTGGAGGCACAAACACAAAGATTGCACTCGTCAACACCTCTGGAAAGATAGAGGCATTTGAATCCTTTCCTACAAAAGGGAGTGGCAGCTTTGAGTCCTTCTCAGACCTAGTCTTTGAAACTTCACAGACTCTTCTTAAAAGTATTAACAAAGAGCTTAATGACATCAGAGGAGTTGGCGTTGGCGCACCAAACGGAAACTTCAAGAATGGCTCAATAATAAATCCTCCCAATCTCAAGCATTGGGGCACAGTAAACCTCACAGAACCCTTTAAGCAAAGATTTGGTTGTGATGTTCACTTAGACAACGACGCCAATGTAGCAGCATTAGGCGAAGGAAAATGGGGTAAAGCTAAGGAGTTGAAAGACTTTGTGGTCGTGACCCTAGGCACAGGTGTTGGCACAGGAATTATAATAAACAAACAACTCGTTAGAGGTGGAAACGGACTTGCTGGCGAGGGTGGACATATTTCAATTGATTTTCAAGGTAGACATTGTGGATGTGGTGGAAGCGGACATTTAGAAATGTATGGCTCCGCAACCGGCATAGAGATAACAGCGATGGAACATCTGGGAAGAGATATTAGCTTCTCTGAGATCTATGAGGGCTACAAACATGGTGGCAAAGAATTTATTGAGGTCATAGAAATTTCTGCAGATTATTTAGGGAAAGGCCTGGCCACAATGGCCACACTTCTATGTCCAGAAGCCTTTATACTTGCCGGGGGTGTGTCCACCCTTGGTAATGAATTTGCCATTAAGGTTGAGAAATCTCTTAATAAATACGTATTCCCAACATTTCAAGGTGATATTAAAGTTGAATTGTCAGAGGTATCCCAAGGAGAAGGTGCAGTGCTGGGAGCCGCAGCTTTAGTACTTTAGAATCACTTTGCCACAAGAATTGAACAAGGTGACTTTTTTATTAAGGCAGAAGCAACGCTGCCCAAGAACAACTCCTTAATCTTACCTCTCATATGTGAGCCCATTAAAACCAAATCGATATTTTCTTGGTTAATATACTCAACAAGCTTATCACTCACACTCCCCTTTTTATCAAGAACAGTCGTCGCCTCGACTTCGACACCTGCGTCCTCAAGCTCTTTCGCCCTTTTAGATAGTTTCTCCTCAAATTGGTGAATATTTTCTGTAATGAGTTCCTCTATTTTTTGAGTTAACTCACCTTGAGGGGTTTCAGAACTTTGATATCCCTGATAATAACAAGGCACGATGTTCACTATATGTGTTTTACATTTAAATTTCTTATAAAGAATTTTTGCCCAATCAAGTGCTTGGTCACAGTGATGTGAAAAGTCATAAGCAACCATTATACTTTTCGGTTGCATCGCCTGAGCATTTTTGACAATCATTAGCGAACAAGGAGATTTATGAATTAGCTCTTCAGTAACGGTTCCAAGAAACAACTCTCGAAGAGTCCGTTTGGGATTATAGCCCAGAAGCAGAAGGTCTGCCTGATTTTCTCTTACCTCTTCAAGAAGAACATCAGCTCCATTTCCAGGTCTTGATTCATACGCAATCTCAACCCCTTCAATGTCTCCCAATTGTTCTATTTCCTCTTTTATCGTTTTATCGTTGGCAGCCAAAATATTCTTCGAGTAGGACTCAAAAGCCTCCGGATCAAAGTGAACCAATGTTCCATCCAAAGCGGCTGCATCTGCAAGCTTTTCAGCGTGAAGGGTAAACATCCTCTTGCCAAAGGCCTTGGCCCACGCCAAAGAAGTTTTAAGAAGGTCAAAACTATTGCCTCTTAAATCCTCTCCAACTACAAACTGTCCCATTCTTACCTCCAAGTCCTAGTTAAAATTTTTATACACCTAGAGAGTTATGACAATTAACCACATCTTATACAGCTATTTACGCCAATGTATTAAAAGCATAAAATAAGCTCACAAGGAAGTTTTTAACTTGAATAAACAAGGAGGTTTTATGGACTTCACACCCAATAGAAGAAGAGGCGATTATCCATCAAGAGGGAAAGTGCCGGCAAAGTCCGGTGATGTATGGTCGGCATTTGACGATTTTTTTAATTCACGCTTCTCAGACCTACCAGCTACAAGTGGTTTGAATAACTTTAATCCAGAAATTAACGTCAAGGAAACGGATGATGCTTACATTGTGGAGGCTGAACTTGCAGGACTAAAAAGAGATGAAATTGATATCGAGCTAAAGGGCGATGAGCTTATTTTAAAAGGGGAAAAGAAATCTTTTAAAGAGGATGAGAAGGACAATTACTACCATATGGAAAGACGTTATGGGAGTTTTTATAGATCCATTCCAATGGATGCTGATATTGATGAAAACAAGTGCGACGCAAGTTATGACGATGGGCTTCTTACAATTAAGATAAACAAAAAAGAAGGCAAAAAAAGTAAATCAAAAAAAATTAACATTCAATAAGAATAAGGTCGCGAAAGCGACCTTCTAAAATGTCCCCGTATTTAGCATTACTAGCACGCAGCCAAGAACAACTTTGATTCCAGAGTCTTCCAATTCAGAGTAGATTCCAGGATTCTCCGCACCTGGGTTAAAAATTACTCTTCGAGGGGCCAATAATTTAATTTCTTCAACCACTTTACTAGAGATGTTTGAGTTTACATACATGGCCAATGTGTCAATCTTGTCCTCAATATCGCTTAGCGACTTATACACAGACTTCCCTTCTATTTTAGAAAGTCGTGGGTGAACTAATTTGGTCGTGTGCCCATGATCTTCCAAAAGTTTCATGGCCTTGTATGAATATCTTGATGGAGTGTCAGATGCTCCGAGAATTGCCACGTTCACTTAAAAGTTCTCCTTTTGTAGGCACATTTTTTTTATGACCAGATTTTCTTTTTCTTTTTTTGAATTGAAAGATGTTCTCCCCTATAGGACTCAATTTCCCATGAGAGTTGACTGCAAAGGCCGTTTTAATTCGTTTTCCGACAATCATAATCTCCTCCTTACCCTTAATTTGGTAACGAGTTAAAAAATGGCAAGTCTTTCATTAAGAAAAATCAGCCATTTACATCAGATTATTTAGATCCTCATTAAAAACTCTACTAATAGGCCAATCGCTAAAAATAGACCTACCGAAAAGGAAATTCCTTTCATTAAACCTCCACATATAGTTTAAGACAATTCTATTTGGATTAAAAACTTAAAATCTCCTTGATGAGAGAACATCTAAAAAACATTCATAGGTAGTTGAATTTAGGATTAACTTGAGGCATCTTGAAACCGATGACACAAAGCAAACTGACTCAATATTCTGACACCGACCTACTGGCCATGAAAGTCAAGGACCTCCCCTTGGATGAGTTTCGGCTGCCATTTAATAAACAAGTACTGACCCTGAAAGCCGAACTAAGACGAAGGGGCATCAATTGGACTCCTCACCTCTGGGCGTCGGAGGAATGGTTCTCCCCTGACGGAGTTCCTGGTTTTGCATTTCCTTTTACACTCCTAGATCCTCGATTAATTAAACTAGAGAAGAAGCATGTTGGCTTTCTTGAAGGTTCCAGTGAAAAAGAATTGGTAAAGCTATTAAGACATGAATGTGCTCATGCTCTGGATAATGCTTTTCACCTTAGGAAAAATAAAAAAAGGCAAGGCCTATTTGGCCTAAGCTCTAGGCCGTACCCAACATTTTATGTGCCTAATCTTTACTCTAAAGACTATGTAAAACACTTGCCTCAAGGTTATGCTCAGGCACATCCAGAGGAAGACTGGGCCGAAACTTTTGCAGTTTGGCTTACACCTAAATACCAGTGGAAGAAAAAGTATAAGACTTGGCCAGCAATGGAAAAGCTCCTACTTGTTGATGAGATCATTAAAAAATCATGTTTAGGTGAATCAAAAGTATCTAATAGCGACACTCCTATCCATTTTAGAGATGATAACAGAACACTCAAACAGTACTTCAATTGGAGAAAGCAGTCCTTGGGACTTAGACGAAAAAATTTCTATGCAGACAAGGTAAATGAAGTTTTTTCAATCGATGGAAAAAAAGAGGCCAATGAAGTTTTTAAAAAATATGAATCAGTCATATGCAAAAGACTGGCAAAAAGAAGTGGGATAAGCACTAATATTGTAAAGTTAATGATTAAAGAGCTAAAGCAAGAGTGCAAAATCAAAAACTATCGTTTAAAATATTCTTCATATCAAACTAAAATAATTGTTGAGGAAATGCTTTCTTTCCACTCAGCAGAATTCTTAAGAAAAAAAAGACATAGGGTTTTCATGTGAAGAATATTCTGGCAATAATGCACAAAAGCTTAATACCGCCCGAGGACTTCAGATTAAATGACATCGACAGATTTAAAACGCCGTGGGTTACCGAGGCAGATGTTATTTTGGCTTTAAAAAAGCTAGGACATAAAGTAAAAACTCTTGGCATTGACGATGAAATCAGCCCCTTAACATCCAGTATTCGACAAGAACGTCCAGACATCGTATTTAACATGCTGGAACAATTTAATAATGACCCGGCCATGGACTACCACATTGTTACCCTGCTGGAGTTGCATAATATTACCTATACTGGATGCAATCCCAAAGGTCTCCTTTTGGCAAGAGACAAGGCCCTTGCAAAAAAAATTCTAAAGTACCACAAGATTGCCACACCAAGTTTTTTCACTCTTAAAAAGTCGCAAAAGCTACGTAGTCCTAAAGGTCTAAAATACCCATTAATTGTTAAGTGTGCGACAGAAGAGGCAAGCTATGGAATAGCCCAAGCAAGTGTCGTTCACAGTGATCAAAAACTTTTTGAGAGAGTTAGCTACATTCAAAAAGAGCTCGATCAAGACGTAATAGTTGAGGAGTTTGTCGAAGGTAAAGAGATTTATGTAGGTGTCATCGGAAACAAAAGGCTTAAGGTTCTTCCAGCTTGGGAGTTAGTGTACAAGAACGTAGAAAACCCGGAGAAAGAAGTATACACAGAGAGGGCCAAGTGGAACCAAAGCTATCGAAGCAGAAAAGGAATAGACCACTCGAAGGCTAAAATATCTGATGAGCTGGAAAAAAAGATTCAAAAAACGGCCAAGAAAGTTTACAAGGTTTTAAATCTCAGCGGATATGCAAGAATTGACTTTAGGATTGGCGCAGGTGACAAAGTCTACGTTTTAGAGGCGAACCCAAATCCAAATATATCTAGTGATGATGAGTTTGCAGAAAGTGCAAAATACGCAGGAATAAGTTACGACAAACTAATGAAGCAATTAATAACCGCAGCTCAAACTCCAGAAAAGTGATTAAAGCCTTACCACTCTATTTCTTCCTTATTTCGGAAAAATTTCCCGCTTGGTGAATCAACCATCGTTGCAAGCCAAACAGGCGTTCTGGCTCCCTCTTCAGGACTAAGTGGTGCACTCTCTCCTCCCAAATCGGTTCTTAGCCAGCCGGGACACACTGAATTTACAGAAATGCCAAAGCTATTAAGTTCTGCATGGAGAATCCTCGTTAATGCGTTAAGAGAAGACTTACTCATTCGGTATGCCGCCCAGCCCCCCTCCATTTCACTCAAAGAGCCCATGCCGGAGGATATGTTGATTATCCTTCCCTCGCCTTTTTCTTTCATAAGGGGAGCGATTGCTTGGGACATAATCAAAGCGCCAACAGTGTTAACCTCGTAAGTCTTCATAACAATAACTGGATCTACATTTAGAACACTGTTCTGCCCTTCTCCGCTATCAAGCAT
>Ga0208568_1000580_pt1 | contig 13440 bp, 12 predicted proteins | sample DeeseametaMP2969_FD_184165 | JGI IMG/M metagenome (GOLD analysis project Ga0208568, IMG submission 184165) | Marine microbial communities from the Deep Atlantic Ocean - MP2969 (SPAdes) | ecosystem: Environmental > Aquatic > Marine > Oceanic | place: South of Funchal, North Atlantic Ocean... | reverse complement strand
TAAGCAAAAAATACAAAATCAGTAGAGAAAGAATTAGACAAATCGAAATGAAAGCTTTTGAAAAGCTGCAAAAATCCATGCTTAACGCTGCAAAATCAAATAATTTACTACCAAAAAATTAATTTTTTATTTAAATTATTTAAAAGGATTTTCTAAAAGTATTGTGTCTTCCCTTTTAGGACTTGTAGAAATACTAGATATTTTAACGCCACAATAATCTTTAATAAAAGAAATATATTTTCTAGCATTTTCAGGAAGTTCTTCCCATTTTTTTATTCCCGCAGTATTTTTCAACCAACCATCCATTTTTTTATAAATTGGTTTTACTTTTATTTGATCGTGTAACCCGCTTGGAAAATAGTCAATTTTTTTTCCATCAAGTTCATAGCCAATACAAATATTTAATTCTTTAAATTCATCCAAAACATCTATTTTGGTCAAAGCTATTCCATTTATTCCAGATATAATGCAGGATTGTTTAACTAGCACAGCATCAAACCAACCACATCTTCTTTGTCTATTAGTAACAGTTCCAAATTCCTTGCCTTTTTCACCAATTTTTTTTCCTATTTCACTATTTAGTTCTGTGGGAAATGGACCTTCTCCTACTCTGGTTGTGTAAGCTTTAACTATTCCTAGAATATAATTAATGGCATCAAGCCCACAGCCAGATCCAATCAGAGCTGCACCAGCGACTGTATTTGAAGATGTAACAAATGGATATGTACCGTGATCTACATCTAATAAAACCCCTTGAGCTCCTTCAAAAAGTATTGTTTTTTTTTCTTTTTTAAACTCCTCTAATTTTTTCCATATTGGCCTAGAGTATTTTAAAATTTCAGAAGAAATTTTAAGAAGTTCTTTCATTAATTGATCTTTGTTTACTGTTTTTTTTCCTAAACCTTTTCTTATAGAGTTATGATGAAACAACATCGTATCTATTTTTCTTGATAAATTTTTCTCATTAGCAAGATCCATTACTCTGATTCCTCGCCTTCCTATCTTATCCTCATAAGCTGGCCCAATACCTTTTCTTGTAGTGCCTATTTTATCTGTATTCTTTGAATCTTCTCTAATCTCATCCAATTCTTTATGCAGTGGTAAAATTAACGTCGCATTTTCAGCTATATATAAATTTTCATTATTAATTTTTACACCTAATTTATCTATTTCCTTAATTTCATTTAATAAAGCCCAAGGGTCGATAACTACCCCATTGCCAATAATAGAAATTTTATTTTTTCTAACTACTCCTGAAGGCAAAAGATTTAGTTTATATGTTATATTGTCTACTATGAGTGTATGGCCCGCATTATGGCCTCCTTGAAATCTAACTACGACATCAGCTTTTTCGGAAAGCCAGTCAACAATTTTTCCTTTGCCTTCATCTCCCCATTGAGAGCCTACAACAGCTACATTAGACATTGATATTTCTTAAATTAAATGAAACTAAATGATTTAACGGTCCAAAACCTTTTCCATAACCTGGTGCAGAAGCTATTGCTTTATCTACATACCTTAGAGAAATTTTACATGATTTAACTATATTTTTCTTTTGAGATAAACATGTAGCTAAAGCTGAGGATAATGTACACCCAGTTCCATGAGTGTTTTTTGTTTTAATTTTTCTTTTTGAAAAAACTTTAATTCCTTTTTTTGTAGCTAAAATATCGCAAATCATTTTACTTTTAAGATGTCCGCCTTTTAATAACACATTTTTTGATCCCATGTTTAAAATTAATTTAGCAGCTTCGATCATATCTTTTTTATTAGAAATTGAACTGCCGATTAAAACTTCTGCCTCAGGAATGTTAGGTGTAACTAAGTTACACAAAGGTAAAATCAGTTTTTTTAAATATTTAATTGAGTTATTGTTAATTAATTTAGTCCCACCTTTAGCAACCATTACTGGATCAAGAACAACATTTTTTAATTTATATTTTTTTAAAATTTTATAAACACATTTGATTATACTAGTATTATGCAACATACCAATTTTTACACCATTAGCCCCGATATCATTCAAAATCATCGTTATTTGTTTTTGAATATTTTTTGTAGGAATTGGAATAATACTTTTTACATCTCTGGTATTTTGTGCTGTAACAGCCGTTACTGCTGTCATCGCATAACTACCGAGAGCTGTAACGGTTTTAATATCCGCTTGTATGCCTGCTCCACCAGAAGAGTCGGAACCTGCAATGATTAAAATTTTAGATTTTATTTTCAATTTATTTTATTGATCTCTTAATTAGTTTTATACATCTTAAAATTAATTTTTTATTGTGCGACTCACCCATAATTCTTATTTTAGGCTCTGTTCCTGATTTTCTTATCAATAACCTTCCATGCTTGCTCATAAGTTTATTAGCCTTTTTAATTGCACTTTTACATTTAGATTTGTTAATTATGTTTTTATCTTTTACGGTTATATTCTCTAATATTTGCGGCATAGGTACAAAAACATTGAGTAATTTGCTGGCCTTTTTGTCTTTTCTTAATGAAAATAAAACTTCCAATGCAACCATTAAACCATCACCGGTTGTTGCGAATTTTCCAAGAATTATATGACCCGACTGTTCACCACCTAAATTAAAATTTAATTTTTTCATTTTTTCTTTTACATATCTATCTCCCACCTTGGATCTGAAAAATTTAATTTTTTCTTTTTTCAAAAAATTTTCTAATCCATAATTCGACATTAAAGTTCCAATTACGCCACCTTTTAAAATTTTTTTTGATTTCCATCTACGAGCAAGCATCGCAATAATTTGATCGCCATCTATAATTTTGTTGTTTTCATCACACATAATAATTCTGTCAGCATCGCCATCAAATGAAATGCCAACATGAGACTTGTATTTTCTAACAGCAGATTGAATTTTAGATGGGAAGGTAGATCCACATTTGTCGTTAATATTAAAACCATTGGGTTTTACACCAATTGACACAACCTTTGCTCCAAGATCTTTAAGTAATTTAGGGGCAGCTATGTAACCCGCTCCATTAGCGCAATCTAAAACTATTTTAATTCCTCTTAAGTTAAAATTATCTGGGAAATTTTTTCTTAATATTTCAATATACTTATCATTACCATTCTCGAGTCTTTTAACTCGACCTAGCAATTTGGGATTTGTAAGTTGTTTTGTATTTTTGGCATCTATTAATTTTTCAATTTTCTTTTCTATTTGGTCCGATAATTTCATACCATCTGGTCCAAATAATTTAAGACCATTATCGTAATAAGGATTATGAGATGCGGAAATCATAATACCCATATTTGCCTTCATTGATTTTGTTAACATTGCAAGTCCATTAGTTGGTAAAGGTCCCAATGTAAAAACATGCATCCCTCCTGATGCTAAACCTGATACCAAGGCTGGCTCTAAGGTATATCCAGATAATCTTGTATCTTTAGCTATTATTGCAATTTGTTTAGTTTTTTTTTGGTTTTTAAAATAAGTGGCAGCTGCTAGACCAAACTTAAAGAATTTTTCTCCCGTAATATTGCCCTGGTTGACAGTACCTCTAATACCGTCAGTTCCAAAATATTTATTGCTCATGGATTAATTTGTATTCAAAATTTTATTAAAAACTAATAGTCCTTGATGAATTTCTTTAACATTGTGAACTCTGAATAGCTGAACTCCTTGAGAAAGTCCATAAAGCACTGATGCTAATGTGCCTCCCGTTCGATCCGGCGTATCAAATTTTGTTACTATATGTTCTATAAATCTTTTTCTTGAAGTTCCTATTAAGATTGGACATCCTAGACTATAGAAAATTGAAATTTTGGACATCAATCTTAAATTGTGATCTAAATTCTTTCCAAATCCAATACCAGGATCCAAAATAATAGTTTCTTTTCTATAATTTTTTTTTGTAAAAAAATTAATTTTTGTTTCAAAAAAATCAAAAATATCTAACAAAACATCTTCGTAAGTTGGATTATTTTGCATTGTTGCTGGAGTTCCTTGCATATGGTGCAAAATAAATGGTTTTTTTTTCGAATTAATAAGATCAAAAGATCTTTTATCAAAATTTAAACCAGATACATCATTGATGATATCAACTCCATTTTCAATGCCGTTACTCATAACATAAGATTTTCTTGTATCTAAAGATAAGAGTATTTTTGGAAAATTTTTTTTAAGTTTAATGATGGTGTTTTTTACTCTTTGCCATTCATCTTTTTCATCAATAGTTTTCGATCCTGGCCTCGTTGATTCTCCTCCGATATCAATGATTGTCGCTCCACTATTAATCATTAACTTAGCTTGGTCATATGCTTTTGTTTCTTCAAAAAATAATCCTCCGTCCGAAAAACTGTCTGGTGTTATGTTGAGCGCTCCAATTATTAGAGGTGTATCAAATTTTAATCCCAAAATACTTTCTTCTTTAGAAGTTATATTTTTTAGATCTTTTTCAATTGTTTGTGATATTTCTTTATCAAGCTGCTTGATTTCTTTAATTGAGTAAAACTTACTTTCAGCAATTTGCTTTTTTTTTCTATGAAAAACTTCTACCTGGTCAAAAGCTATATTAGAACGACCAGTCAAAGAAAGAGCTTTTTTTTCCTCAATGAGCCTCCTAGCGTAATTTCCATAATAGAAATTACACGGTCTTGTGTAACATTTGCGCATTAAAAATTAAACTGCAGGTTTTGGCTTTAAACCTAAAGATCCAAGTGCTGAAGATTGTTCTTTTGTTTCGTCATCCTCTTCTTTTTTTCTTGTTGGTTGGGTATTCTTTAAAATTAAATCTTTTATCTCTTCTCCACTTAGTGTCTCATAAAGCAATAAAGCTTTTGCTATTTTATGTAAATCATCTATTTTTTCTGTAATAATTTTTTTTGCTCTTTGATAACCTGCATCAACGATTTTTTTAATTTCTATATCTACTTTGTTTGCAGTTTCTTCAGACATATGTTGATGTCTAGTTATAGATCTTCCAAGAAAAACTTCATCCTCGTTTTCACCATAAGTTAGTGGCCCAAGTTCTTTACTCATTCCAAATCTGGTAACCATATCTTTTGCTAGTTTAGTAGCCATTTGGATATCAGATGAAGCGCCGGACGTAACTTTGTCATGACCAAAAATTAATTCCTCAGCAACTCTTCCACCCATAGCTTTTGATATATTCGCTTCTAGATATTCTCTTGTATGAGAATATTTGTCTCTTTCTGGTAAAGTCCAAACTACGCCTAAAGCTTTTCCTCGTGGTATAATTGTAGCTTTATGTATGGGGTCTGATGCTTTTTCATTTATAGCAACAAGAGCATGACCACCTTCATGATAAGCAGTTAATTTTTTATCATCTTCGGTCATAACCATAGATCTTCTTTCTGCACCCATCATTACTTTATCTTTAGCCTCTTCAATATCTTCCATTGTTACAACTTTTTTATTTTTTCTTGCTGCTAACAATGCAGATTCGTTACATAAATTTGCTAAGTCAGCTCCGGAAAAACCAGGTGTTCCTCGAGCAATTGTTCTTAATTTTACATCAGGCCCCATATGAATTTTTTTGATATGAATTTTTAAAATAGCTTCTCTTCCTACGATATCAGGGTTAGGTACAACAACTTGTCTATCAAATCTTCCAGGTCTTATTAAAGCAGGATCCAAAACATCGGGTCTATTGGTCGCGGCTATTAATATTACACCCTCGTTAGTTTCAAAGCCGTCCATTTCGACAAGCAGTTGATTTAATGTTTGCTCTCTTTCATCATTTCCACCACCTAGTCCTGCACCTCTGCTTCTTCCAACCGCATCAATCTCATCTATAAAAATTATACATGGTGCATTCTTTTTACCTTGTTCAAACATATCCCTAACTCTAGAAGCGCCAACGCCAACAAACATTTCAACAAAATCTGATCCTGAAATAGAAAAAAAAGGTACACTTGCTTCACCTGCTATTGCTTTGGCTAACAAAGTTTTACCAGTTCCAGTAGGTCCTATTAAAAGTGCGCCTTTTGGAATTTTTCCTCCAAGTCTTCTAAACTTTCTTGGATCTCTCAAAAATTCCACTATTTCTTCAACTTCTTCTTTGGCTTCATCAATGCCAGCAACATCATTGAAAGTTACTTTACCCCGAGCTTCAGATAATAGTTTTGCTTTAGACTTTCCAAATCCCATAGCCCCTTTTCCTCCTTGCATTTGACGCATGAAGAATACCCATACACCGATAAGTAAAAGCATTGGAAACCATGACAAAAGAATTCCCCATAAGGACGGCATTTGATCATCTTGAGGAGATGCTGTTATGTTAACGCCTTTTGAAGCTAATTTCTCTACTAGGTTGGGATCGTTTGGAGCGTAAGTCTTGAACGCAGTACCATCAGCCAAGACACCTTCAATATCATTTCCTTTAATCTCCACCCGAACAACTCTGCCATCCTCAACGTTTTTCAAAAAACTTGAAAAGGGGACTGTATCTGAAGCCACGGGATGTTTTGGATTTTTAAATAAATTAAAAAGCCCTACTATAAGAAGAACTATTACACCCCACATCATCAGATTTTTCAAATTCATATAGTATTTAAGATAAGCATTATTTTTGACTAAACAAGCAGCATTTTTATCATTATAATTTTAAAAAAAGGTCATTTTTCTAGTTGAAAAGGTATTTTTCTTATTTTTTTTCTTTTCTCTTTTGAAATTAAAATAAAATTGTCTTTTTTTTCTATAACACATCCCCCTAAAGTAGACTTATTAAATTTAGCTTTTTTAACACGATCAATTAAACTTATAATTTTTTTGGATCTTGGTGGATAGTATGTTCCTGATACCAAAGACAAAATATCAGAAAAAGACTTAAAAATAATTTCTCCCGCTTCATCAGAAAATATTTGTGTATTTATTGAGCACTTGTTTTTTGGTAAAAAAGACACATACTTATATAAAGCTTTGTTTTTATAAAAATCTAAAGCTTTGCTCGCAGATAGAAGATTGTTGACAGTTTTAATAATTTTACCTGTACCAAGTCCCTCCTTCTCCATATTTCTTCTATATTTTCTTATTCTAACGCGTAAAAATTTTTCGTTTTCATTTGATGGATCCTTAATATAAGTCTTAAAAAAATTTAGAGTGATATATTTTAAATCTATTTTTTTAAAACTTAAAAAAGGCCTCACAATTTTTAAATTGCTATTGTAATTAACGCTTTCTGACATTGATGATAAGCCCGTCAATCCACTTCCTCTTAACAATCTTATAAAAAAATTCTCAATTTGATCATCGGTATGGTGTGCCGTAATTAAAAATTTTATATTTTTTTTCGAACAATAATTGGAAATTAGAGAATACCTAATATTTCTAGCATTTTGCTGAATATTGCTTTTTGGAACTTTTCCTTTCCAATTAAGAATTTTACTTTGTATCCTTTTTTTCTTTAAAATTCCTTTAACTTTTAAAGCCTCTTTGTGAGATTCTTTTCTAAGTTTATGATCTACAATTAAAACGTGTATTTTATTTTTGAATTCAGATGCATACATTTTGCTAAAATAAGCCAAACACAAACTATCTGAACCACCCGAAACCGCCAAGGCAAAGCTCTTTTTTTTAATTTTTTTAAAAATTATAGCTTTGAACTTTGTATAAATTTTTTTAATTTTAGGGTCTTTAATTAATAAATTTCTTTTTTCAACTTTTCTTTTCACAGCCAAATTTTTTCCTGTTATATTCAGCTCTTTGAATAACTGATTGACTTGCTGTTGGATATTGTTTTTTAATACCTAAAATCATCTTGCAGCCTTGAGTTTTCTCGCCTAGCTGAACCATCATAACACCCAATTCAAGTAAGTTCCTTGGTGCCTTTTTACTTTTTGGATATTTTTGATAACCGTCTAAATATGCGCTAGCAGCATCTTGATAAAGTTGTCTAATTCTAAAAGTTTCTCCGTACCAAAACTGAGCGTTTCCTGCAAGATCGTGGTTAGAATTAACATCTACAAATTCTCTTAATGCAAACTCCGCAGTTTCATAATCTCCCACTTTTAGAAAACTTATAGCAAATTTATATTGCTCTTCTGGTGATGTTTCGGGAAGAATTTTTTCAGTCCTTTGTGCTGTTTCGGTAACAACTGTTCCTACAGATTCGACTGATTGTGTTTTTTGAACCTGTTCTAGAGAAGCAATATCAGAATCAGAAACACCTCCTAAATCTTGCGCCTCACCACTACCAGGTAATTTTATTATTCCACTAGAAACAGTACTTGTTCCTTGGTCTAATCCAGATCGTTCTAATTCTTGAAAACGCAACTGGTTATCTGCTTGAACTTTTGTAATTCTGCTAGATAATTTATCTAATTTAAAACTAACTTCTTCAAAATTATTTGTCAAAATTTTAAATTGTTCTTCAAGATCAGATAATTTAAGCAAGTGTTGTGTTAAAACATCATCGTTGCTATTTGATGTTTTGCCACTGCTGCTCATACCTGTGCCAGGTTGACTATAAACTGCTTTTTCTAATGTTTTGATATCTTTTTGTAAAATTTGTAATTCTTGCAAAATTAATTCTGTATCTTGTGCATGGACTCTATATGAAGCAAAAATAATAAGTGTAAAAATTAATGATACTCTAGTTAAATAAATTAAAATTCTATTCATAGTCTTATTTGATATTTAAAGAAAAATAAGGCAAAAAAAAGACCCTCAAAATTACATATGAGGGTCTTTTTTAAAATTATATTTTTTAATTAATTAGCTTTATTTAACTGTTACAGATCTTCTATTCTGAGACCAAGCTAACGGCGAACTACCAGAATTAACTGGTCTTTCTTTTCCGTAGCTTATAACCGATAACCTGCCTCCAGAAATACCATACGTCAGTAAGTAATCCTTGACTGCATTTGCTCTTCTGTCACCGAGAGCCAAGTTATATTCTCTTGTTCCTCTTTCGTCTGCATGTCCTTCAACAGTTACTGTAATATCTTTATTTTTTCTCATCCAAGCCGATTGCTTACGCAAAGTGTCTCTTGATGCTGTAGTCAATATTGATTTGTTTGTTGCAAAGAAAACTCTATCTGGAACTCCAGTTGCTAAAAATTCCACAGTATCTTTTCCTGTGTAAATATCTGACTGTATTAAGCCACTCGCGCTTTCTTTTGCAACTTTTTTTTGTGTCGCGCAAGCTGTCAGTAGTAGACCCGCAAAAACAACTAATAAAAAATTTCTTAAATTTACTGCGTATCTCATATTGTGATCTCCCTATTAATTTCTAATCTATTCAAATTTCGTTACCGATTTCAATACAATATTTCAAAATAACTTTCAAGTTGCAAGTCAAATTTCCATAAAAATGGCCTACTTTGACAACAAACATAAAAATGGCCTACTTTGACAACAAAGAAGACCAGGAAGGGTCGGACCCATCCGTTTCAGTCTCTATCATTCTCTCATTATAGCCTGTTAAATCAATCGACCAAAGTTTTGCGGAAAAACCTTTGCCTTGTGAATCTGATTTGGTTTCTCTGTAAAAAATTAATACTCTCCCATTAGGTGACCATGAAGGTGCTTCTTGGTAAAAATTTTCAGTTAATAACCTCTCTCCACTTCCGTCAGGTCTCATTACACCAATATAAAATCTATTATTGTAAACTTTTGTAAATGCAATCAGGTCACCCCTTGGTGACCAGACAGGAGTTCCGTATAAACCTTTTCCAAAAGTTATTCTTTTCATATTTGAACCATCGCTTCTCATCACATAAATTTGTTGTAAACCGCTTCTGTCAGAATTAAAGCAAATATATTTTCCATCGGGTGAATATGAAGGTGATGTATCAATAGCGGAATGCTCGGTAATTTTTTCAACTGCCCTTGTAGTTAAATTCATTGTGTAAATATCCGAGTTTCCGTCTTGCGCAAAACTCATTATAATTTTTTTTCCATCTGGAGAAAATCTTGGAGCAAAAGTCATTCCGGCAAAATCTCCAACAACTTCTTGAACTCCGGTTTCAATATCAAGCAAATACACTCTAGGTAAATTTCTAAAATAAGATAAATAAGTCACTAACTGATTTTTTGGACTAAATCTTGGTGTCAATACTAGTTCGTTTCCCAAAGTTAAATATTTTACATTCGCGCCATCTTGATCCATAATTGCAAGCTTTTTGAATCTTTGAGTTTTTTCACCAGTTTCAGAAACATAAATAATACGTGTATCAAAATAACCTTCTTCTCCTGTCAATCTTTGATAAACTTTATCTGAAATTATATGCGCTACTCTTCTCCAATTATTTGGTGTAGTACTAAAAGCCAAAGCAATCATTTCTTTTGCAGCTACAACATCCCATAGTCTAAATTCAGTTCTTATCTTATCTTCTGAAACCGTTACTTTCCCAGTTACAAGAGCTTGGGCTTTTATTAATTTCCAATCTTCAAATCTAGGTTTAGCATGAGCTATGTCTGGATTTTGAACAAAAGCATCTTTTTTTAAAGGATTAAACAAGCCCGATCTTTTAAAATTTACCTCAATTATTTTTGAAATTTCCTCTCCAATATTTTGGATAATCTTACCACCCTGTTTTATGTCTTTTGAACCTGGTTCAACATAAAAGGGTGAAATAGCTATCGGCAAAGGGTCAAGATTTCCTCTTGTTATATCAACTTCAATAAATGCACTGGTAGGATTAGCAAAAAGAAAAAAATAAAAAATAAATAAAAGTAATTTTTTCACATCATCCTTTCAGCATTTCGTTAGCATTAAAATTTAATTGTAAATCTTTCCATCTATCATAGCCAGCTGGCGGAACCCTTAAAGGTTGACAAATTCTAACAGCTCTAAGAGCACTTTCGGCTAATACTCTGTAAAATCCTTGACCAGGTTTATTCATGCGAGCATGATCTAATATTTCTGACTTTAAAATGGTACCATCCGGTTGCAATCTTAATTTAATCCTAACTAGCAAATTTTCTTGATAAGGCAGGCCCAAAGGTAAGCTCCAGCACCCAAAAATTTGAGCTTTTAAAGCGTCCTCTTCACTTAGAGTTAGCCCGGATACAAATGAAGTCTTAACATTGCTTTGTGTAAGTTTTTGATTTTTCTTTAAAGTTTCAGCTGACTCTTTTTTAGATTTGTCAATAAGAGCTGCTATTTGGTTGGGATCAAAAAGTTCTTTTTTTTCGAATTCCGATACCTGTCTAATTTGTTTTTTAATTTCTTCAGGATTTTGTTTTTTTTTAACTAACTTTTTTTTTTCTTTATTCAAATCTTCTGGTAAAGGAATTCTGTCGGGTTTTTCTTTTTTTATTTTAGCTGGAGGAGCCTGTTCCGAAACTACTCTTTCTTCTTCTTTTTTAATCTTTTCTAGGGTTTCCCTGGCTTTGGGTGCAAAAGGAATGTTGGTTATGTCAGAAATTTCAATCAATTCAACAGATATGATTGGAGGCAAATCAATTGGCGTTTTCATCATCAATGGCAAACTTAAAGCCGTTAAAACAATCATAGCTGTATGAAAGACTAAAGACAAAAATATACTTCTAGTCATATCAATTTTGATATGGCTCAGATATTAGTGCAACCTTCGAAAAACCAGCCCCAGACAACATACCCATAACTTCCAGTACCCTTCCGTAATTGATTGTTTTGTCTCCCCTGACATATATTCTTGTGTCAGTTCTATTATTTGAAATAGCTAAAATCTTTGGAATCAATTTATCGAATACAACTTGATGCTCTTGTATAAAAACCTCACCTTTGGAATTAATTGATAGTGTCAAAGGTTCTTGCTCATCAGGCAAGGTGTCAGCTGCTGTTTCAGGCAAATCCACTTGCACACCTACTGTCAGTAGAGGAGCTGTAACCATAAAAATTATAAGTAAAACTAACATCACGTCAACAAAAGGTGTCACATTAATTTCGCTCATTGGTTCTTTGGATGAACGATTTAATTGAAAGCTCATAATGTTAATTTAAATAATTGATATAAATCTTTTAGAAAAATTTTCTATACGTCCGCTGTATTTTCTGGAATCATTCGTAAACTTATTATAAGCAATTACGGCAGGTACGGCCGCAAGCAACCCCAACGCCGTTGCAAAAAGTGCTTCGGCTATTCCAGGAGCTACTATCGCTAGACTGGTATTTCTTGAAATAGCAATTGACTGAAATGAATTCATTATTCCCCAAACTGTTCCAAATAAACCAATAAAAGGAGCTGTTGAACCTACCGTGGCTAAAAAAGTAAAATGTTTCTCAATCAAATTGATTTCCTTGTCCACTGAAATTTCAAGCACTCTACTTACTCGAGCGGATTGAACAGAAGATGATTTAGATTTTGTTTTTATCAATTCAACCATTGCTGATTGAAATATATTCGTTAACGGGTCTTTGTTTGTGTTAGAAAGATTGTTATAAAAATTTTCTGCTGATTTAGACTTCCAAAATTTTTCCTCAAAATTGTCGGTACTTTTTTCTATTTTTTTAAAAAGCCTTTGTTTTTCAAAAATTAAAGCCCAGGAATAAATTGATGCAGCAATTAAAATAATGATAACGCTTTTCACTACAAAATCTGCTCTTAAAAAAAGTTGAATTATAGAAAAATCAGTTGATCCTCCTAATCCCACAATCTGTGTAGCTACTTCTTGTTCCATTAAAGCTAATGTGCATCTAAATGTGTCATGAATTTGGCATTAAAACTAGATTTTTATGGGGATTAAAGTTGTGTATCGTTGAAATATCTAGCAATTAAAATTGCATCAGCTTTATTTGAGTCTTTTTTCCTGGAAAGTTTACTTGATATTTCGGGGTAAACTTCAATTACTTTTGTTCTGCTTGCGTCTTTATTAGTTTTAATCAAATTAAAATGTTTTTTCCATTTAGTCGGTCTAACAAAATATATTGGCAAACTTAAAGCTGAACAGATGCCCTTGATTACGCCAAAAGACTGGCCAAAATTAAACATACTGGTCACTCCCTGTCCTGGCATTGCATTAACATGTTCAACAACAACAATAATTTCCTTATCATCATTTAATCTTTCTTTAATAATATTAGTTACTTGGGAGCCATTTACTTGCTTTTTATTTTTTTTCCCATCAATCATGGTGGGCATGTCAAAAACTTCAATAACTTTTTTATTTTCTAAAACACTAATGGCGCCACTCACTCCAGGATCTATTCCAAAAATCATCATGTTGAAATTTTCTCTGTAAAATTTCTATCAATTTCTAAATTAGCATATACATGCTGAACGTCATCATCATCTTCCAATGTCTCCAAAAAATTTATTACAGACTTAGTTTTTTCTTTATCTAATGAAATTTTATTTATAGGCAACCATTCAATACCTGTTGAAATGAACTCTTCAATTATTTTCTCTATTTCAAGTTTAACTTTATAAAAATTATCTTTTGCAGTAATCACTTCATGATGTGGACCATTTGATGAGCAATCTTCAGCTCCTCCATTGATTGCTAATTCTAAAATATCATTATC
>Ga0208568_1000574_pt1 | contig 13568 bp, 11 predicted proteins | sample DeeseametaMP2969_FD_184165 | JGI IMG/M metagenome (GOLD analysis project Ga0208568, IMG submission 184165) | Marine microbial communities from the Deep Atlantic Ocean - MP2969 (SPAdes) | ecosystem: Environmental > Aquatic > Marine > Oceanic | place: South of Funchal, North Atlantic Ocean... | reverse complement strand
CTCCAAAAACCGCGCCGCGTGCATGCCCAACATGCAGTGGACCAGTGGGGTTCGCCGAAACAAACTCAACCTGAACCTTGCGACCTTCACCATCGTTATTACGGCCATAGGCGCCCTTCTGTTGAAGAACAGCCCCGACCAGAGACGAGGTGGACTCATCGCTCAGAAAGAAGTTAATAAAGCCAGGGCCAGCAATTTCAGTCTTATCGACCAGTGACGTTTCCGGCAGTGAATCCACCAGCAGCTGTGCCAGCTCACGAGGATTTTTACCTGCCGGCTTCGCCAGCATCATGGCGAGGTTGGTGGCCAGATCACCATGAGACTTGTCACGGGTATTCTCTATCTGGATACGGGGCTCAAGATCAGCAGGAACAATATTCTGTTGTTTCAGTACGTCGACAGCGGCGTTCAGGAGTTCTGCGATTTGCGGTTTCATAGCGACTTATCCGGACCCGGGAATGTATTCAGAAAAGGGCCGGGATTATCGCAAAAATGCCCCTTCGGGTGAAGCAGATTACAGAGTCGTCAGAAAAGACACCCCATAAAGTCCACCGAAGCCAGGACGTCCGTCCGTCTTATCGGGGCCTCCCATCACCCGCGCTACGCGATAGCGATGCAGATTTCGCAGTACATCGGCCAGAGCAAAGGTCTGCTCCTGCGGACCGGCTAACTCACGATGCAGTGCGGGCAGCCGATACCAGGGCGCCGTCGGGCGTTCGTGATGCGCGTTATGGTAACCAAAATTGAGGACCAGCAGGTTAGCCAGTACTGACTCACCCAGCGGATTAGAAAAGGTATGCTGGCGCTCATACTCAGCGTCTGGCCGTTCATGCCCCTCTACCGAGCCATACACCACATCGTAGGTATGCTGGTGCATATCCATCAACCGCAACACATGAATCATCAACAACTGAGCACCCACGTATCCGGCCGCTACGGCTGGCTGATAGACGATCAGGAGCGCAAAAATACTTAAGCGCAGGATCAGCATCGTCCCCGTGTAAACGCGCAGGTGACGGTAGTCACTGAACACAAAAGGGGCCACCATCACCAGTCCGTGCATGATGAGATCAACCGCCGGGATATAACACCACTCAAGGCTCTCGACGATTCTGCGAACCAACGGGTATCTTTCTAACCAGGCGCGATAGTCGACAGCAACCACGTCGGTGCGCTCAACATGATGACGCATGTGTTTCCGTCGCAACTCGTTGTATTCGCCGTAACAGGCTCCGGTGAGAAAGGCCAGACACCGACCCAACCTGGCGTTATGACCCGGATGACGGAACAGAGTCTGATGCGTCAGATCATGGATAAGGTAAGCACTGACTATCAGGCTATGCCCCATCATGAGAACACCCAGGCACCAGCCTGCCCAGCCGCTTGTCGCCATCAGCAACACTGAGACCACCAGAGACATCAGTATGTAAAAAAGCAGCAGGAGGTTAGGCCAGAAAGCATCTGCGTGACGCAGAGCCGACCATTGAACGGGGGGTAACAACGCCAGCGGATTCCTCATAAACCCTCCACGGTGTGTCACAGCGTGATTCACATCAGCACTTACTCTCAGAATACCCCCAAACGCTCAGCTTTGGTGTAAAGTCAGCGAAAATGCCACTTTGTCCGTAAACCGTGAACCGTTTCGTTACCCATAAACGCCTTGGCCTGCTGCGGCTGTCGATGGCGATCGTCTGGCTGCTCTTTCTGCTCTGGCTGCCGCTCGCTGATTTTCTCGTTCCAGCGGGCGCCTGGTGGACGCTTGCCGGCTATCTGCCTGTACTTGCACTGACACTCTGGCAGGTGCGAAGCTCCGGCGTGCATCAGGATCTCCTTCTTGCCAGCCTGCTGGCCGAAGCACAGCTGTTTACGCTACTGCTGTATTTCACGGGTGGCGCCACCAATCCGCTGATTTCTTACTTTATGGTCCTGATGGTGGTTGCAGCCTACTGTCTCAAGGGCTGGAAAGTCGGCGTCGTGGCGATGCTGCTGGTTATCGATTACAGCCTGCTGACGCAGTGGCATCTGCCACTTGCGACCTCAACGCACACGGGTGACGCCCTGTTTGACTGGCACCTTGCTGGCATGTGGCTGACCTTCGTCATCAGTACGCTGATCATCGCCGTCATCGTGCCGGTACTGATGCGCGACCGGCACCTGCATCAGCAGGAGATTCAGGATCTGCGTGAACGTCAGTTAAAAAACGAACAGCTGATCGGTATCGCGACACTGGCGGCAGGCACTGCTCATGAAATGGGCACACCCCTGATGACACTCGGCATGCTTCTGGATGAGCTGGAGCTACAGAATGGCAACGCGGACGCCGAAGACGTCGCTATGATGCAGACTCAGGTTGAGCGCTGTCGACAGAGCCTGCAGCAGCTGGCCATGGCAGGCCGGCATGCGTACCAGCATTCAGAACATGACGCTGGCGAGTGGCTGAACAGGCAGCTGCACCGTTGGCGACTGAGTAAACCTCAGGCACTCTGGGAGGCCGTTGAAGAGAACGGACAAGCGCAGATAGCAGCCTCACCCTTGCTTGATCAGGCGCTTCTTAATTTACTGGACAACGCAGCGGAGGCCGGTGATCGTCCCGTCCGCCTGTGCTGCCGCACGACAGACACGCACTGGGAGCTGGATATCATCCAACCGGACCCTCAGGCGTCAGCACATATCGATGACGAAGCTCTGTTTGCCAGCGCCAAAGAACACGGCTTAGGCATCGGCATGTACCTGAGTAACGCCAGTATCGAACAATTTGGAGGAACACTTCACCTGCGGGCTCAGGAAGACGGTAGCAGCGTCTGTCATCTGGTTCTGCCAAGGCGGAAAGAAGGATCTCAACAATGACACTCTGCTATCTGATCATCGACGATGATGAACACTTCGGGCAGGTGCTGAAGCGCAGCCTGGAAAGGGCCGGGCATACCTGTCATCACATCTCCCACCCGGAGTCTCTGGCAAGTATCACTGATACGCCGGATCGCATTGTGCTGGATCTGCGTCTGGCGGACAGCTCGGGACTCGATCTTATTGCAACCCTGAAACAGCATTGGCCAGACAGCTCCATCGTGATGCTGACAGGATACGCCTCGATACCGACAGCGGTTGAAGCGGTCAAAGCGGGGGCAGATAACTATCTGCACAAGCCCGCCACTCTGACCGACCTGCAACGCGCATTTGAAGACTCCTCAGTGGATCAGACGACGGGCAGCGTCATGTCTGTCGACCGCATGGAGTGGGAGCACATACAGAGGGTTCTGAATGAGCATGATGGCAATATCTCTGCCACGGCACGGGCACTCAATATGCACCGGCGGACTCTGCAGAGAAAACTGCAGAAGTACGCACCACGTTAACGGCTCAGCTTTGCCCGAAGTAGGAATCCTGATCGAAGGTACTTAACCAACGGGGGTGAAAGCTGACCATACCGGCGATAAACATTCCGTTGACCACACCTTCGGGAAACATCATCAGAGGCAGATACCGCAGCAGGTCTTCCCAGACGGTATTCAGATCCCACAACCCCATATGTACATACCAGCCGCTCAGAATCAGAGCGTAGGCAGCCTGAGTGATACCCGCATTCAGAAAACCGGCCACCAGAATATATACGAACGGATTGTGTGCCATGCGCCGGTATACCTGCAGGTAAAACTGCCACGTAATGAATACAGGCAGTGCGCAGCCAAACAACAGGGAAACGCCGAGATCTTCCAGGGAGACCTTCCCCAGCAGATAAACTCCCGTCAGGATAAACCCGCAGGCGAGTATCGCCAGACGCCATCCCATCAGAAGTGTCATACCTGTAACACCCAGAATGTGGAAATGCAGACCCGGTTTTATTCCAGCGTGCATCAGCCACAGCCCCGTCACGATAAGAACAGCACCAGCGAAGAAATGATGAGTGCCGGGACGACGACGGAGTGCCTGCCAGTTGATCGTGGAGATCACATAAATAAGCAGGCCGATGGCAGCAACACTGGCTATCAGCCCAAGGAATGGCTGATTTCCCAGAAACAGCATCAGTCGATCAGCTCGATGGAGAATAACAGTGCGTCTTCACGACCTGAAGGCGTCGGATAATAACCTCGACGGCGTCCTGTTTCAGCGAAACCCAGACCTTCATACAGCAGAATAGCGGGCGTATTTGACGCTCGCACTTCGAGAAACAGGCAGGTCGCTCCGGCGGCCTGAAGCTTGTTCATCATCATGCTGAGCAATTGCTTTCCGAATCCACGACGCTGAAATTCAGGCGCGACGGTAATCATCAGTAACTCTGCTTCATCGAGGACAAGAGACACCACCGCATGAGCAAGATGCTGGTTACCCTCTTCCAGAATCCAGACCGCGTCTTTCTTCTGCAGATATCGCAACATGATTTTTTCTGACCAGGGGTACGCATGCGCAGCCCGCTCAATCTTCATAACTGCTGCCAGGTCGTCGGTATCAGCAACTCGAACGTCAGCCATCAAAGCTCCGGAAGATGTCTCAGTACCTGCCACAAGGCTCGCTTATTGTTCGCGGACGTCAGAATGGCCTCGACGCCCTCGGCGTGAAAAGCCGGAGTTACCCCGGCTCTTTCCATCCAGACCTTAGCTTCCCGTCCCAGCGTAATCACGTAGCTGACACCCTGATCTTTCAGGAACTGCCATTGCGCCCCCAATGCCTGCAGTGCAACCGGCGTACTCTGATCTTCATGGCGGGATTCAATAAAAGGCCAGCGGAAACTCACAGGCTGAGGAATAAAATCCTGAGGCTGGCGCATGCCCGACATCACCCGATAAATCAGTCGCTGAACCGCCTCGGTGTTCTGAGCACCATCCACTACCCAGATACCCTGAGAAGAAACACGCATAAACTCCAGCCTGAAGCGCGGAGGTGTCATATCTGCAGGCATTATAGGTTCTGGCGGCGCCTCCGGCGAAAGAGGAGCCGCCTCTGCAGCAGTATGCGGCTCTTTCTGTACGGGAGCTATGGTTGTTGCAGGTACGTCTGGCTGCTCATGATGAACCATTGGCTGGCCAACCCGCATCAGATCAGATGCAGCAACAGGCCGGGCGTGTTCAGAGCTCGCCAGTGAGATATGCTCGTGACGTTCTGTCCCCTGCTCGGGCAACCAACGAGGGGCAGGCGCATGAGGCAGCGGAGATCTGGGCACCCAGACTCCGATACCCATGGATCTCAGATAATCGACACGGCGTTGCTCAAGCACTCAGTCAGACACCGTCATTCTGTGGGTGGGTGCGCTCAGAGGCAGAAACGAGCATGTTCAGCGCGTGGATATACGCCTTGGCAGATGCCACTACGATATCGGTATCCGCGCCATTGCCATTAACGATGCGCCCTGCTTTTTCCAGACGAACCGTCACTTCACCCTGAGAGTCTGTCCCCTGAGTAATCGCATTAACGGAATAAAGAAGCAGGCTGGCGCCTGACTGGGCGATGTTCTCGATCGCTTTCAGCGCAGCATCGACAGGGCCACTCCCCTCTGCACGGCTGCGATGCTCTTCTCCCTTACGGGAGACCACCAGTTCTGCAACAGGTGTCTCACCCGTCGCTGAATGGCACTCCAACGACACAAGTCGATAGACATCAGGAACAGACGCACTGACGGTTTCACTGACCAGAGCCTGAAGATCTTCGTCGAATATCTCATGCTTCTTATCTGCGAGGTCTTTAAAGCGGGCAAAAGCCTCATTCAGCGCCGCATCGGTATCAAAAGTGACACCGAGCTCCTGCAGGCGACTGCGGAAGGCTGCACGGCCAGAGTGTTTACCCATGACCATTTTATTTGCGCCCCAGCCGACGTCTTCCGCCTTCATGATTTCGTAGGTTTCACGGTGTTTCAGAACGCCATCCTGGTGAATGCCGGACTCGTGGGCAAACGCATTGGCACCGACAATGGCTTTGTTAGGCTGAACAGGAAAGCCGGTGATGCCGGACACCAGACGGGACGTCGGCACGATATGCGTGGTGTCGATCCCCGTCTCAATATTAAACAGATCCTGACGGGTACGCGTAGCCATCACAATTTCTTCGAGCGACGCATTACCGGCACGTTCACCAAGGCCGTTGATGGTGCACTCTACCTGGCGGGCACCGTTCTGAACCGCAGCCAGAGAATTAGCAACGGCAAGGCCAAGGTCGTTATGACAATGCACTGAGAAGATTGCTTTATCGGCATTCGGAATGCGTTGAATCAGAGTGCTGATTGTCTGTCCAAACTGCTCTGGTATGGCATAACCGACGGTATCCGGAATGTTAATCGTCCGGGCACCCGCATTAATGGCTGCCTCGATGATGCGGCAGAGAAAATCAATCTCAGAACGGCCCGCATCCTCACAGGAAAACTCCACGTCTTCGACCAGATTACGTGCTTTCGTAACCGCCCTTACTGCCTGTTCGATAACAGCATCCGGCTCCATGCGAAGCTTGTACTGCATATGGATTGGAGAGGTGGCGATAAACGTGTGAATACGCGCGCGTTCAGCCAGCTTCAGCGCCGCAGCCGCCTGTTCAATATCGCGATCAACAGCACGGGCAAGGCTACAAACGGTACTCTCTCGAACGGCAGCAGCCACCGCCTGAATCGCCTCAAAGTCACCTGGACTGGCCGCAGCAAATCCTGCCTCCATGACATCCACGCGCATCTTTTCCAGCGCCTTACCGATGCGTACTTTTTCTTCTTTAGTCATAGACGCGCCAGGGCTCTGCTCGCCATCGCGCATGGTGGTGTCAAAAATAACCAGACGGTTGTTCTGGCTCATGGGAGGTACTCCGGTGCCGGTGAATCAGGCCTTTAGTATACGCCTGATCACCGGACATCGCAGCAAGAGGAGAGATTAACGGATAGGTGTTGCAGTCAGGTTAGCCTGGATATCAGCGTTCTGAACAACAATCCCCTGAATCAGAGTTTGTGGAGTACTCTCTGGCGTCGCTGCCAGAGACAGGCCGTCAATATTCAGCTGTTTGAAGTGCAGGCGGCCGTATACTGCGAAGCCAAGTGCATCATCCTGTACAAGGTTGCCAGCCTGATCACGAACAATGGTCGGCGCAACGTCAACAGCGATATCGATATTCAGGCCATACTCGTTGGTCTGCGATCCGTTAGTGCCGGAACCCGGACCATCACTTGTGCTGAAATTCTCAAGCGCGATAGTCGTGCCGTTAGGCTGAGTCCACGAGAAACGGTTACCTTTACCGGCATAACGAGCGTCAGTGCCATCATCTTCAGCAAAAATAGCTTTTACTTTAATGTTCAGGCCCTGCTCACCGCGGTCAATGAACACACCATCTTCTGAGTTAATAATTCCATCGCCGTTGCTATCAGCACACCCTGTACCGCCGCCATTCAGGCTACCGTCAATACACACCTGACCGGCACCACCAGACGCCACAGACAGAGTAGTGCCATCTTCGAGACGCTCAAGCGTAAACGAACCGAGGCTCTTACTGTCATCCGCATATTTGCTTCCGAAGCGTACATCACCGACTTCAATACGTGACCATGTCAGGCCCTTATTAAAGGTCAGACCATCTTCTGTCACCGTCAGGGAGGCATCACGCATGTGAATGTCGTAATTGGTTTCTGTCAACCACACACCACGCCCGTACTCATCAACGGTGACCGCCGCATTAGCGTCCGAAATATACAGGTCACCATTAAGGGTAATACCCTGGCGATCGTTAGGGTCGGTTGCGTTCACATCGCCCGGGGTCAATGTAATGGCACCATTGAGTGTAAAGTCATACGACGGGAATACTTCCAGCGCGAGCAACAGCTCTGTACCACCCATCAGTGGGGCTTCCTCAGCTTCGTTGCCAATAACGTTGCCTTCAGCGTCCTTAATATCACGTCCGACGGTCACACCAGAAAAGCTGTAAGAGCCTTTGACGTTCTGGAATGTAATGCGAAGACCATCGAAGTAACCATCGTAGTCGTTACTATAAAGACCGTTAGTACCCGGGTTATCAGACTGCTTGGTGATATCAACGTAAGCGCGGCCTGAGCCATAACTATTAAAGCCATTGAAATACACCCAGTTACCATCATCATTCATTGCGATAAAGGTATTCAGGTCACCCGGGCGGTTGTAACTACCGATATCATCGGTTTCCATAACAGGATCGTCGGATACGATATTCCAGCTTATATCAGCAGTAATACCATCACCATCCAGACCGCCTGCACGGAACTTCATGTAGTTTTCACGATATTCCCCGTCAGCGATACCATCACGAAAATGAATTTCCCCGCGGAAGCTACCCATCGTACGAGAAAGCCCATTCAGATAGTCTTCCTCAGTGCCACCAAGGATGAAGTTGTCCAGACTGAACGCCAGGTCAAAGTCCTGATACCGAAGAGCGAGAAGTGAACCTTCGTCGTCGCTCTCGAGGTCGAGTGTGAAGCCATTCTCAGAGCTGAATGTTCCGGAGAAATCTTCAGCAAGAATAATGAAACCATCGTCAGTGTATTTGAACGCTGGCGTATCGTTTGATGCATCTGCATCCGCGTTGTCATCATTAATCAGAGTCAGACCCGGAATAAAGGTGATACCTTCACTGCCAGTCGCGCCGCCACCGCGTAAAGTAATTGAGCCGTAAGCGTCCAGGCTGATATCCAGGCTACCGAATGCTTTGTTCAGAGAACCATCTGCAGCGAAAGGATCGTTACCCAATCCGAGGCCTACACCGCCAACGCTGTAATCAAAATGAAGACCTCGGTTGGTCTCGTCGCCAAGATCAAGCATGACGCCCTGATCGGTATTGATCAGACGGCCATAATTAATGAGAACTGACAAACCGAAGTCAGTCAGAATCCAGTCATAATCGCCGTCTTTAAAGAACAGTCTCGAGAATTCTGTCTGATACTCAGTGCCAGAGAGGTCAATATTACCTTCGTCATCGCTACCAATTACCAGCTTCAGGTGATCGGAATAGGTGCCTTCAAGACCAAAGAAGTTGTCATCATCGCCAGAAAGACTGATACCGGCCATGTTGAAGGTCCGCTCATCGCCAGTCACTTCGTAGATGAAATCACCATCTTCGTTCACGTCAATAGTGCTCAGCGTGTGAAACGTGCTGGCGCCATTTGCCGCCGTATATTCAGGCTGGATAAACTGCAGAGACACTCCATCATCGGTGTATGAAATTTCACTGGCTGAGAATGACTCGGTATCCTGCTCAATGGTGATACCAGCCTGGCCTGTCACCTGAGCCATATGATCATCATTCAGGGCCTGGAGGGCCGATACGTTAGACGCCGCTACTGCCAGCGCAAGAGCGCTTACTTCAGGTATAAATTTTTTCATAATCAATCCACCGGAAACAGTAACAGATTGCCTTTCAGGGTGATGTCGCCATCGAGCTGAACCCCGATGATATCCGTCTGGCGGAACGGTGTGCCGTCTGCCAGTGGAACCCCATACTCGCCATTGTTGGCTACGGCGTACTTAAACTTGAAGTTATTGAAGCTCACGGTACCTGGTAGCCCGATTACCACGACCTCATCGTCAACGTTTTCCAGACGCGGCTCATAGGTAGTGGAGCCATCAGGCATGTAATCATAATTCATCGCCTCGCCGGCAGGCTTAGTGCGGAGTGTCAGGCCTTCAAAAGCAAAACCACCCGAGAGATCATCGAGGACATACCAACCTTCGGAGCTCTCGTTAAGCTTGATCGCAAAGCGCAGACCACATACACCGTTATCACAAGCGTCGGTCTGAACAGGCGTCAGGTTGCCGTTGGCATCCCGCGTATAGCGATAGCGTTCACCATTTTCCCACAGTGGACCGCCATCTTTGTTGATAGCAAATTCGCCCGAAAGGTAAACCCCACCCTGACCAGAAACATCAGACATTTCCTGCTCGGCCATGGAGGTCATTTCAGCCTGGGCGCTTAAAGAAGCCCCCAGCAGAAGAGTGACAGCAAGTTTGGTTTTTAGCATTGTTATAACCCCATCAACTTTCTGAGCAGCAATCAGATATCACGGCTGGTGACTTTAAGGTACTGAGAGCGAAGCCCGTCTACGGTAATACTACCAAGATTTGAGCCCGCACCGGTACCTACCTGAACATTACCAACGTAGATAAAGCTCTTCGGCGCATTCTCATAATAACTGTTATAGAACTCCTGCATCGCAGCTGGATCAGACGTGTCTACACCGATCGCTGCCGCATCTGGTTTAACCAGTTCAAACTCGAAGTTACCGTCAGAGGTAACGCCGAATTTCATTGGTTGAATCTCGCCGTAGCCCAGATTAAGGCTCATAGCGAAGTTATCCAGATACAGGGTTGATTCCGCAGTCAGCGTGGCGTCGCCCTCACATGCTTCACCACACACATTGATATTCATTTCTTTTGCGTAAAGGTTAAGGCTCAGCTCACCATTCAGCTCTGATTGACCATTCTCATCAGGGCGGGACCAGAGACGGAAGTGCGAACCGTCGAAGTAAACGCCCTTCATATCGATATCGAGGAAATCGGTACGCTCAGTGACATTGCCGTCCTGATCCGTAGAGTTAAGGGTGAACGCAAACTTAGAACCGATATCCAGGCCACCACGGCGTGTTACACCGCTGCCAAGGGCTACCGATACAGAAGCAATACCGTCACGGGTCTCTTGCTTACGTGCAATAAGGCCTGCTGTACACTCAGAGGAACTAAGATCAGAACCACAAAGTACGCGGAAGCGACCGATATCGCGCACGCGCTGGATGTAGGAGACACCAGTTGAGCTGCGATCTGGGTCGTTATATGCCTCAGTCAATGCCTTGATCTTATCGACATAGGCATAAAAATCTTCATCATATTGATCAACGCTGGCATTATAAGTACGTTCATCTGAGGAACAGCTGGTATTGAATAAACCACAGTCCGCACGCTGACCTAACTTAATCTCCCCTCGCTCGTCGTCGTCGAGAGTATTGTTATAGTGAAACGCCATGTCATTGTAACTACCCTCAGAGACCGCCTTAGCATCATCACGCTCCTGTTCTGCCACACCGATATAACCAGTAGCACTGGCATCGTCAATAATCGTCTGATTAATCTGAACCAGATTTGTGTAGCGGTTATCAATTTCTGTGCGATCCGCCTGATAGCCTGCAATTTCGGCATCAATCTTCTGCACTGCAACGCCGTTAGCTCCAGCGCCCGTGGTACAGCCCGGCTGGCCCCATACACACCCCTGATACAGAGAGAACTGTGAATAAGGCACAATATTCTCTACCGGGTTGTCGTACTGATCAGTCGCGAGTTCGAGCAGTGCGATATCAGAACCAAAATTCAGGTAATCTGCATTGTAAGAAGCATCGGTGTCAGCAAGCCCGCGGCTGCCGCGCACAGACTGAAGTACCCATGGATGAAGTACACTACCAATCTGACCTGCTACTTCGGTAGTACCGTTGTTACTACCCTCGCCCATGATATAGAACTCGGTCCAGGCAACGTTCACTTCACTACCATCTGAGCTTTCAATACCCGTGACGGTAGTGACTGCGTCATCTACATTAAACACGAAATTTTCGAGCGCCATGCCCAGACCTTCGCCCGTGGTTTCGCTGAGTGATGCGTCATCCAGCGCCACCAGGTCTGCCTGAGCAGAAATTGCAGCGGCCAGTAAAGCAGGAGTTAAGAATAAAGCCTTGTTCATAATCAGCACCCCTTCAGCTGGCCAACACAGGTAGCAACGCGTTCCTGACCGTTTGTTGCTGTGTACAAGTCAAGGTAAAGTGGATAGCGAACATCCTCACCGCCTCCCGGGCCAGCATACTGAGCCATGTTCAGGTATGCGCCACGTTCTGTAAGGACGCGGTCTGCCGAATCAAGACCAGAAAGATCTTCCCAGGGCACCGCTTCCGTCTGCAATGACACGAAGGTACCGCTGGCAGCACCGCCTTCTTCAAAACCAACACCTTCCTGACCCACGTAGATACTTTGGTAGAGCGTAGTACGGAAACACGCTGGAGTGCCTGTCACTTCACAGTCATCGGCAACAGTCAGAGTTGGAATCAGACCTGCGATAAAGCCGCTGTCATCACTTTCGAAACTGCGACCATTTGGAACACCGGCCCACGATGCGCGCTTAAGATATGCCTCGCCGTTACCCGCAGTACCACTACCGTTAGATGCATCCAGCAGATCGATCTGCGTATAAATTTCTGTGCTCTGAGCAAGCGAAAGCTCAAGACAGTTAAAGCCATCGAGCCAGCTATCACAGTTCTGCTCATATACAGTGGCGACAAGACCACGAATCTCACCCTGGAAGCGACCAGTCAGAGAAACGATCTCGCCAGAGAGCCAGCCTTGAGCCTGAGCAAAACCAATACGTACACCGGCTACTCGACGAACGCCGTCTTCGACCTTATAGGCAAGCTCGATATAAGGATCGCGAATCATGAAAGGATCGATTGTTGCCTCAGCTGCGTTGCGATAGTTCTCAACACGACCAAGCGCAAAATCGTTGATGATGATGTCAGCTTCGTGAACGACGGGATTGCCATTGGCATCGTAAATGATGGTGCGATCGTCATTCAGCACAGGAACAGTACCGTCCTGATATGCCGTACGCTCAAACTCACCGACTTTCAGAGTATCTGCCGTGGTGAGCGTCTCGATATCCAGGCCGAGGTTCACCTTAGTAAATTCGTATTGACCAGCCCAGTCACCAGTACCCTGGTTGTAGGACGTAGCGTCAACCTTAATGAACGCCTGACCATTGATCTCCGACATCTCACGATCGGAAATCGCTTCAAGGGCAGAAACCTGCACTGCAGCGGCCAGAGTGGCAAAAGCCATTGGATACATCATTCTCTTGAACACTTCAGGACCTCGCTTTGTCTCGAAGGCAAGTAGCACCAGAACATTCGTTCATTATAAGGCGGAATCGCCAATGGGGCGGTGACAACTTGTTTTTATTATTAAGTACTTGTTACAGGACAGCATATTCACCTGAGATTTTGCTTCAAGGACATTTGCGGCAACGCTGCCTGTCTTTACAGCAAACGGACATAAATGTCCGGCATCTCCTGGCTATCTGTTGCTATCCGGTCTAATCGACTGCCAGAGGGTAAAGATACCAAGCCTGATTGACCATGTCAGTCGCATGGGGGCTCTATTACGTTTCATTTACTTTGAGATATCAGGGCTGGCACGAGATGTTGTAAGGTGAGAGCAGTTTGATGACAGATCCGCTCGGGATAACCCCCTTGTTCCGGTTCGCCGGGGGCCTGAATATTCAGGCACTGAAAGGTTTATGGCCTTAGAAATGTTTCGATCAGACAACGAAAAACCCCAGCAGGTCACCCTGCTGGGGTTTTGAATAGACTGGGGTCGCAGGCGAGCTTGACGTGTTCGGTAAGCTCGCAATGACTGATCGGCAGGACAGCCGATCAGCACAGCGAAGCTACCCGAAGGGTTGGGCACAGGGATGTGGCCAAACGAAAAAACCCCCGACTGCGTGAGCAATTGGGGGTTTTGAATAAGAGCTTGACGATGACCTACTCTCACATGGGGAAGCCCCACACTACCATCGGCGATGCTGCGTTTCACTTCTGAGTTCGGGATGGA
>Ga0208568_1000569_pt1 | contig 13628 bp, 13 predicted proteins | sample DeeseametaMP2969_FD_184165 | JGI IMG/M metagenome (GOLD analysis project Ga0208568, IMG submission 184165) | Marine microbial communities from the Deep Atlantic Ocean - MP2969 (SPAdes) | ecosystem: Environmental > Aquatic > Marine > Oceanic | place: South of Funchal, North Atlantic Ocean... | reverse complement strand
TTTAACATCTTTTTGAGACAGTTTTTTCATCATTCCATCTATTTCTCGGACTTTCGTTTGTATCTCTTGTATCTCTTTATTAAGCCATGCAACATATTTATTCAATTTATCGACTGAATTATAAAATAGCCAACCACCAATCACTAAAACAATTATTATTAATATTTCCATTATAAGTACTATCTTATCAAAAATTACGATGAAGCATAGATCGTACTTGCCTTAAAATAGCTGTCTATTCGTCTTATTCTATTATCTGATTATGAAAAAAATAAAGTTTAGAAAACTAGCAGATAAGATTAGAAATGAACAATGGAGCGATCAAAGGATTAAGGCATTAGAAACTATATTTATTTATAGAAGGAATGATATTACAAATTTATTAAAAGAGATTAAAGCATATCGTGATGATATGGTTGCTCGTAATTACCCATACCAAGAGATTAGCGACATCATTACAAAATGGGAAATGAAACTTTCGGACAATCACAGAATGAATTAGAACCTATTAATAGTCCTATGTCAGACGAGTAATGAAAAAACTATCTTTATACGTGTTTCTGGTTTTATATTGATCTATATCAAAGAAAGATTCCCACTGATTCACGCACCTGACTCAACGTAATCAAGGGGACATTGCTGTCCCCTTAACCTGTATGTTATTTCTTAACTTTGTTTTTCTTATTTAGCTTTTCATCCTTAGGTTTTTTCTTAACCTTTTCCTTGGATAAAAATCTTTTAGGCGTATATATCTCATATGGACCGTCAAATATTGGATCGTCCAATTTGTCTAAAGATATCGATAGGATTTTTCCCATTTTCCTCCTTTAGCGTTGTTTTTATAGTCCCAGCAAGTAGAGTTAATTTCTAAATCAGGACTGATTAAAATATATCAAAGTTCGGGTGCTAATAACTAGCTAGTAGAACACGCCATATCTTGTCCACAGCATACTGGTGATTTAATTTTACCATGATTTTTTGGACATTTTGATATTTGTAATTCTGAACCATTCTCTAATTTTAAAATATCATTAACTAATGGTGAATTGCATTTTCCACATGTAGCATTAACCGACATTCCGCATTTTGAACATTCATATGTAGCCATTTGTTTTATCTCCTTAATTTATTCAGGGGAGTTCTGTTGCCCGGTGCCCCGAACTTTGTAACATTATTCCTTAATCTACGCCAATAATTTTTCTGCAAAAGTGAGAAATTATCATCCAAGTGCGGATATAGTGCGGACAGAACGCCCTTATTTACTCTTTATAATGATAATGTAAATTGTTAATTACTGAATACTAGCTTGAGATTCATCTTCTTTTTCAGATTTTGAAATGTTTTTATCTTCTTGCCATTCTACTCTTTTAAGTTCGTTTTTTAAGGCTAGTTTTAAAACTTCATCAACAGTTTCTACTGTAATAATTTTTATATCATCTTTTATTTTTTGCGGAATATCAGCTAAATCTTTTTCATTATCTTTTGGGATTATTAATTTTTTAATTCCCGCTCTATGAGCAGCTAATAATTTTTCTTTTAAACCACCTATAGAAAGAACTTGTCCAGTTATAGTTACTTCCCCAGTCATAGCAATTTCTCTATCAACAGGATTATTTGTAATTGAAGATACTATAGATGTAACCATGCCAATTCCAGCTGATGGTCCATCTTTAGGTGTTGCTCCTTCAGGTACGTGAATATGAAAATCATTCTTTTCAAATAATGGGGGAATTATCCCATATTCTAAACTTTTAGACCTAACATATGATTTTGCAGCTTTAACTGATTCTTGCATCACTTCACCAAGTTTTCCAGTAATTTGCATTCTTCCCTTTCCTGGCATGTGAACAGTTTCTATCTTTAATATTTCTCCTCCAAATTCAGTCCAGGCTAAACCTGTTACTACTCCAACTTTATCTTCTGTTTCAACTTCTCCATACTTAAATTTTTTAATCCCTAAAAAATCTGAAATATTATTGTCATTTACTTTTACTGTCTGTTTTTCTCCGTTAATTACCTGTTTAACAACTTTTCTTGATATTTTTGATATTTCTCTCTCTAAATTTCTTACTCCAGCTTCTCTAGTATAACTTCTTATAATTTGTTTTATAGTTCCATCTTTAACATCTAACTCGCCCTGTTTAATTCCATTTTCTTTAATCTGTTTTGGAAGCAAAAATTTGTCTGCAATATTAATTTTTTCATCTTCTGTATAACCAGGAATTCTTATAACTTCCATTCTATCTAATAGTGGAGGAAGGATATTTAAAGTATTACCTGTAGTTACAAACATTACATCTGATAAATCATAATCAACTTCTAAATAATGATCATTAAATGTAGTATTTTGTTCTGGATCTAAAGCTTCTAATAAAGCTGATGAAGGATCGCCTCTATAATCGTTTCCAACTTTATCTATCTCATCAAATAAAATTAAAGGATTTATTGTTCCAGCTTTTTTCATCATTTGAATAATTTTGCCTGGTAAAGATCCAATATAGGTTCTTCTATGACCTCTAATCTCAGCTTCATCTCTTACACCACCAAGTGACATTCTAACAAACTGCCTGTTAGTAGCTCTTGCAACTGATTTACCAAGCGATGTTTTTCCAACTCCTGGGGGACCAATTAAACATAAAATTGGACCTTTGCTTTTTCCCATTCTTTTTTGAACAGCTAAAAATTCAATAATTCTCTCTTTGACTTTCTCTAAACCATAATGATCTTCATCTAAAACTTTTAAGGCTTTATTTAAATCAATATCAATCTTATCTTTTTTGAACCAAGGAACATCAATCATCCAATCCAGATAATTTCTAACTACAGTAGCCTCTGCAGACATTGGACTCATATTTTTTAGCTTACTAAGTTCACTCATACATTTTTTATGAACTTCTTTTGGCATTTTAGATTTTATTATAGCTTTGTTTAAACTTGAAGTTTCGTCTTTACCGTCTTCTATTTCTCCTAATTCTTTTTGAATAGCTTTCAACTGTTCATTTAAGTAGTACTCTCTTTGAGTTTTTTCCATCTGATTTTTAACTCTTCCTCTAATTTTTCTTTCTACTCCTATAATGCTTGTTTCATTTTCCATTATTTTAATGACACCATTCAATCTTTTCTTAACATCAACAGTTTCAAAAATTTGTTGTTTTTCCGACATGGTAGAATTTAAATAAGACGCAATATTATCAACAATCTTTGTGGGATCTTTTAATTGTTTAATATTATTAATTGTCTCTGTTGAAATTTTTTTATTTACAGAATTTAACTTCTCTAATCTTCTTACAGCAATCATCGCTAGAGGCATTAAATCCTCATCTGGCGCTATTACATCGTTTTGATATTCATATGTACAAGTGATGAATTTTTCATCATTTTTAAAATCAATAATTTTAACTCTTTTAATGCCTTCAACTAAAACTTTAACAGTACCATCTGGTAGTTTTAGAAGTTGAAGAATGGTGCTCTCACAACCATATGTAAACACATCAGTTTTTTTTGGATCATCAACTTCTGAATTTTTTTGTGTAACTAAAATAATTTTTTTGTTATCTTTCATTACTTCATTTAATGAAGAGATAGACTTATCTCTACCAACAAATAAAGGAATCACCATACTGGGAAATATAACTATATCTCTTAAAGGTAATAACGGCAGTGCGTGTTTAACATCCATCACGTCAATATGGATATTATATAGAAATTTGCAATAGATAATTATGTCTGAATTAACGGTTATTTATGCCGCTGAAGTTTTTTCTGCCTTAGATTTATTGTTTTTTGAATGAATAATAATAGGTTCATATTCACCTTTAACTGAGCCAATATCAACAATCACTTCTTCAATATTCTCCTGACCAGGTAAATCAAACATAGTTTTAAGCAATATATCTTCTAAAATTGATCTTAATCCTCTAGCACCAGCTTTTTTATTAATTGCTTTATCTGCTATCTTTCTAATAGCATTTTCTTTAAAAGTTAGTTTTACACCTTCAAATTTAAACAATTCTTGGAATTGTTTAATTAAAGAATTTTTTGGCTCTAGTAATATTTTTACTAAAGATTTTTCATCTAAATCCTCTAAAGTAGCAGTTATTGGCAATCTTCCAATAAACTCGGGTATTAAACCATATTTCAATAAATCTTCAGGCTCTAAACCTTTCATCCATTCTCCAATGTTTTTATCTTCAATGCTCTTAACTTCGGCACCAAAACCAATAGATGAACCTTTGTCTCTTTGAGAGATAATTTTTTCTAATCCAGAAAATGCTCCACCACAAATAAATAAAATATTCGTTGTATCAACTTGTAAGAATTCCTGTTGTGGATGTTTTCTGCCACCTTGTGGTGGAACACTTGCAATTGTTCCTTCCATTATCTTTAATAAAGCTTGTTGTACTCCTTCGCCTGATACATCTCTTGTTATCGAAGGATTTTCTGATTTTCTGCTTATTTTATCTACTTCATCGATATAAACAATTCCTCTTTGTGCTTTTTCAACATTATAATCTGCAGCTTGTAAAAGTTTCAGAATAATATTTTCAACATCTTCACCAACATATCCAGCTTCGGTTAATGTGGTAGCATCTGCCATTGTAAATGGAACATCTAAAATTCTAGCTAATGTTTGAGCTAATAAAGTTTTTCCACATCCTGTAGGTCCAACTAATAAAATGTTTGATTTTGACAGTTCGACGGATTTACTTGTTTTGTTTTCGTAATTTAATCTTTTATAATGATTGTGTACTGCAACTGATAAAACTTTTTTTGCATGATCCTGGCCAATTACATAATCGTCTAGTACAGAACAAATCTCTCTGGGAGGTGGTAAACCGTCTTGGTTTTTTATAAATGTATCTTTGCTCTCCTCTTTAATAATATCCATGCATAGCTCAACACACTCATCGCAAACAAATACTGTGGGACCAGCTATAAGTTTTCTAACCTCGTGTTGGCTTTTGCCACAAAAAGAACAGTAGAGAATATTTTTATTATTATTGCTCATAAATTTTATAACGAATCAAATTAACACTCTAATACATATACAGGTGACTCTCAGTAATCAAGCTTGGGTTGAGTGAAAAACTATATGTTGTGAATCATTCTCTTTTAAATACTACTTTATCAATTAAACCAAAGTCTTTAGCATTTTCTGGAGACATAAAATTATCTCTTTCAAGAGCTTTTTTGATTACATCAACAGATTTGTTTGTATGTTTAGAATAAATTTCATTTAATCTTCTTTTTAATGATAAAACTTCGTTGGCATGAATTTCAATATCCGTTACTTGTCCCTGATAACCAGCCGATGGTTGATGAACCATAATTCTAGAATTTGGTAGAGAAAATCTTTTTCCTTTAGCACCAGCTGCTAATAAAAAAGAACCCATACTTGCAGCTTGACCGATACACAAAGTTGAAACATCAGGTTTAATATACTGCATAGTATCATAAATTCCTAAACCAGCTGTAACTAATCCTCCAGGAGCATTAATATAAAGTGAAATTTCCTTTTTTGGATCTTCAGATTCTAGATATAATAATTGAGCTGTTACTAATGATGCTACAGTATCGCTTATAGTTCCAACAATAAAAACTATTCTTTCTTTTAATAATCTTGAATAAATATCATAAGCTCTTTCACCCCTATTTGATTGTTCAACCACCATTGGGATAAGCGTATTTAATTGTTCAGGTATTTTTATGCTCATAAGCTGATTCGTTGTACTTATACAACTTGTGATTACTTTTTGCTAACTTTTTTTGATTTTGTTTTTGTTGATAAACTTTTTTTTGAAGTTTTTTTAGGTTTTTTAGTTTTTAATGAGTTTTTGACTTTTTTGGTATCAGTATCAATATCTTTAAATTCTTGCGACTGTTCTTTTATATTTTTTTCATTTTCTTCTTTTAATAATTTTTGAGCCTGCACTTGAGTAATTTCTATTTTGGTTGCTTTGGTTTTATCTTTGATCGTTTGAATTATTTTTTCTTCATACAAAGATCCTCTAAGACTAGCTAAAGCAGATGGATTTTTTTGATAATATTCCTGAACCATTTTTTCTTGACCCGGCATAGTTCTTAATTGTTTTTGTATTGCAGTTTGCATTTCTTGATCAGATATTTTGATATTATTTTGTTCTCCAAATTGATTTAAAATTAATCCTGTTTTAATTCTTTTCTTAGCTTGATCTTCAAAATTTTTTTTATTTTTTTTAATTTCTTCTTCTTTCATGTCTTGTGATAAAATTTTTACTTCTTGTTCAATTAAATTATCCGGAATTTCATCAACTTTAAATTTTTCAAGTTGATTTAAAATTTGTTTATTAGTTATTGTATCTAATGAATTTTTATATTCTTCGTTAATTTGTTTTGAAATTAATTCTTTTAAATTATTTAAATCTTTGGAACCTAAGTTTTTAGCAAACTCATCGTTGATTTTTGTTTTTTCAGGTTTTTTAACTGTTATAATTTTACAATCAAAAATAGCTTTTTTATTTGCATATTCTTTTTCAGGATAATTTTCAGGCAATACTGCTTCCACTTTTTTCTGATCACTTTTTTTTAAACCAATTAATTGTTTATCAAATCCTTTAATAAATAAATCTTTGCCTAAAACTAGTTGTGTATTTTTACCTTCTCCACCTTTGAATTCTTTGTTATCAATAGTTGCTTTGTAATCAAAGATTACCAAGTCTCCTTCAGTAGATTTTGTTCCTTCTACTTCCTTAAAATTATTTTGACTTTGTGCTATTTGCTCTATTCTTTTATCTGTTTCTGTAGGATCTATTTTTACTATATATTGATCGTATTTAATATTTTCTATTGATTTTATTTCAATTTTCGGAAGTTCTGTTACTGAAATAACATATTCTAAATCTTTGTCTTCACCATAAGTTTTTAAATCTATTTTAGGTTGACCTGCAGGTTTAATTTTATTTTCTTCAAGCACTTTGGAGCTGGTATCTTTTAAAACTTTATCCAGAACTTCTCCAAATATAGTCTCGCCGAATTGTCTTTTTAAAATCTCTCTAGGCACCTTCCCTGGTCTAAAACCTTTTAATACAACATTTTTTTTAACCTCTTCATATTTTTCATTTATATATGAAGACATAGTTTTTTTGTCGATAAAAACTCTTAGGTCTTTTGTTAGACCTTTTTTATTTTCAACTGTAACTTTCATAATTTCTTGGTGGGCAAGAAGAGACTCGAACTCTTAAACCTTTCGGTACTAGTTCCTAAGACTAGCGCGTATACCAATTCCGCCACTTGCCCACAATAATGCAGTTTTATATATGATTGATTTCATTTGTCCAACGTCAATAATTATCAATTTATTGAATTATAAAATATAAATATATAAAAGTTAAAAATTATGATCATTTCACCATGTATAAGTATTTGCAAAACTGATCCCGTGACTGGCTTTTGTTATGGTTGTGGAAGAAGTAATGCTGATAAAAAAATGTGGAAAATTGAAGAAACTAGTGATGAATGGAAAAAAGAAAATCTTAAAATAATACAAAAAAGATTAAATGGATGGCAGCTAGAAAGTTTTAAAGAATCTTACAATCATAAAGTAAATAAAGGAATTACGTTATATAAAAAAGCTAATCAAAAATGAGTTAAACCAAATATCTAAGGTCAAAATCTACAGAGATCACCATATTATGAAAGATAAATTTCAAAAATTATCTAATAAAATAATCAAATGTAACAAATGTCCTAGATTAGTTAAATTTAGAAAAAAGATATCAAGAGAAAAGAGAAAACAATACAGAGATCAAACTTATTGGGGGAAACCTATAACAGGATTTGGAGATATAAATGGCAAAATTTTTTTCGTGTGTTTGGCTCCAGCAGCTCATGGTGGAACAAGAACAGGAAGAGTATTTACTGGAGATAAGTCGTCAGATTTTTTATACAAATGCTTATATAAAGCTAAGATTTCCAATCAAAGCAATTCTGATCATATCAATGATGGTTTAAAACTAAATAATGCTTTTATTACAGCAGCACTAAAGTGCGTGCCTCCTGGTGACAAACCTTTAAAAAATGAATTAGATAATTGCTTTAATTATTTTAAACAAGAGATAAATCTTTTAAAAAATCTAAAAGTAATTGTAGCTCTTGGAAAAATTGCTTTTGATGCATGTGTTTACTTTTATAAAACTAATTATGGTTTTTCAGACAAAATTAAGTTTGGTCATAACAACGTTTATCATTTAACCAATAATATTTTATTAGTTGGTTGCTATCATCCAAGTCCAAGAAATGTAAATACTGGTAGGCTTAACGAACAAAAGATGACTTCATTATTTAAAAAAGTCTTAAAATTAATTTAATTAAATGATATCAAAATACTAAATTATTCATGAAAATTTATTTCATTTGGCTAATAGGTGTGATTCTTTGAAATTTTGTTATCCTTCTGCGCAACCAATAGAAGATGTGATTGCAGCAATAGTTTTGTCTTTTTTAAGTGTAAGCTTAAAAAAATATACTAAATTGTAATTATTCTGATGAAAAATAAATATTTTGATAATAAGAGATAGCTTTTATTTTTGTTTGATCTGTATCAGTCATAATTGCTACTCCGGATAATTCTTCAACATCTAAATCATGTAATTTCTTAAAATGTTCTTTAACATTTGCTTTAACAGTAACCCATTCATTTATGTTATCTTTTGTTGTAGATAAAACATAATCTACTGAGCTTTTGGTGTAAGGGCTTCTCCAAAATTCATTTACTGAATTATTACTAGAGAATACATAATTTACTGCTTTGTTGGATAAAGGAGTTAATCCTGTCTTTTTAACAACAAATACTCTTGCCGCAAAATCATGGCCCTTTTTAGTTTTTTCATCTATTCCTTTAAGATCTTTCTCTATCTTCCATGTAATATTTATAAAAGGAGTTTTATTTAGATCAATTTTAACTTTTTGACCTAGTCCAGACGCTGTTCCTTTTGCTTCAGCTCTAAGAAATTGACCATTTTCATTGCTTCCAAGAGAGTATTTAGTCTCTCCTTTAGCACCTATAACTTTTCTAACTTTTAAAGTGCCAAATTCTTTTTCGGTAAATTCAAAAACGCTAACTGTTTCAGCTTTTAGAGTTAAACACAAAAACATCCAAAATAGTAAAATGAAATTTATAAATCTGATCATGTAACACCTATAGCTTAAGAAAATTTTTTTTCAATTATTTTTGAAAAATCATAGTTTAGTCACTATTAAGACACGCATTATTCAAAATCATTACCTATTTGAAATTACATGAAAACTTTATCTATATTTATACTTCTGGTTTATTGGACGCTAATAATTTTTGCACCTGTAATATCTAAAGAATTACATCGAACTAAGATAGAGACTTCGATTTTGCCTTTAAGTAAGCCTAATAAGTAGATCTACCACCGCTAATATCAAAAACAGCAGCTGTGGAAAATGAATTTTCTTCACTGGACAACCAAGTAACTAAAGAGGCAAACTCATTCATTTCTAAAAATCTTTTTCTTGGAATTTTTGAAAACATAAACTGAACATGCTCTTTTGACATTTGATCAAGTATTCTGGTTTTTGCACTTGCTGGTGTAACTACATTAACCGCGATATTTTTATTTGCTAACTCTTTACCTAAAGATTTTGTTAATCCTATAACAGCAGCTTTTGCAGAACTATAAGCGCTAGCATTTGCATTTCCATCTTTTCCAGCTACCGAAGCAACATTTACTATTCTTCCATAATTATTTTTTATCATATGAGGAACTATTGCCTTGCAACAATAAAAAGTTCCATTGAGATTTACATTTAAAACTTTATGCCACTCATCAATTGGATAATCCCATAATCCAGTAGTTAATCCAGTGACTCCGGCATTATTAACAAAAATATCCACTTTTTTGTTAATGATTATTGCATCTATGTTTGTTTTAATATCTTCAAAATCGGTAACATCTACTATTTGTGAAGTTAGTTTATTACTATTTAATTCTTGTTTTGCTTCTTTTATTAATCTCTTATCTATATCCCAAATAATTACTTCTGCTCCAGATTCAATAAATCGCTTCGCTATACCTAGTCCTAATCCTTGAGCTCCACCAGTAATTATTGCTGTTCTATTTCTTAAATCAAATTGATGCATTTAATCACTTGCCAACAAATAATATGTTATCCAAGATACAAATGCTCCAATGAACCATGAAAAAGAATGCAGAAAGCTTAAATCAGTATTCCATATAGTTGCAGCAGAAAATATAAATCCAATAAATAATGCGTAAATACCTTTAATTTGCCAACCATTTGAATAATAATAAGAACTTCCTGATATTGAAGAAAATATATCTTTATTTGATATATGTTTATTTCTTATCAAATAATAGTCTGCAATCATTATTCCAGATATTGGTCCAAAAAAAGATCCAATAGTATCTACAAGTGATAATATTCCTATTTGGCTCAAAACAGGTAGCCAGAATAATCCTGCAAAAAATCCAAATAATACAATTAAATATCCTGAACTTTTTAATGAAAGATTTTTTGGTAAAAAATTTAATAAAGCATTTTGAGAAGGAATATAATTTGCAATTAAATTTGTAGATGCTGTTGCAAATAAAATAAATAACAAAGCCATGATTGACAAATATGTATTGTCAAATTTGCCAATTATATCATTTGGATTAGTTAATAAACTATCAACCTGAACCATGTTTTTTATTAAAATGATATCAACACCTAAAACAATAAAAATTGTTAGAAATGAAAATAAAATCAAATTAATTACTAAACTAATATTGCCTTTATTTAATTCTTCTTCGTTTTTGACATATCTAGAAAAATCACCAAAATTAACAATAACAATTGAAAAATAAGCAAACATCGTTCCAATTACAGTCATCAAAGGCAATACATTGTTTTTTGCTATAGGATTCACAATGTTTAGAGATAATTTAAATGAATTTGATACTTCATAAAAATTCTCAGAAATAACTAATATTAAAAATATAATTAGTCCAAAATAAACAAATAATGCCGAAAAATTTATAAATAATCTATTTGCCGATTGTCCTTTGCTAAACAGTGAATACTGAATTAATAATGTAAATAAAAAAGCAATTCCGTCAATTATATTCATTCCCATATAAAAATATAAAAATATATCTTGGTCTAAAAAACTACTATCTATAGAAAACAATGTTATTCTTATTAGATATCCTATAGATTTAGATATAAAGAATGTTTGAATTCCAAACATAAAAATACCTACCAAGCCTCTTAATAACGCAATATACCTGGCTCCATTAATGCCCATTGAGGTTCTTAAAATTACCGGGAATGGTAATCCATGTTTTTGGGAAGGTTTACCTATTAAGTTGGCAAAAATATAAACTAAAAAAGAAGCTATTAGACAGCCAATTAAAACAATTAAAAAATTTAAATTGTAAACTAGATAAAGTGAAGCTATCAATGAAAAACCAATTACACTTTGTACATTATTTCCCCAAAAACAAAATAAATCTTTCCAATTCCAATTTTTATTATTTGGATTTACAGAAACTATCTCCCAATTTTTTAGCGGAAAATTTTCTTTTTGTTGAATCACAGTTTTATTTTAAACAAAAATATCTCACTGTCCATATAAGACAGTAGGCAGCCACAACACAATTTTGGGGAAACAATGATAATTATTAATCTGATTATCTGTAAAACCATAAACTGCATCATTCCAATATATATCCTTTAAATCCTATTCGGGTATTACCCTTTTTATTTACCAAAAATATAGGTGGGCAACCAAAGAACAATTTGAGGAAAAATTATTATAATAATCAAACCGATTATTTGGAGAACCATAAATTGCATCATGCCGATATAAATATCTTTTAAATCCCATTCTGGAACTACTCCTTTTAAAAAATAAGCAGAGAGTGCAACGGGAGGAGAGAGCCAGGCGGTTTGAAGATTAACTGCAACTAAAATTCCAAACCATAATAAATTAAATCCTAATGCCTCAATTAATGGAAGAATAATCGGAAGTATAATAAGTACGATCGGTACCCATTCCAATGGCCATCCTAATAAAAAAATCACAGCCATAACAATGAAAAGAATAAAATATCTATTTACTTCTAAATTTAATAAAAATTCTGTGAGAACCATTGGTGTCCCCAGTCTTGAAAAGACAGATCCAAAAAAGTTTGATGCCGCTACTAACACCATGATCATCGCTGTAATTTCTAAAGTTTTTAATAACGAACTTTGTAGTTTAGAAAAAGATAATTTCCTATAAACAAAAGCCAAAACTAATGCACCCATTGCACCGCAACCCGCTGCTTCTGTTGGTGTAGCAAAACCTAATAAAATACTTCCAAGTGCAGCAAATACTAATGCTGCAGGTGGAACTAAACCTAGAAAAAATTCAACCCAAACTTTTTTCATGCTTGTTGCTCGCAATTCTTCTGGTAACACAGGTCCTAATTTAGGATTTTGCCAACAACGAAATGTGGTATAACCCGCATACAGCAAAGCTAACATTATTCCCGGTAATATCGCTCCTGCAAACAAGTCGGTAACAGGAATTAACAAAATGGGACCCATCACAACCAACATAATACTTGGGGGTATTAAAATTCCTAAGGTTCCTCCTGCTGTAATTATGCCTGCCGATAATCTAACATCATAGCCAGATCTAATCATTGACTTAGCAGCCATTATACCGAGGATAGTTACCGAGGCACCCACTATACCAGTGGCTGCCGCAAATATTACAGATACAAAAAGCACTGCATAATATAAGGATCCCCTTACTCTAGACAACATAAGCTGAACGGATGAAAACAATCGTTCCATCAAGCCTGCCTGTTCCATCATAATGCCCATAAAGACAAAGAGCGGTACGGCGGCGAGCGCTTGCTCGGTCATGACCATAGAGAATTGCAAGGTCATTAAGTAAAAAACTAAATGTCCAAAACCTAAATAACCAAAAACAAACCCTAAAAATATTAAGGTAAATGAAATAGGAAAACCAATAAAGATTGCAAACAACATTACTGCAACCAATATGAAACCAAGAGTAGCTGGACTAATTATATCTGCTATCATTTTTGATTAGGCCATTTTCCCTTGGTTGCTGCGTAATAACTTTTCAAAACTTCTGATATTCCTTGAATAAGTAAAAATAATATGCCGAACCACAAACAGGATTTTATAGGCCACAGATATGGCATCCAGGAGGTATCCATCCCTTTTTCTGATCTCATAATTGATTCTCCGACAAAACCGGTTGTCTTATAGAAAAAGAATAAAAGTCCCGGAAAATAAAATAATACATATAAAGTGGTATCTATAATCCCTTGTGTTTTAATTTTAAAATCTCTGTATAAAAAATCTGCCCTGATATGAAGGCCTTTTGACAAGGCATAACCAGCTCCTAACATAAACAGAGCGCCATATAAAAATCGGCTCATATCGTAGGCCCATACTGTTGGGGCTAAAAAAAGTTTTCTTGCTAAAACCTCATAGACCATGGAAAAGATTAAAGGAATCATAATCCAACAAACAATATTACCAATCCATTTGCTGACTAAATCTATTTTAGTGATAAGAAATGCCATCCACTTAGGCATATC
>Ga0208568_1000558_pt1 | contig 13743 bp, 10 predicted proteins | sample DeeseametaMP2969_FD_184165 | JGI IMG/M metagenome (GOLD analysis project Ga0208568, IMG submission 184165) | Marine microbial communities from the Deep Atlantic Ocean - MP2969 (SPAdes) | ecosystem: Environmental > Aquatic > Marine > Oceanic | place: South of Funchal, North Atlantic Ocean... | reverse complement strand
AAGGATTGGAAGGAAGTATAATTCAAATGATGAGTCACGGTTTAATATCTGCCGCACTCTTTTTATGTGTAGGTGTAGTGTACGATAGACTGCATTCGCGTATGATTTCCTCCTACGGTGGATTAGTAAATATTATGCCAAAATATGCTTTTGTATTTATGATTTTTGTTTTAGCTGCACTAGGATTGCCAGGAACAAGTGGTTTTGTAGGAGAGTTTTTAATTTTAGTTGGAACTTTTCAGATAAATATTTTTGTTGCAGTTTTAGCTAGTTTGGGAGTTATTTTAGCGGCAGCATATATGCTCTGGCTGTATAAAAGAGTAATCTTTGGTAAAATGGCTAGTTCTGAAATCAAAGAAATGGCCGATTTAAACAAAACAGAAATATATATTTTTGCATCTTTGGTATTTTTGACACTTTTTTTTGGAATTTATCCAGAACCATTATTTAATACTATTGATATTTCCGTGAGTAATTTAATTGATAATTATCAAACAGATTTGAATTTTTATTTAGTACAAACAAATAATTAGATGCAGACGATTGTTTATATATTACCCGAAATATTTTTATCATTAGCAATAATGTTTCTCTTGATGCTTGGTGTTTTTATTAAAAAAAGTTTTAAACTGGTATACTTGCTAACAATTTTAAGTTTGATATTTGCAATTGCATTAGTTCTAAATCAACCAAACGAAATTGTAAAAGTTTTTAACGAAAGCTATATAATTGATCGGTTATCAATTTTTATGAAAGTACTTACTTTGTTGTTTTGTTTTTTTGTTTTACTTTCGTCCAAAGATTATATCAAAAACAATAATATTGATAAAATAGAATATCCAATAATTATTCTAGCATCAACGCTCGGTATGATATTGATGATTAGTTCTTATGATTTAATTATTTTTTATCTTGGTTTGGAGCTACAATCTTTAGGTTTATACATATTAGCTTCTTTTAAAAGAGATGATGAGCGATCTACTGAAGCTGGTTTGAAGTATTTTGTATTAAGTGCACTTGCATCAGGTTTATTGCTTTATGGCTGTTCTCTTATTTACGGATTTACTGGCTCTACGAACTTTGAAATAATTTCAGCAAATTTAGATGAAGCAAATACAGGGGCAGTTTTTGGGATAGTCTTTATCATTGTTGGTTTAGCTTTTAAAGTATCCGCTGTGCCATTTCATATGTGGACACCAGATGTTTACGAAGGATCACCAACTTCTGTAACCAGTTTTTTTGCTCTTGTTCCAAAAATTGCAGCAATATCAGTTTTTATTAGATTTATGTATGTTCCATTTGTTAATGTTATTAGTCAATGGCAGACAATAATTATTTTTTTATCAATAGCATCAATGATATTAGGTGCTGTTGCGGCCATTGGACAATCTAACATAAAGAGGTTGATGGCTTATAGCTCCATTGGTCATATGGGTTATGCATTGGCAGGCTTAGCCCCAGGAACGAACGCGGGAATTCAAAGCACAATAATTTATTTAACTATTTATTTAGTTATGAATCTTGGTGCGTTTGCCTGCATTTTTATGATGAAGAGAGAAAGTATCTTTTATGAAAATATTAAAGATTTGTCTGGCCTGTCAAAAAATCATCCTGCGTTAGCTTTAAGTTTTTTAATTATACTTTTTTCATTGGCTGGCATACCTCCGCTGGCTGGTTTTTTTGCCAAATTTTATGTTTTTATGGCGGTCATTGAGGCTAATATGTATGCGCTCGCAATTATCGGACTTGTAACCACAGTTGTTTCAGCATTTTATTATTTGAGAATTATAAAAATAATTTATTTTGATAAACCAAATAAACCATTTGATGAAAGTTACGATTGGGGACTTAAAAGTTCATTAATTTTATCTAGTATACTGATTTTAACTTATTTTATTTATCCTTCGATACTCACTAATGTTGTTTATTCAATCATAATTTATTGATGAAATTTGAAATCTTTAAGTTTGAAAATGTTACAAGCACTAATGATGTAGCTATTAATTTAATAAAAGAAAAACAAAAAGAGATTGGATGTGTCTATACTGATACTCAAACCAAAGGAAGAGGTACCCATGGTAGAGAATGGATTTCTGATAAAGGAAATTTGTTTGGTTCAATATTTTTTCCTTTAGAAGATAATTATCCTCCCTTTAATGAGTTTTCGATAATTAATCCTCTTATAATTTCTGATGTAATTAAGCATTTTTGTGATAAGAAAAATGTAAATTTAAAGTTTCCAAATGATGTATTAGTAAACAGGAAAAAAATTTGTGGTGTATTACAGGAAACAATAATCTCAGGTAATAGAAAATTTTTAATTATAGGAATAGGTGTGAATATTGTTTCAAATCCTGATATTAATAATGAATATCAAGCTACAAATATTTTGTTGGAAACCAAAAAAAAACTAAAAATTAAAGAAATAATTGATCTAATTATTTCATCATATGAAAAATTCTTTATTGATTTACATTTATATAATTATGCAAATTTAAAAAAAAAAGCAGAATCTATGACTTTAAATTAAATAGTATAACTATGAATGTATTAATTGGCGATATAGGAAACACAATTACAAAACTTTGTTTAGCTGAAATTAAAAATTTAAAGATAAAAAAAATAATTTATTTTAATAGCAATAACATTACATCAAAAAATTCTTTAAAAAAAAATTTAAAAAGAATTATTAAAAATAAATCAATTAATAAAGTTGCTCTATTTTCAAGTGTAGTACCAAAATATCAATTGATATTTAAAAAATTTTTAAAAAAAGTTTATAAAATAAAATTAAGAGAGATTAAAGAAAACTCAATTAATAAAATTATTAAAATAAATATCAAAAACAAAAATCAAGTTGGATCAGATAGAATCGCAAATGCTGTTGGAGTCTATAAAAAATATAAAACTAATTGTATTGTTTTAGATTTTGGTACCGCTACTACATTTGATGTTGTTAACAAAAATGGTATTTATAATGGTGGAATAATTGCACCAGGAGTAAATCTTTCCATAAAAAGTTTATCAAGCTCAGCCGATCAAATACCCACCTTTTCTATAAAAAAGCAAAAAAAAGTTATAGGAAAAAATACTATCGAAGCTTTATATTCTGGTTTTTACTGGGGTTACTCCGGCTTAATTAATAACATTATATTAAAAATTGAGAAAGAAACTAAAAAAAAATATAAAATTATTTTTACTGGCGGTTATGCTGATTTATTTAAAACTTCTATAATAAGGTCATTTACGATAGACAAGAACATAACAATTGAAGGAATAATTGAAATTTTTAAAGAGAATAAAAAATATTTAAATTAAATGAAAAAAGAAGAATTTATTTTTTGTCCCTTGGGAGGCTCTGGTGAAATAGGAATGAATATGAATTTATTTGCCTATGGAAATCCGGAAAATAGAAAATGGATTATAGTAGATATTGGAGTTACCTTTGCTGATGATACAATACCAGGCATAGATCTAATTTATCCTGATCCGGGTTTTATAGTTGATAAAAAAGATGATCTGCTTGGTATAGTGTTAACTCATGCCCACGAAGATCATATTGGAGCCATAGCACATATATGGCCAAAACTACTTTGCAATATTTATGCGACCCCATTTACAAGTGTTTTAATTCAAGAAAAGTTTAAAGAAAAAAAAATTGATACAGGAAACAAATTGAAAATTGTTAAACTTAATGGTGAAGTTCAATTAGGTCCTTTTAAAATTGAATTTGTTACATTAACACATTCTATACTTGAGCCTAACGGTCTCTATATTGAGACACCCGCTGGTGCAGTTTTACATACTGGTGACTGGAAATGTGATCCTAATCCTTTGATCGGAAAAACAATTAATGAAAAAAGATTAAAACTAATAGGAGATCAGGGAGTTTTAGCGATGATATGCGATTCAACAAATGTATTAAATCCAGGACGTGCTGGATCTGAATTAGATGTTAGAAAAAGTTTACTAAAAATAATGGAAAATAAACAAAAAAGAATAATTGTAACTTCTTTTGCTTCAAATGTAGCAAGAATGGAAAGCATTTTTTATTGCGCTGAGAAAATTGGACGACAAATATCTCTGGTTGGTAGATCTATGCATAGAATTTATAAAGCGGCAAAGCAATGTGGATATTTGAATAACTTAGCTAAACCAATTGATTCAAGAAAGACAAAAAAAATTTCTAGAGAAAAAATTGTTTATCTGTGTACTGGCAGCCAAGGCGAACCTAACGGTGCAATGATGCGTATTTCTAACTATATACATCCAGATGTTATGATTGAATCAGGAGATACAGTAATTTTTTCGTCAAAAATTATACCAGGCAATGAAAAAAGGCTTTATAAATTACACAATCAATTAATTAAAAATGGTATTGATGTTGTTTCTGAAGAAAATGAATTCGTACACGTATCAGGTCATCCAAACCGAGAAGATTTAAGAGATATGTATAATTGGGTTAAACCAAAATCTGTTATACCTGTACACGGTGAACATAGACACATGGTTGAACACATTAATTTCGCGAAAGAAATGCAAGTACCATATCCTGTTGGAGTTGAAAATGGAGATATAGTTCAACTATACCCCGGTGAAAAACCAAAGGTAGTAGATAAAGCTCCTGTCGGAAGAATGTATGTAGATGGAAATATAAGTGTGGATGAAGAGTCTCAGTCTATAAAAGATAGAAAAAATTTGTCTTTAAATGGTTTTTTGCAAATTACAATAATTGTTAATGATATTGGTTCAATAGTAAAGAAACCTATTATTTCATTTAAGGGTATTCCCAGTGATGGAGAAAATAGTAATTTTATTTTTGAACTTGAGGATAAAATTAGAGACATATGTAAAACTTTTTCTTTCAAAAACTCTAATCAAGAACAAAATTTGATAGAAGCGCTAAAAACCAATTGTAGAAAAACTGTTAAAGAAAAAACTGGAAAGAGACCTTATACGAACGTAGATTTAGTAAGGGTATAAAAATTAAGAATTATGTATCTATCTAAACTATTTATTCCATTATTAAAAGAGAATCCTTCTGAGGCAAAAATTAAATCTCATCAACTTATGCTTAGAACAGGAATGATAAAACAATCTTCCACAGGAATTTATTCATGGTTACCTCTAGGGTTTAAGATTATGAAAAAAATAGAGCAAATTGTTAGAGAAGAACAAAATAAAATTGGAGCTCAAGAATTATTAATGCCAACCATACAATCCGCTGAAATATGGAAAGAAAGTGGAAGGTATGATGATTATGGTGAAGAACTGTTAAGGATAAAAGATCGGCAAGGAAAAGAAATGCTTTACGGTCCAACAAATGAAGAGTTGATAACCGAAATTTTCAGAGCTAGTATTAAATCATATAAATCTTTACCTCAACTTTTGTATCATATTCAGTGGAAATTTCGTGACGAATTAAGGCCAAGATTTGGTGTTATGAGATGCAAAGAATTTTTTATGAAAGATGCTTATTCTTTTGATTTAAATGATGAGGAAGCAAAAAAATCATATAACAAAATGTTTTTTGCTTATCTTAATACTTTTAAGAGATTAGGACTTACCGCAATACCCATGGCAGCAGATACCGGTCCAATCGGCGGAGACTTATCCCATGAATTTATAATTTTGGCCGATACAGGAGAAAGTAAAATTTATTCTGATAAAAGAATTTTTGATATTGATATCAGCAAGCATAACGATGCAGATGATTCAATTAAGGAATTACGAGAGAAATATGACGCCTTTTATGCGGTTACCGATAATAAATTTAAAAAGGAAGATTTTGAAAAAAAAGTAAAGAAAGAAAATCAATTAGTTACAAAGGGAATTGAAGTCGGACATATTTTTTATTTTGGTGACAAATATTCAAAACCTTTAAAGTGTTCTGTTGATTTACAAGATGGAAAAAAAGTAGATGTTAAAATGGGTTCTTACGGTATAGGAGTTTCAAGATTGGTAGGTGCCATAATTGAGTCTAAGTTCACTAATAATGTTATGAGATGGCCAGAATCGGTAGCACCGTTTGAAGTTGCAATAATTCCAAGTTTACAAAAAAATGATAAATCAAATTATTTGAAAGCTAAAAAAATATATAATTTATTGATAAAAAATAAAATTGATGTCTTATTTGATGATACGGAGGACCATTTATCAGCAAAATTTAAAAAATTTGATTTAATCGGTATTCCTTATCAAATAATTTTAGGTTCTAAGTTCACCGGCGATAAATTTGAGTTTAAAGAAATAAATGGTGAAACAGAAACTTTATTCTTAGATGAAATTAAGAAAAAATTACTTAACAAAAGAAATTGAAATTGATTTCAAAAGTTGAACGAACAATAGCCTTTAGATATTTAAAACCTAAAAAAAAAGAAGGTTTTCTAAAAGTAATCTCTATTTTTTCTTTTACAGGCATAGCCCTTGGAGTTGCTATTTTAATCATAGTTATGTCTGTAATGAGTGGTTTTAGAACAGAATTAATTAATAAAATTTTGGGCTTTAACGCACACATTATTATTAAACCTTACGATAAAAAAATTAATAAGGAAGACATTAATAAACTTGATGAAATAAAAAAAAGTATATCTAGGATTGCTCTTACTTTCAGCGGTCAGGGAATCTTAATAAATAGAGGAAATACAACTGGTATATTTGTACGTTCTTATCTTCAAAATGATATTGATAAAATTGATTTAATAAAAAATGGAATTATAGACGGATCTTTGAATTCGTTTAATAAAAATACAATTTCTATAGGAAAAGAATTAGCAATATCAATGGATTTGCTGGTGGGAGATGAAATTACATTAATGTCCACATCTAATCTTCAAACTCCTTTTGGAAATATACCTCTTCAAGAAAAATTTAAAATTTCTTCTATCTTTAGTACTGGGCTTGCAGAGTTTGATCAGAACGTTATTTTTATGCCTTTCGAAAATGCAAATTCTTTATTTGAAATATCAGATATGGATATAGATTTAGAAATATTTTTAAATAAGCCCGATAAAGTTCAATTAATAAAACAAAACGTACAAAAAATATTTAGCAATCATTATGTTTATACTTGGGAAGATTTAAACAAATCTTTTTTTGGTGCATTAAAAGTTGAGAGAAATGTTATGTTTATTATTCTGACATTAATCATAATAGTGGCAGCATTTAATATAATCTCAGGATTAACAATTTTAGTTAAAAATAAAACAAAGGAGATTGCGATCCTTAGAACTTTAGGTATTAGCAAAACTTCTATTGCAAAAGTTTTTTTTATAATAGGTTTTACAATAGGTTTTCTTGCAACAATTACGGGTGTTACAATTGGTATCCTATTTTCATATTATATTGAAGAGATAAGAGTATTGATTACTTCAATTTTTAATATTCGTTTATTTCCTGAAGAAATATATTTTTTAAGTCAAATGCCGTCAGAAATAAATTTAGGTTATATAATTATTATTTCTCTTTTTTCATTATTAATTACTTTTTTAGCTACAATTTTTCCATCTTTATCAGCAGCAAAATTAGATCCAATTAAGGCTTTAAAATATGAATAAAGAGATACTAAAATTAACAAAGATATCAAAAAAATTTACTGGTAGCAGGAAAGATATTATTGTTCTAAAAAATATAAATTTAAAAATAAATAAAGGAGAACTAGTTTCTTTGACAGGCCCTTCGGGTTCTGGCAAATCAACTCTATTACATATTATTGCTTTATTAGATCAACCTACATCAGGTGAAGTTTTTTTTAAGAAAAAAAGTTTTTCTAAATCGAATGATGATGAAAGGGATTTAGTTAGAAAAAAAGGAATTTCAATAATATATCAACAAAATAACTTACTTAGTGATTTTACTGCTTTGGAAAATGTCATAATTCCATTGGTAAATAATGGATATGAATGGAATGAAGCAGCAAGGAAGGCTACTAAAATTTTATCGTTAGTCAATTTATCTAAAAGGGTTGATCATTTTCCATCCGAATTATCTGGTGGAGAGCAGCAGAGAGTTGCGGTTGCGCGAGCTTTGATTACCGAACCGGATTTAATTTTAGCTGATGAACCAACTGGAAGCTTAGATAGAAAAACTGCAAACGAAATATTTTCTTTGTTTACGAAACTTAAATCTAAGAACAGAGCAATACTTTATGCAACTCACAATAGAGAGTTATCAAATAGAGCAGACTACAAGTTAAGTATTTTAGATGGTAATATAACAAGGAAAAATGAATGAAGTTGCCGATAAAGAATTTATTCACCTAAAAATTCATACACAATATTCGATTTGCGAAGGTGCGTTAAGAATATTAGATCTAGCAAAACATTGTAAGACGAATCAAATTAAAGCTGCGGGTTTGTGTGATTCAAATAATTTATGTGGATCTTTAGAATTTTCTGAATTAATAGCAAAATCTAGAACACAGCCAATTATTGGAACCCAGATTAATGTCCTATATAAGAATCATATAGGTAAAATTCCTTTATTCGCTAAAGATTTGGAAGGTTATAAAAATCTAATCAAACTTTCTTCAAAATCCTTTTTAGAAATTAAAGATAATGAAGAGCCCCATTGTAAAATTGAGGATATAGAAAATAATTATAAAGGTTTGATTCTGTTATCAGGATCTTTTGATGGATTAATAGGTAAACTTTTTTTTAAAAATCTTTCAGAAGAAATTTTTTTATTATTTAGAAGATTTAAAAAAACTTTTACTGATAATTTTTATATAGAAATTCAAAGACATGCTGATGATGGTGAAAAATTATTTGAGAAATTTTTACTGAATACTTCTGATACATTAAAATTACCTTTAATAGCTACCCACGAAGTATTTTATCTAGAAAAAGAAATGTACGAAGCCCATGACGCTTATCTTTGTGTTGGCGAAAAAACTTATGTCCATGTGAAAGATAGAAGGAAATATACTAATGAACATTATCTTAAAACATCTGAAGAAATGCGTGAACTTTTCCAAGATCTTCCAGAAGCTTTAGAGAATAATATAAATTTTCCTTTAAGAATTTCTTATAGACCAAGGAATTCATCTCCAGTTTTACCCAATATACAAACAGACAAGATTAAAAATGTAGATGATTTATTAATCAAAGAGACTGAAGAAGGCTTAAAAGAAAAATTGGATGAGTATGTTTTCCCATACGCTAAGCAAAAGGACGTAAATGCGATAAGAAAAACTTACAATAATAGATTGAATCACGAAATTAGTATTATTTCTAAAATGAAATATTCGAGTTACTTTCTTATAGTTTCTGATTATATCAAATGGGCGAAAAAAAATGATATTCCCGTTGGTCCCGGAAGAGGGTCTGGCGCAGGGTCTTTGGTAGCCTGGGCACTTTCAATAATTAATATTGATCCAATCAAATTTGATTTGATCTTTGAAAGATTTTTAAATCCAGATAGAGCTAAGATGCCTGATTTTGATATAGATTTCTGCGAAGAGAAAAGAGATAAGATTTTTGAATATTTAAAACAAAAGTATGGAAAAGGAGTAGCCCACATTATTACATTTGGAAAACTAAAAGCAAGAATGGCTTTTAGAGATATTGGTAGGGTTTTGGGTTTACCTTATGGATACGTAGACATGTTATGCAAAATGATTCCTTTTGAACCATCTCGACCCCTATCTTTAGAAAAAGCCATAGCTCAAGAACCTAGAATAAGAATAGAAGTAGAGAAAGATCCTAGAGTAAAAAAACTTGTAGAAATTTCAAAAAAATTAGAAGGTTTGAATAGAAATATGGCAACTCATGCAGCAGGAGTTGTTATTCCTGAGGAAAACTTGTCTGAATTTGTTCCATTATACAAAGATTCTTCGTCTAATTCGCTTTTACCCTCAACTCAATTTGACATGTATACATCTGAAAAAGCTGGGTTAGTAAAATTTGATTTACTTGGTTTAAAAACTTTAACAGTAATAAATAAAACTATATCCCTCCTTAAGAAGAAAAAAATAAATTTAGATATAAGTAAAATTAAACTTGATGATCCAAAAATTTTTGAGTTATTAAGTTCAGGTCATACGGTCGGCCTGTTTCAGCTAGAAAGTGCGGGAATGAGAGATGCATTGGTTAATATGAAGCCAAACAAGTTTGAAGATATTATTGCATTAGTTGCTTTATACAGACCAGGCCCCATGAGCAATATTCCCATTTATAATCAGTGCAAACATGGAGAGAAGAAACCAGATTATTTACATCCAAAACTTAAAAAAATTTTAGAACCGACTTACGGTGTTATTATTTATCAAGAACAAGTTATGCAAATTGCCCAAGAGTTGTCCGGATTCTCTGCTGGAGAAGCAGATATTTTGCAGAATGCAATAGGGAAAAAGAAAAGAGCTGCACTAGAAAAGCAAAAAGAAAGATTTGTTAATGGAGCAGTTAAAAATGGGATAACCAAGGATACTGCAATTTTTATATTTACAAAAATTGAACCATTTGCTGAATATGGTTTTAACAAAAGTCATGCAGCTGCTTATGCTATGATTGCTTATCAAACCGCATATCTAAAAACTTACCATCCTAATGAATTTATTGCAGCATCAATGTCCACTGAATTATCTAATACCGATAAATTAAGTGAATTTTTTGAAGAATTAAAAAGATTGAATATAAAAGTTCAACGACCTTGCATTAATGAATGTTATCCTGAATTTAGACCACAGAAAAATACTTTATTTTATGCATTAGGTGCAATTAAAAATGTAGGATTCAAAGCTATTTCTGAAGTAGTAAAAGAAAGAGAAAAAAAAGGAAAATTTAAATCTATTAGCGATTTTATTAACCGAATTAATCCAAAAAATATAAATAAACTTCAGTTAGAGGGTTTGGTAAAAGCCGGAGCATTTGATTCTATTTTTATAAATAGAAAAGCACTTTATGATAATATACCTAATATTATTCAGAATTCTAAAAGCATATACGAAAATAAAGTTCAAAATCAATCTAGTTTATTTTTAGAAGATAATCAGAAAGTTTCTTATTTAATGCAAAATAAAAATTCACCTAATTGGGCTAATAATGAAATACTGTCAAAAGAATTTGAGTCAGTTGGCTTTTACCTATCTAACCATCCTTTGGAAGGTTTCAAAGATGCTCTCGAACAGTATAAGACAAAATCATTTAAGGATTTTGAAAATGGTAATGATATCGAATCTTCTGTAGCTGGAACCATAATGTCTATAAAAGAAAAAAAAACAATGAAAGGAACGCCCTACGCAATCATTAAATTTAGTGATCAAAGTAAAGTATTTGAGCTTTTTCTTTTTTCTGAAATTTTAGAGATAAATAGAAAAAATTTAGTAGAAGGCAAATCATTTGTACTAACTGTTATTAGAGATAAGGATAATCAAGAAAATCGCTTTAGAAGAATAAATGTTAGAAAAATTGTGAGTTTAGATAAAATTATTAAACTCAACTATAATGATGTTCGAATAGAAATAAATGATGAAGAGGGGCTAAAAAAATTATATGAAGCAATTAAGGAGAAGGGAGATTCAAAAATTAAAATTTACATTAACAAAGAGAACAAAAATTATTTATTTGAATTGAATGATAAGAGAAAATTTAATTATGAAACTTTAAAACTCTTGAATAAAGAGCATTATATAAAGAAAATAAGCGTTTAATTCATATTGAAGTTCAACCATTTAAATTGTAGAACATCAGGCTTAAATACGCACACAGTTTTTGGTTGAGAAACCTCCGGTCCTTAAATGGAAAAAAAATTGTGGTGGAATAACCGGGAAACTATGAAATTACCAAGTGTTACAATAAAACAATTACTCGAAGCTGGCGTACATTTAGGACATAAGACTTTCAGGTGGAATCCAAAAATGGAGGAATTCATTTTTGGTTCGAAGAATTCTATACACATTATCGATTTGGTTCAAACAATTGAAATGACAAACGCAGCATTATTAGCAATACATAAGTGTATTACTTCTGGAGGTAAAATATTATTTGTTTCTACGAAGAAACAAGCTGCTGGTACTATAGCTAGTCTAGCAAAAGATACTTCACAATTTTATGTTAATCATAGGTGGCTTGGAGGAATGCTAACAAATTGGAAAACTATATCTAATTCAATAAAACGATATAAGAAACTTTCTGCAGATTTAAAGAAAGAAAATACTGGTTTTACAAAAAAAGAAAATTTAAGAATGAGTATGCAAAGAGACAAACTAGAAAGATCATTAGGTGGAATAGCCGATATGAGTAAAATACCAAATATGATTTTTATTATTGATACTAACGCTGAGGATTTGGCCGTTAAGGAAGCTTTAAAATTGAATATCCCTATAGTTGCAATAGTAGATACCAATTCTGATCCAACAGGAATAAATTTTCCAATACCAGGGAATGACGATGCAAGAAGAGCAATAAATTTATATTGTGAGTTAATTAAAGAAACAATATTGGATGCTCAAAAAAATATATTTAAAACAGATGAAGAAGATTTAAAAAAAACAGGTGAAAAAGACCTAAAAATTGAAACCAAAAATGAAAAACCATTCAAAAAAGAATTAAAGAAAGAAGATTCTACAAAAAAGGAAATAAAAAAAACACCTAAAAAAATAGCTAAATCTATTTTTTCAAAAGTTAAGTCATTAACTTTTAAAAAAAAAAAATAGTAATTTTACATGTCTTCAGACCACATATTAGACAAAGTTAAAAAATTAAGAGAACTTACAGGTGTAGGCTTCAAAGACTGCAAGAATGCCATAGATGAAAGTAAAGGTAATATAGAAAAATCAATAGAATTTTTGAGAAAAAAAGGTATTGCCAAAGCAAATAAGAAAATGGAACGAGTAGCAGCTGATGGCTTAGTTTGTATATGTGAACAAGAGAATAAATTTTCAATTATAGAAATAAATACAGAAACAGATTTCGCAGCCAAAAATAATGAATTTATAAAATTTGCAGAGGAGATATCCAAGTTAGCATTAACTAATTCTGGAAAAATGGATGATATTTTAGTCTCCAAAATGGAAAACCAAAAAAAAGTGAAAGATAATTTAATTTCTTTAATAGCAAAGATTGGAGAAAAAATTACTTTTAGAAGATGCGATTTTATTGGATCAGGTAAATTTATTAACTTTTCCTACATACATTCCTCACTTAAAAAAAATGTTGGAAGAATAGGAGTTTTATTAAGTTTACAAACTACAAAAACAAAAAACGAATTATTAGAACTTGGAAAACAATTGGCAATGCATATAGCGGCTTCTTCGCCTTTAGCTATAGATAAAAAAGATTTAGATCAAAATATATTACAAAAGGAAAAGGAAATAATCACAGAGCAATTGAAAAATACCGGAAAGGATCCTAAAATTATTGATAAGATAGCTGCGGGTAAATTGAATAAATTTATTTCAGAAAATACACTTTTAAACCAAGAGTGGATTATGGACCCCAAAAAAAAAGTTATAGATGTTTTGAAAGAAGCCGCTAACAAAGGTAAAATAGAAATAATAAAATTTGTAAGATTTAAGGTTGGAGAAGGAATTTAAAAACTATGACTTCAGAAGATACAATAAGTAATTGTAATTCCAAAATGAGGAAAGCTTATGAGATTTTTACTCATGACCTAGCTTCGTTAAGAACAGGCCGAGCTAATGTTTCAATGTTAGACATAATTAAAGCTGAAGTTTACGGACAAAAAATGTCAATAAATCAATTAGCTACCATATCGACGCCAGATGCAAGACTTATTACCGTTCAA
>Ga0208568_1000557_pt1 | contig 13746 bp, 9 predicted proteins | sample DeeseametaMP2969_FD_184165 | JGI IMG/M metagenome (GOLD analysis project Ga0208568, IMG submission 184165) | Marine microbial communities from the Deep Atlantic Ocean - MP2969 (SPAdes) | ecosystem: Environmental > Aquatic > Marine > Oceanic | place: South of Funchal, North Atlantic Ocean... | reverse complement strand
GTGGGATAATTATCGGTGTAGCTCAGAATGGAATGAGTTTCTCTGAGGCCACTGAAGTCTTTACTCTTCTTACTGTGGGGGATGGTCTTATTGCCCAGATCCCGGCCCTAATTATTTCAACCGCTGCTGGTATTATTGCCACTAGAAATACCGATGAAACAGGTTTAAGCGAGCAGTTAAGCAAACAATTTAGTGTACAACCGAAGGCCCTATACATAACGGCCGGTGTATTGGTACTTTTCTCACTAGTGCCAGACTTTCCAATGTTTCCATTCTTGGTGATCGCTTCCATTGTAGGTTTTACTGCATTTAGAATTGAACAGAAAAGAGAGCAGGCCGAACAAGCAAGCAAAATTGAAGCAATCACTGAGAAGAAAAGTAACCCCGAAGAGCTGGAAGACCTTCTTTCTCTTGAGATGGTGGAACTTGAAGTTGGATATGGTCTTGTAAATATCGTGGATTCAGATCAAAGCGGTGATCTATTAGAAAGAATTAGCCACATTAGAAAACAGTTCGTTACTGATTGGGGGATTATCATTCCTTCAGTTAGAATTCGTGATAATTTAGAGCTAAAGCCAGGCGAATATAACTTAAAAATCAAGGGTATTGTTGTGGCGAAGGCCGAGTTGATGCCAGATCACTTCTTGGCAATGGATCCTGGAACAGTTATTGAGAAAATCGATGGAATTGAGACAACTGAGCCTGTCTTTGGACTTGATGCAGTTTGGATTAATGAGGAACTAAAAGAAGATGCTCAATATAATGGGTATACCGTTGTTGATTTATCAACTGTAATAGCCACGCATATCACTGAAGTTTTAAAGAGCAATATGCATGAACTTCTTGGTAGGCAAGAGCTTGTGAAAATACTGGATAATTTTAAACAAGATTACCCTAAATTAGTAGATGATTTAGTACCTGAAATCCTAAATTTGGGGGCGGTGCTGAAAGTCCTGCAAAATTTACTAAGGGAGGGTGTTCCTGTCAGAGATTTGCGCACAATTCTTGAATCTCTTGCCGAAAATGGTACAATAATTAAAGACGCTGACTCTCTGACTGAAATGGCCAGAGAATCCCTATACCGCACAATTACGGAAAGGGTTAAAAGCGACTCTGGCGACGTGCCTCTCTTTACTTTAGACCGAGGTATTGAGGAATCCATAGCTCAGAATTTGATCCAAACAGAGCAAGGACAGCAACTGTCACTGGATCCCAAACTGACACAGACGATTCTTGCCAGTTTGAACGAACGTATTGAGGAAGCCACCAATATGGGTGAAAAAATGGTTATTCTGTGTTCTCCAGTAGTGCGTAGACACTTTAAGAAGTTAACAGAAAAATTTATTCCAAACCTGATTGTGATAAGTCACAATGAACTAAGTCCAGAAATTAACATCAGGTCTCTTGGGACCGTGAGGGTGTAAGAAATGTATGTAAAAAAATTTGAAGCGGAAACTTTAGACGAAGCATTAAGATCAGTGAAAGGCGAGCTTGGTCCAGACGCGATTATTTTAAAGACTATCACAAATAAGGGTCTTAAAGGTGCGTTTAAAAAAGGTAGAGTTGAAATCACTGCGGCAATTTCTGAAGAAAGCTATAGCAAAAAATCAAATGTTGATCGTGCTTTGGGCGAACATAAGAAAAGTTTCTACCAGGCCCCTTCAAGTTCTATAAACCATATGATTAATGAATACAACGACCATGCTCCCGCGAGCTCAAACTCCGCCAAGGTAAATGGAGGGGGGGGCTACGGAAATATTGGGCTTAATAAGGTAGTGAATACTGTTTCAAAAGCGTCTTCCAAGTTCAAAAGTTCACTTGATGACTTTTTGACAACTGAAGAGGAAGAGCCTCAAGGGACTTCAATGAGCATGCAAGACTACTTGGATGAAGAAGAAGAGGAAATCATTCCACAGCGAAGAGTGGAAGCTGCTGAAAAAGTGAGCACTTCCGAAGTGAGAGTGGAAGAAACAGGGCCAAATGAGTATGAAAGAAGGCTTAAGGCCCAATTAGATTCACAAAAAAAACAAATAGAAATTCTTGAACAAAAGCTTTTTGAACTTTCCAAAAATGCAATCGGCCCGCGCAATTCCAAGGATGAAGAAAATCCTGCAATGACTGATCTAAAGGAATCTCTTAGAACCTTGGATTTAAGTGAATCAATTGTTGGTACAATACTTAAAAAGGCCAGATTTGAACTAAACGAGGTAGACCAAAGAGATGAAGACCAACTTTTCGATTTAGCATTAAGAGAGTTGGCCTCAATGATTAATACTGAGTTGCCAATGTTTTCCACAACTCAAGAGGATGATATTCCAGTAGTTACTGCTCTAATCTCTGAAAGCTCTTCAGGGCAAACAAGTATGGCCATGAAGCTTGCAGTGTTGATGGAAGATGTGAAAGTTATTAGGCTTCGCTCTGACAAGCAACCTGTGGAGAATGAGTTTGCTCAAAAAGTTTTTAATCTCGACATCTCCAATGTTGAAACTCTTTCACACCTAATGTCTGAAGCTAGAAAAGCTATCGAAGACAAAAGACAAATTTTGCTTGATATAAAGGTTAATGCCGGAAAAGAGGACGAGTCCAAGAAGATCTTGGATACATTGAAGCGTTCTTTCAAGAAGTTGGAAGTGCTTGCCAATATATCTGCAATTCATTCTGAATTGTACAATAGAAAAATTCTTTCCAAGTACAAAGAAAAGTTAAATGGCGTTATAATTTCAAATGTTGATCAATGTTTGAATTATGGAGCCTTGGTTAATACACATTACAAGTTTAACAATCTTCCTTTGAAGTTTTTTGGCACTGGACCTACAGTACCGGATGACATCGAAGGAGCTACGGCCGAAAGGATTTTGGCCGGAATGTTCAACCTGTAATACACATTTAATTTTTTGCGCCCGAAAGGATTTTGGGTTTAAGAGGACAGGAAGTTATGCAGAAAACCAGCGAATGGCTGATGTCATTCAATTCGTCTCAGCGCCAACAGGTACAAGCTCTAATTCACGAAAGGAAAAAGTCCTTCAACAAATCTGTCACAGTTTCCTTTACTGGTGGCAAAGGAGGGGTTGGAAAGACTTCTATTGCCTTGAAGTTTGCCAAAGAATTGGCAAATCAAGGGTATAAGACTCTTCTTATAGACTGCGATTACAATTTGTCTAATACGGCAATTAGGTTGGGACTTCCTCTTAACAATTCCAATTTTTACTCCCTTTTAACTGCACAGAAATCCTTTGAGGATTGTTTGCATATTGAAGGCAACTTTCATCTACTCTCTGCTTGTAATGGAGACTTGGATTTATTTGAGTCGAAATTAAAGCTTGAGGAGTTGATTCTGGATATTATCGCGGGTCATGAGGATGATTTTGACTTCATCCTCCTTGATTGCCCTGCTGGACTATCCAAAGAGGCCCTAATTTTAAATGCCTACTGTGACCAAAGAATATTCGTAGTAACTCCTGACAAGGCCTCTATCACAGACTCATACTCTTTGATGAAGGTTCTGAGCACTAAGTTTGGGGTAAAAGAAAACCATCTTTTAGTAAATATGTATCTGACATCCAAGCAGTTTCAAAGAGTGGCCGTAACTATTAGTGAGACTGTGGAAAACTTCCTTGGATGCAGGACAAATATCTTGGGTGGCCTTAAGAGAATTGAGGTAGAACACTCAAGATTTGATAATTTTTTCCTAGCAAACACCGAATCTGGCTTCCATAAAAAATTTCTTCAAGTTGTTCATAGGTATTCCGATGATCTGAGCAGATCCTTGGGTGAGTTCAACTCATCTTCAAGAAACAGATTGGAACAAGACGTTCAAACTATTAGCTAAGGAGAGCTCATGTCGTCACTGTCTACTAAATTGAAAAACTTAAAAGACTACAGATGTGTTATGGAACCAGAAGTAAAAGACCAGATTATTGTGGAGTATGCTCCTCTGGTAAAGTTCATTGCACAAAAAATTGCTTCAAGACTTCCTTCTAATATTGAATTGGATGACCTGATTTCTTGCGGTGTAATTGGTCTAATGGACGCTATCCAAAAATTTGATCCGTCTAGAGATAACAAATTTAAAACATATGCCGAGTTTAGAATTAGAGGTGCAATCCTTGACGAGCTTCGTTCACAAGACTGGGTTCCTAGGTCGGTAAGAGAGAAGTCAAAGCAGCTTGAGAAAGCGTATGCCAAACTTGAAAGAGAATTGGGACGTCCTGCAACAGACGACGAAATGTGTAAAGAGCTTGAGTGTAGTCTTGAAGATTTCCATGACATGGTTAATAAATCAAAATCGGTTTCCCTGTTAAATATTGACGATTCTGCCAGCTTTAATAGAGGTGACAAGAAGCTTATGATGGGCCTTCTAGAGCATAGAAGAAGCTCAAATCCGTTTTCCGCTGTAAATTACAAGAGTGCTCAAAATATCATTAAAGAAGGAATTAAGGCATTGCCAGAAAAACAAAGATTGGTTCTGTCGCTATATTACTTTGAAGACTTGAATCTTAAAGAAATAGGGCAAGTTTTAGATGTAACTGAGTCAAGAGTATCTCAACTTCATACCCAGGCCATTTTGAAGTTGAAGGCAAAACTTAAAAACGACTTTGACTCTCATGAGGATCTTGCTAGTTAAAAATTACCGAAATTGATATTTGAAAAGCGCCCGATTGAACAAGTCGGGCTTTTTTTTGTAATAAATAATCGCCCCTAAACTCTTCAAATTTCGTAATTCCTAAGGGATAATGCCTTTGCGTGTGCTGATCACTAGGAAGTGATGAATCAAAGGATATATTAGGATGATCGATAAGCTATCTAAGAAATTAACTCAATATTACCAGATCTCTTTGATCTCGATTATGATTGCAGTACTCGGTTCTGTAACATACTTTTGGCATTTGGGTTTCATAGATGGCAGTAGAAGCAAAAGTCTTCACAAGGCTGGGTTTATTCTGGAAAACCTCCAGGATGGGGCTCAGTTTAAAGAAATAGAAAACTTGATCGTTAAAGAAAGTCCAAAAGAGGCCCTCGAAAAAATCTCAATCGTTGAAAAAGAGATGAAGGCCATTGATAACCTTGTTGACAGTGAAGCGTATGATAGTGCCAGCGATGAGCTTGATAGGTTGAAAAAGTCGGCTGGGAACTTAATATCTTTTCAAAAAAGTTCAAAAGTAATCTCTGTATTCAAAAATAAAATCGACTCTTTTTACGAGTTCGCCAAAGATAATCGTTGGAGAACTTTGACAAGGATGAGCGAGAGAGTCTCACGAGTTTCAGAAGGAACACTCGTGGGGAGCAAACTTACAAAAATGGTTTCTCGAGTAGAAAAAGATTTCGACTCTATGATTAAAATTACCGAGAACTCAATTCTTAGCGATAAAGATAAATCTGATATTAAAGAGCGAATCGCAAGCATGAGAGTGGAAACCTCAATGCTAAAGAAGTTCATAACAGAGAGGGACTTCTCACTTAAAATGTTTGGAGATTTCAAAGAAAAGTTTAACCATTGGTTGGGGGGAATTAGCCCCGAGCTTTCTTTTCAAAAAATTCAAGTCGAGCAGATGGGAAGATACTATGCATTCGCAATGCTCGGTCTCTTAACTCTAACTTCTCTTCTTTTCTTTTTCGGGTTCTTGATTAATAAGTGGTCTTTCAAAAGGTCCCAAGATGAAATGGAGGAGGAGATAAAAACTCTTGTTGCAGATTCTGTCATCGCAAGAGATCCCCTGAAAGAGGAACTTTTCAGTAAAGATTTTCAAGAGTTTGTTGGAAGAATGTCTGATTATGTAAATAAGAGAATGAGCTTTGGAACAATATTTCAAGAGGCACTGCCTTTTTCTGCGATCATGCTTGATAAAAATTTGAAGGTTGAATGGACAAACAAACAGTTTTGCAGGGATTGGGAGATCAGTGAAGAAGAAGCTGCAAAAGACTATTTAAGCTGGGACTATCTTTCTAAACTTACTAATCTTGGGCACGATGATCCTGTTTTGGAGGCTTTAAAAAATAATGTTGCAGGAATCTACCAAATTCAATTGAAAGCAAATGCTGCATCTGAAACTAAACCTTATGAAATGTTTGTTTCTCCGGTACGTTATAATAACTCTAAGAAAATTATGCTTTTCTTTTATCCACTTCTTTCAATGAGAGAGACAATTAAAGATCAGGCCGTCTCGATTGTTAATCCAATCGACAAAACACTAAGATTGTTTATGGAAGATGCCTTTGAATCCGCAGACAAAAATCAGCTTAGAAAAGAGTACGAAGTCGGTGGTATTGAAAATATGCTCGATATGTTCGAGGACTTCTCCAAGAAGCATGCTCAAGAAAAACGCTCTCTTCTTAATCAAATAGATGGTTTAAGAAGTTTCTTGGAAAATACTCACACTATCAACGAAGAAGTTTACCAAATCAACACCGAGGTTTTCACAACTTCAAAAGAAGGAGTTGAGTGCCTTAAGAAGTTTAAGGACGGGGTAAGTTCACTGTCTAAAACTTCAAAAAGTCTTGAAAGAATTTGCTCTGACTTTAGCTTAAACTTCTTCAATGCGGTAGGGGAGTTGGAGAGTGCTCAAAGTGACTTTGGAACTCTAAAAAATTCTATCGAAGATATGGCCGTTTCCATTCCTAATTTAGATGGCCTAAAAGACTCTATTAAAGAAAATAGAAGCGAAGCTGCCCAAGCTAAAGATAAGCTTGGTCAAGCTCTAGCAAGCTTTATTCATATTAAGAAAGGAATCAGCCATCCAGAGGTGGTAAAAAAATTCCAAGCGGCCTATGACAAGTTGTACGGATACTTTGAGACTATGAGCGCACACTACCTTGGTCTAGAGAAAAAGCTAGTTCAATTAGAGGTTAGTCTATCTAAAACTCAGATGATTATTAATAGCGCTAGAAAGCAAACCGAATCGCTAAAATCTGGGAATAATCCTTCAAGCTTTAAACACTTTAGAATGAGAGGGGATGAATTGAGTGACTCCTTTGAAAACAAGGATGTGGAGCTCACTAATTCGGAAGAACTAATCGTAGAGAGCCTTCAAGTTCTTTATAAGGGTTACAAAGAAAATTTGAAAAGACAGTCGATAATCGCCAAGCAACTAGAGGCAGCTGACAGTGCTAAATTTAAAGAATTCAGTAAGTTAGCTCCATCTGGTGAAACCACGATGTAGTGAGAAATTTACACTGGTCAGTAGACATTTGATTCGCAGTTTGTTAGTTCAGATATATGTTTAATATATCAAACAATGGCGATAGTATGCGATTAAATGACGCTCAGAAAAATACTCAATATAAAATAACAGCAATCCATGATGATAGTGAGCTTTTGGCCAAATTTAATAAGTTTGGCTTCTTTCCTGGCTCATTAATTACGTTAAAAAGAAAGGCTCCTTTATTTGGAGACCCACTTCTTGTTGAGGTCGAAAATTCTCAATATGCCCTAACAAAGAGGGAAGCTGCCTTTGTGGAAATCTTGAAAGTAGAATCGGAGTAAAACTTATGTCTTTATTAGCCCTTGTTGGCCTACCAAATAGTGGCAAGTCGGCCCTCTTCAATGCTCTAACAAAAAATAGACAAAGAGTTGCTAACTTTCCTGGAATTACAGTGGAAAAAAAGAAAGGTAAGACTGTTTATAATGACCAGTCATTCGAAGTGGTTGACCTTCCAGGAGTGTACACTCTAGATGCTGCAAGCTTAGATGAGAAAGTAACAAGAGATTACATTCTAAATAAGAAAAAAGAAGAAAAGGCAGACGTTTTCGTAATTGTCGTCGACTCCACGAATTTGCGTAAAAGCCTTTATTTAGCACTTCAAGTAAAAGAGCTGGGTCAAAAGTTTGTTGTGGCACTTAATATGATGGATGTTGCACAAAAAAGAGGCCTGAAGTTAGACTTGGATCTTCTTTCAGAGGCACTGGGAACTAGGGTTATTCCCACTGTCGCTGTGGATGAAAAAGGATTAAGTGACTTAATGGAGGCGTGTCTTGACGTTCAAGCACGGCCTGAAAAAGAATTTAATTATAAGAAAAGCTTTGAATCAGACATTAAAGAACCTCAATACATTCAAAATAAATTAAGCGAAGTTGAGAATATAATCAGACAATCAGTTAAAACTCCCATAAGCAGGGATAACTTTACTGAAAAACTAGATAGTATTCTTCTGCACCCGATTTTTGGTTTGGGGATACTATTTGTAATCCTACTTTTAACTTTTCAATTGCTTTTTACTTGGGCGGATCCATTTGTGGGTTGGATCGAACAGGGGTTTGAATTGGCCGCTGCTGGTGTTGATGGAATTCTTCCAGATGGCTATCTTAAGAGTCTACTTATTAATGGTATCATCGCTGGTGTGGGGGGAGTAATGGTATTTCTTCCCCATATTTGTTTTCTATTTATTTTGATCAATCTTTTGGAGGACTTTGGATACTTAGGTCGAGCTGCATTTCTATTGGATTACGTAATGAGAAAGTTAGGACTTCCAGGCAAGGCCGTGGTGCCTCTATTATCGTCTCATGCCTGTGCAATTCCTGGGATCATGTCTGCTAGAATTATGGAGAACCCAACAGAAAGATGGGTGACCATGATGGTGTCTCCGCTTACTACATGTAGTGCAAGACTTCCTGTTTATACTTTGCTAATCGCGGCTTCGATTCCAAATGAAACAGTATTTGGATTTTTAGGACTACCTGGGCTAGTGTTGTTTTCTCTATATGGTTTGGGAATAGCTTCAGCTTTTATTGTCGCTTTTGTTATGAAACAGACCATGGTTAAGAGGGCCCCAAGCCACCTTATGATGGAGCTTCCTGGATACAGAATGCCACGAATGGTCAACGTGCTTAGATCAACTGCTCAAAAAGCAATGATGTTTGTTAAAAAGGCCGGAACTGTGATTGTCGTTCTATCAATTATCATCTGGGCACTTGTAAGTTTTCCAAATCCTCCTGAAGGTACTCAAGGGCATCCTATAAACCACTCTTATGCTGCAAAAATCGGGAAAACATTTGAGCCAATCTTTAGGCCAATGGGCTTTGATTGGAGAATAACCACAGCATTGATCCCAAGTTTTGGGGCCAGAGAAGTTCTGGTAAGCTCACTCTCGACAGTGATGAGTGTGGAGTCTTCCGAAGAAGAAGATGAAGAAGGTCTTGTCCAAACTCTAAAGGACGTGGTTTCTACAGAATTCTCTCTAGCGACTATGTTCGCCTTAATGGTTTGGTTTGTATTTTCTCCACAATGCATTTCTACCTTTGCAGTTTTGAGAAACGAGACTGATGGATACAAAACACCTCTGCTGTATGGAGCGTACACTCTTGCACTTGCATACATTATGTCCCTTATTACCTATCAGGTGACGGCGTTTCTAAGCGCTTAGTCCACGGCTTCTTCCTGTTAAATCATTTATTTTCGCTTCCAACTTTTGTAGCTTGGAAGCGAAGCTTTCAATGATCATCCCTGCTTCTTCATTCTTTCCAAAAGAATATAGATTTTTTAGCTGTTGTAACTCGCTTATGAGGGAGTTTAGCTCTTGTGTTGCCTCTGGATTTTTGTGCCTCAATTTATCTTTTAGGATTTTTGCTTCTAATTTTTTGGAGGTGAATCTCTTGAACATTAAACCTGGGACACTCACTGGGAAATTCTTTTCCATAAATTCCTCCTTGGCTAAGATTCTACATTGAGCCAGTAAGGCCCGTAAAATGGTAAGAGGAATTAGACAAGTTTGGTTTTATCTATGCTTTTTTACCTTATTCCAGTTCTTTAGCTGCCATGTTGTAACCACTTTTGCACAGATCTCATCTGTTTTATTAAAAATATTGGTTTCAAGAGTAATTTCTGTAGAGGCAGAGTTTTGAAGTTGCTCACGAGCTTGGGAGAGTGTCGTAGCTGCTTGCTCACATCTAGCACCAAGATCACTTGCTCCATGTTTTAAATAGGTCACATTTAGATTGGTCATAACAACTCTGTACTTTGATGGATCTAAGTTCTTAATGAGAAGGACACCTGCGCAAAATTCTCCTACTGTCGCAATTGCGCAAGCATGCATTGTGCCTAAGTGGTTCTTATTAGCTCTTATTAAAGGGAGCTCCATTGCGACAAGCTCATTTGATATGCTGCGCATTTTTATTTTATGTGGGGAATTAAAGGGAATCCCAAACTTAAATAAACGATCGATGGCCTTGAGTCCCAGTTTGGTTTCGGATCGGCCCATTAGGTGTGACATTAGTTTTAAGGCTTTTTGATTCATATTTAAATTCTAATGGTTGGGACCCTCAAAGCAAGGGACAAATTGAATGTCAGAGGAAGTTTGTTTTACAAACGATTTTAATGCGCTTAACTTTATAGAAGACTAAGCAAAGGATTGTTATATGTTAAAATTGATTATTGGATTATCAACCATTTTGGCGAGCTCCGCGTTCGCAGCACCTAGTGATTTCTTATATGTGACTATTGGATCTGACGCAGTGGGTGGAGCGAATAAGTCACTTTCAACTGGAAAAGAGATCGCTACTTCTGACGGTATTTCTGTTCTAAAAATTCATAAAAATGAGGTTCTTAAACTTTCTACAATGATGCACGACCAGTTCAATCGTTGTGGTGGATTTGTCGCTCACGAATCTTTAGAGGAAGCTCAAACAGTATTGTCTAATAGTTTTACAAGAAAATTTAGCAAGTCCATGCCTTTCTTGAATTATAAAATAGATCAGCATGATATTGTTGAACCTTTGGTTGCCCAAACTTCAGAATATTCAATCAGGGCCGTAATTGAAAAACTTTCTAGCTTCAGAAACAGATATTACAAGTCTCAAACAGGCATTGATTCTCAGGCATGGCTTAAAGGTAAGTGGAGTCAGCTTGGCGAAGGTAGAAGTGATGTTAAGGTAGAATATTTTAATCACCAAAAATGGCCACAACCATCAGTTGTTATGACAATTGAAGGCAATAGTTTAAAAGATGAAATAGTCGTTATTGGTGGACACGCTGATTCCATTGCAGGATTTTGGGGAAGAGAGAGAGCACACGCTCCAGGTGCTGACGATAACGCCAGTGGAATTGCAACTGTGACCGAGGTTATTAGACTTGCAATGGAGACAGGCTACACACCAGAAAGGACAATCAAGTTCATGGCATATGCTGCTGAAGAGGTTGGACTTCTTGGTTCAAAAGAAATTGCCAACAGCTACAAGAAAGCTGGAAAGAATGTAGTTGGTGTTCTTCAACTAGATATGACTAATCACAAAGGGACTGATGATCTTGATATCGTTTTCATGAGTGATTATACAAATGATGCTCAAAATAAGTTCTTGGCAAAGCTGATTGATACTTATGTTAAAGTTCCTTGGGGATGGTCTCAATGTGGATATGGTTGTTCAGATCATGCCTCTTGGCACAATGCAGGTTTTCCAGCAAGTATTCCATTCGAGTCGACAATGGGTGATATAAACGGTAAAATTCACACAAAACACGACACGATTGAGCAGTCTGGCGGAAACGCTGACCATGCTGAGAAATTCGCCAAGCTTGCAGTGGCATTCATGGTAGAGTTAGGGAAGTAAAATTATTTGAAGAATTTGGATTTATACAAAGAGATCGAAGAAAATTTAGAAAACTCAAGACAGGCCATTCTTGCTTACAATGAGGATCCTGAAAACGATGAGGAACTTCGATCTCTAGATCAGGCCAATTTAATCCTGCAGGCGCTCAAGCAAATAGCTGAAAGCGCCTTTTCTCTTTTTAGGGATTATCCCAGTCTAGAGGCCGTTTTTGAAAAAGAGTATGGATCAACCAGGCAGCTCTCAGAGAGGGAGGCCATCGTTGAGACGTGCTTCCTTGATGATTTTATTCTACCAGACAAAGAAAGCCTTCCTTTAATTCCAGGACAAGAAATATCCAGCGAGCTTGTAGATAATTATGTTTTGTCATTTAAGGACTGGGAGGTTGTGGTTAGGAATAATCACTTGGAATCTCAAGAATTAATAAAAGAAAACTTCTCAACCGAGCTAAAGCCGAATGCTCTAAACTGCCCCTGTCAAAAATGTATTGCCGACTTTAGAGCAAAACTTCGCGATCAAGTATTTAAAGATCATGTGCAGATTATATATGAAGCTGAAGAGGCCCTTCATGAATTAGTGTTGGATAAAAAAATAAGCTTTATTAGCGATTACTATAGCAAGTTAAAAAAGCGAATTGAGAAAAACCTCCAGCGAATCAGGTATAAGCTTAAAAGAGGCTCTCTTAATAAACTTGATTCAGACATTAAAGCTGAACTTAAAAGCAAGCTCGGGCCAAATACTGAGCTTGGAAGAGTATACAGAGAAAGACTTATCACTTTCTTTAATTCAATTCTTGATGAAGAAGATATTTCTCCAGACCTAATTACAAGTGAAGAGTACGATAGATTTTTCACTCAATTGGGACTTGGGATGTGGAAAAGTCCGGGAGTTTTAAAAAGAGAGTTTTTAAAACTTACCCGCTCGGTAATGGCGTTTAAAAGAAAAGATATTTCTGCCACTATTTTGAGAGAATATCTAGGCCAGTTCTGGGTTCATAGCGATGCAAGAAGAAAGACTAGAAAGATTGTCTATCATATGGGTCCAACTAACTCTGGAAAGACCTATAATGCAATCGAAGCTTTGGCGAAGGCGGAGCATGGCTGTTACTTGGCACCTCTGAGGCTTTTGGCAAGTGAGCTCTTTGACACCCTTAACGATAAAGGGGTTGTAACAAACCTTTTAACTGGCGAGGAGGTTATAGAACAGCCTGGAGCAACTCATTATTCTTCCACTATTGAAATGGCAAGGATGAATGAGGAGTTTGATGTAGTAGTTATTGATGAAATTCAAATGATTACGGACATCCAGAGAGGTTGGGCCTGGACCAGGGCACTTGTAAATATTAATGCTGATGAAATTCATCTTTGCGGGGATCATTCAGTTTTGGATCTTGTTAAGCAGATTCTTGCTCTAACTGGTGATGAGCTTGAAGTTAAAACTTATACAAGAATGACTAAGTTGGATGTCATGAACAAACAGCTCAAGCTTACCGAGCTTGAGAAGCATGATGCCCTAATTGTATTTTCTAGAAGAAATGCTCTGAAGTATAAAATGGATCTTGAAAAACTTGGATTCAAGGTCTCTATTGTTTATGGAAGACTCTCTCCAGAAGTTAGAAGAGAGCAGGCAAGAAAGTTTGACCAAGGCGAAACAGACATCATGGTTTCTACCGATGCCATCGCCATGGGGATGAACTTGCCAATAAAGAGAATTGTTTTCTCTGCAACAAGTAAATTCTTTAATAGTAAAGAGCATCCAATTACTGAGAGTGAAATTAAGCAAATTGCTGGCCGCGCTGGAAGATTTGGAAGATTTCCAGAAGGGAAGGTCACTGCTCTAAAGAAAGTTGATGAGGGATTAGATATTATACGTACGGCCCTAAATACAGAACTGGATCAAAAAGAATTGGCAATGGTTGGCCCAGATTTGGAAATATTTAGGTCCGTAAATAAAGCACTCGAAGAGAACAGTCTTAAGACTTTAAGTTTATCGGAGTTTTTGAGGCTATTTAACACTATGACTTTTGAGAAGCCATTTTACTGTGTAGATCTTAAAGAGATGATTGAAGTTACAGAGATGGTTGAAGGTGTTGATGAACAAAACAAGCTAAGTGATAGTGAGGTGTTTGGCTTTTCATGTGCGCCAGTCAATTTAGGCCTCTTGGAACACGTTCAATATTTTGTTTGGATTGCCAGCCACTATGTAAAAGAGAA
>Ga0208568_1000556_pt1 | contig 13759 bp, 9 predicted proteins | sample DeeseametaMP2969_FD_184165 | JGI IMG/M metagenome (GOLD analysis project Ga0208568, IMG submission 184165) | Marine microbial communities from the Deep Atlantic Ocean - MP2969 (SPAdes) | ecosystem: Environmental > Aquatic > Marine > Oceanic | place: South of Funchal, North Atlantic Ocean... | reverse complement strand
CGTATTAAGTTCCAGTGTGGCCCTTGCGCTGGGTCTAGCAGGCTGTGGTGGCTCCGATGAAACCCTTTCCGACATTCAGGCCGAAACAGAAGTCCAAACACCATTTTCACGAATCGTTTTTGACCCAGCTAATGGGAACTTGAACATTCCAAACGACCTTCTGATGCTTCCAGGCGATGATGGTTTCTTTGATTACACACTGAATATTCCGGTCGATGACCCTACAGATTTTGCTGACCCGCAAAATGCTCTAAATGTGCTGGACGGTTGGTCTACGCAGCACCCTTTTGTTATCAATGTTGAAACACCAGCAGGCGCTTCGCTAGACGAAAGCACGCTAGCTTCTGGTGTATTGCTATATGAAGCCACACTAGGTCTTGACCAAAGTGATCCTGACTGTGCGCAGGTTACAACACCTTCTGCGGGTTGTAAGCTTGGCGATCAACTTACCTTTGGTGTTGATTACGTACTCAGCCTTGCTGATAGCAACACGATCACTTTTGTTCCTCTTAAGCCGCTAAAAGCAGCTCAGGGCTACATGTTAGTAATGACCACTGATTTGAAAGACTCTTCTGGCAAATCGGTTCAGGGTTCAACTACGTGGGACTCAGTAAGACAAGACATCGACACTAATCCTCTATCAAGTGCAGCACAGCTTCAATTACAAGGCTTAGTTAATTCGTTAGTTAATCCAGTGCTTGGTGCGGGTTTCGACCGTGAAGACATCACTTACGTATCAGCTTTCACCACCCAGTCTATTGCCAACTCGCTTGATACCATCAAGAAGGTCATGATTAGCCGTTTTGCACAGCTGGCTGCTGGCGGTGACCCGTCTGCTCCAACCGCACTACCTGCAATCACGGTAAGCGATGTATCTCGAGCGCCTAATGCCATGGAAGCACTTGGTCTTGTAAACGCTACTGTTGTAGCTGGCGCAGTAGAGCAGGGCAAACAAGGTCTACCAGATAACGTTCAAGCGGCAATTGACGCTACTGATTTCAGCTTGTTAGAAACTTGTGCAGGACTTGCGGGTACGGCGTCTGGTCAACTTTCTGCTCAATGGGGTGCGCTAAATGAATTTGCTGTTGGTGTATCTACGGGCATTTTAGCGCAAGCCGGTCCATTCTGTGCAGCTCAACGTTATGAAGGTAATATTGCATTGCCTTATTTCTTGGGTGTTCCAAGTGCAGAGAACCCACTTGCTCCAGTAAATGATTTCTGGAAGGCAGCTTGTGACAGCGGAATTGTTTTAGCTGGTGCTCCTCAAGAATTACTTGCAGACGCAGAGCCAGGTCCTAATGCAGCAATGTGTTCTTCACTAGGCCTTGCTGACGTTCGTATTAACGGCGAAATGTTAGATAGCGCAAGAAACATTACTAAATTCAACCCATATCCACAGCCTACTGGCGGAAACATGGGAACTGAAACGTTAGATGTCCAAGTAACTATACCCGATCCTGCCGTAGTTCAAGCGTTAAATCTTCCAGCAATCAGCATGCCTGAAGCCGGTTGGCCAGTGGTTATTTTAGCGCACGGCATTACCAGCAAAAAAGAAGATATGCTTGCCATTACAGGTACACTGTCTCTAGCAGGTATTGCTTCAGTAGCAATCGACCAACCATTACACGGTAGCCGCGGTTTTGACCTTAATGGCGACGGTACAGATGAACTGAACGCGACTACGGTTAGCGCAACTCACTATATGAACCTTGCCAGCTTGCCTACGGCTCGCGACAATCTACGCCAAAGCGTGTCAGATTTACTTGGTCTACGTTTAGGACTAAACGCAGTTGTCGATACCACTGCAGCGCAAAATGTTAAGTTTGATATGTCACGTGTATCGATTATGGGTGTGTCTCTAGGCGCTATCACTGGTGGTAATTTTGCTTCAGTGGCAAACACGTCGATGGGCGGCGATTTAGCAGCACTTGATGGCATGTTTGCTGTCAAGCAAGCTTCTCTTGAGTCTCCAGGGGGCGGTGTTGCTCAGTTCCTAATTGAGTCAGCCGCGTTTGGTCCTCTTATCAAAGGTCTGTTACTGTCTCAGGCTTCTGAAGAGTTTGTTGCCTTGCTAAATCAACTGTATGAAACCACTGATGTGAGCGAAGAACAACTTCGCGCAGCGGTAGCGATTTTCGAAGAAAATCTTACTGCTGAGCAGGCTGCCCAAGTAAATGCAGTATTTGCAGAGTTTGCTTTTGCTGCGCAAACGGTAATGGATGCAGGCGACCCTACTAACTACGCTCAGACACTGGGTAGCAATACGCCAGTTCATATGATGACCGTAGTGGGTGATGGCAGCGACGCGAACCTTCCGGATCAAGTTATTCCAATTTCAACAGCGTTACCATTGTCAGGTCAGCTTCCTCTGGCAGCGACCATTGGCTTAGAGCAAGTGACAACCACGCAAGGTCCTGGTACAGATCCAATTAGCGGAATTGTACAGTTCAATAGTGGTGCTCATGCTTCTAGCTTAAGCCCAGCGGCGAGCGCAGCGGTAACAACGGAAATGCAAAAAGAAGTGGCGGGTTATATTGCGTCTGACGCACTTGTACTGCCAATTTCTGATGAAAGTGTTGTAGCGAACTAGCCAAGGGTAGTTTGCTCCAATGGGCAGCGTTACAACTGCTTACATTTTATAGAAAGAAAGCCGGCGTTATTGCCGGCTTTTTTGTAGAAAAATTATAATGTTGTTTGAATGTTTTTATTTGTTAATGTAGTGTAAATTCAGGTCGGATCAGTTTTACTTATGCTGTGATTAACACCGCTTTGAAGACACGTGCGGTAAGAGTGGTTGACCTTTTTCATTTATCATTAGGGAACATTTGAGATGATTGACAACACCTTTAACGCTAAACGGACGCTTATTGCGTTATCACTCACTGCACTTCTCGGTGCGTGCGGCGATAACGATAACGACTTTTCTAATGTAGAACAACCAGCGCCCACAACGCCTACGACACCCGAACCAACACCAGCACCAATTCCAGCATTTTCTCCTGACGGTACACTGTCCGCGGATGTTACCTGGACCACCTATGGCGTTCCGCATGTGAAAGCCGATAACCTAGAAAGTATGGCTTACGGTGTGGGTTATGCGTTTGCACGCGATAACCTTTGCGTACTGGCCGACCAGATTGTGAAGTATAACTCTGAGAGAGCTAAGTATTTTGGTCCAGATACTGTACCTGGTAGCGGTGATTCAGAGCACCTTATTAACGATTTCGGTTTTCTTACTCTAGGTATTAGAGAGTTAGCAGAAGAGAACTTACCTCGGTTGTCTGCTAATTCACGTGCAATGTTTCAAGGCTACACTGCTGGATACAACCGGTACTTAGCTGAAACTCCTGTAGAAGAACAAGATCAAAGCTGTGCTGGCCAACCATGGGTCACTGAAATTGATAGTGTGGATCTATTAACGTACTCATTAGGCGTGGCGCTATTACCTGGGGCCGCTAATTTCTTAGGACCTATGTTTATTGCAGCGCCTGAAGGTGAGAGTTATCTACCTACTCCAGCTACGTCCTCAAGTGACGTTGCTTCTACCTTTAAGATTTCACCAACGGTAGGTCTGCCTGAAAAAAATCCTCAAGAAATGGGCTCTAATGGTTGGGGGTTAGGCAGCGATAAAACGACCAATGGCAAAGGTATGGTTTTAGGCAATCCGCATTTTCCTCACACAGGAAACCTACGCTTTTGGAATTTCCATGCTCAAGTACCCGGACACTTGAATGTAACAGGTGGCTCGTTGATGGGATTGCCTGGTGCAGTAAATATCGGATTTAACGAAAACGTTGCATGGACACACACCTTCTCGACGGCTGAACATTTTGTTGTGTATCAGCTGACCCTCGACGAAAATGATGAATCTGGCCTTACCCATATGGTTGATGGCAACAGACGCACCATCTATGAAAAGCCACTTCAAATTGATGTCGCAGTGGGTGGAGGGCAAACCATTAAGCTTAATAAGACCGCGTATTACACCAACTACGGTCCAATGATTGAAGTGCCTGGTAACTTTGATTGGAATGGTAATAATGCCTTTGCCATAAAAGACGCAAATCTGCCTAATTTCGATATTGTAGACCATTGGCTTGCCATGAATATGGCGACATCCATGGACGAGTTTAAGCAGGCGTTTAAAGATTACGACGGTGTTATTTTCAATAATACAATGGCTGCCTCTGATGATGGTCAAGTCTTCTACATTGACGATTCAACCGTGCCGAATCTAACCGAAACCGCAATTGAGCAACTAACGACTAACCCGTTACTTATTCAAACTAAAGCAGCTGCTGGCTTTACCGTATTACCGGGTAACATTTCGCAGTTTGATTTCGAAGGACCCGTTCCATACGAAGAAGCGCCTAAGTACGAGGGCACGGATTCAGTTCAAAACTCGAACGACAGCTATTGGTTAACGAATTTAAACTCACCAATTGTTGTAAGCAATCCGCTATTTGGTAGCGTGGAATATCAACAAACACTACGCTCAAGAATGGGTCAACAGTTTATTGAAAACGAAGCGGGAAGTGACGGAACCTTTACGCCAGACGAAGTGGAAGGCTTACTGTTTAATAACAGAAGTTATTTAGCAGAGAATATTTTGCCTTCATTGCTTTCGCTATGCGCCGCGCAAGGTTCAACACCTGTAGATGTAGACGGAACTAGCGTTGATGTTTCACAAGCCTGTGCTGCGTTGGAGGATTGGGATGGCACCATGAACCTTACAAGTACTGGTGCACACGTGTTTAGAGAGTTTGCATTCCAGTTTAACCAAGCGCCACAGTGGGAGACGCCGTTTTCACTAGAATCACCAGTCACTACGCCTTCTGGCTTGATGCAAAATGACGTTACTCTTGAACAATTGGCAAGAGCAACTCAAGTGATTGAGCAAGCTGGTGTCGCATTTGACGCGCCGCTAGGGGAGGTTCAGTTTGTTGAGCGAAGCCTGCCAGATGGCACGGCGTCTGGTATCAAACTACCATGGGCTGGTGCACACAATATTGAAGGTGGCTTTAACGTGTTTGACGTTATAAGCAACAGGAACGGTACGTTGCTTCCACGTCATAACTACGAGCCTGTGAATAGTAACACCATAATGAGTGCAGAAGCTGAAGGCTACCATATTAACTATGGCACCAGTTGGGCTATGGTTATTAACTTCACTGATGAAGGCCCCAAGGGACGGGGTATTCTGACCTACTCACAATCTCGCAAGTATGGCAGTGAACACTTCTTAGACCAAACTCAGCTTTATTCTACGCAGCCTACGCTAAGAGATATCTTCTTTACTGACGAGGAGATAGAGGCTAACAAGATAGAGCAAGTTACCCTATCGTCAGAATAAGATGAGACTGGTATTATAACGTAATTAGCAAAGCGGCGTTGCTTTTCACAAAGCAAGGCCGCTATTTACGTTGTGGGTAAACAACGACGCTTACCCGTTTTATTTTACTAGGAGTAAAGTTTGGAGTTTTTGTACGAGTACGGTTTGTTTGTTGCCAAGGCAGTAACGCTAGTTATCGCTTTTATTGTGGTTGTATCTACCATTGTTGGCTTAGCGAGTAAGCAAAAGCATGGGAAAGGGCAACTTGAGATCGTGTCTATTTCTGAGCAGTTGAAAGACATTACAAATTACGCGAAACAGGTTCTGTTAGATAAAAATGCGTTAAAGAAATTAGCCAAGGAACAGAAAAAAGAAGCGAAAGCTAAAAATAAAGCAAAAAACAAAGCCAAAATCACAGAACAGGGCGAAGAGTCTGAGAAGTCCCGTCTTTATGTCATCGACTTTAAAGGTTCGATGGACGCCAATGAAGTGGAACACTTACGAGAAGAAATTACCGCTATCTTATGTGTAGCGAATAAAGAAGACGAAGTCTTGGTTCGACTTGAAAGTGGTGGGGGTGTTGTACACGGCTATGGACTTGCAGCGTCTCAACTTCAGCGTATCAAGGAAAAGGGTCTTAAACTAACGATTGCGGTAGATAAAGTGGCGGCAAGCGGTGGTTACATGATGGCTTGTGTTGCAGACAAATTACTGGCGTCTCAATTTGCTTACATTGGCAGCATAGGCGTTTTAGCTCAGTTGCCTAACTTCAATAAACTATTGAAGAAAAATGATATTGAGTTTGAACAACACACCGCTGGTGAATTCAAGCGTACTCTAACCGTATTTGGTGAGAACAACGATGAAGGCCGCGCGAAATTTAAAGAAGAAATTGAAGAGATTCATGTACTGTTCAAAGACTTCGTTCAAAGCCAGCGTCCAGATATGGACATCGATAAAGTCGCCACAGGCGAGTATTGGCCAGGTATTAAAGCTAAGTCGCTTGGCTTAATTGACGACATCACAACCTCAGATGACTATATTCTTTCTCATTATCCCGCACGCGAAATATTTAGTGTTAAGTATGCTGTGAAGAAAAATGTAGCAGAGAAACTGGGGATGTCTGCAGCAAATGTTGTTGAGCGCGTGTTTATGAAATCAATGAGCAAAGCGCGTCACTGGTTTTAATAGCGACAATTTGTCTGTGTTGATAATTCAGGACCGATAAAACGATTGTTAACACAGACGTACGTTAAATTTTTAACCTACAAAAAGATAATAAAAAGAATATGGCACGGCATACTAAAACCGATATATTAGATGCGGCAGAATACTTATTTTCTCAAAGCGGGTTTACTCAAACATCCATGCGCGAGATTACTGCCAGAGCAGAAGTGAATTTGGCGTCGGTGAACTATCACTTCGGCAGTAAGAAGAATTTAATTCAAGCCGTGTTTAAAAGGTACTTTGATCACCTAATGCCGCAGGTAGAGTCTTGCTTGGCGTCTTTGACACCTATGGAAGGTGCGAAGGGCGTTGAGCAACTCTTGTATTCGTTGATCCCTCCTATGCTTAACCTCAACACCATTTCAGAGCAGGGTACTTCTACGTTTGTTAAGTTGCTAGGACGTGGCTACAACGAAACTCAGGGGCATTTGCGTAAGTTCTTAATGAATGATTACGGTGATTGTATCCGTGCACTTGTCGACGCTATAAGGCGTTGTCTTCCTGATCTACCTGAGGAAGAACTATTCTGGCGCTTGCATTTTGCGATGGGAAGTTTTGTATTTTCAATGGCGTCGAGCCAAGCGCTAACAGAAATAGCTGAGTCTGACTTTCACAAGCATGTCGATATAAAAGAAGTTATCCAGCACCTAGTTCCATTCGTAGCCCAAGGGCTAGCAGGCAAATAATTCAAGCGCGCTCGTTAAATACTCAGTTGAGAAAGAGTGGTAAGCTATTATTATTTCATAATAAATAGTGAAGGGGTCACATAACATAAGTGCCTCAACGACACTTACGGTATGCGACATTTATTGCGTTTTTACACCAGTAGCTAAACTAGATATTAAATCAGGTTATGCAAAATTATCGAGGAAGGGTTGCGCCAGGCGCCTCTGCATTGAGCTTTTCTGCCCAGAAATCCTTTACCGAAAATCCTGACTTTTTGGATGAAGGTGCCTTTTTCTTCGCTGGTTTCGCTGCGGCTTTTGCCTCTTTCTTTGGCGCTTTTTTCTCTTCGCTTTCACTCGTGGCGTCAGAAGAGCCAGAAGCTAACGACGCTGTCATCTCTTGAAGCTGTGCTAAACGGACGTTCTTACCGCCATCTACACTGTACCAACCACTTTTGCTCTCAATAGATGGTGCTTTGCCGTTCGCCTTTTTATAAGCTTCGGTAAATGCTGCTACCACTTCGTCTTTGTCTAAGTTTGCCATGCTTTTTTGCTCTTTATTTTGTTAAGATGACGAACGCTATACGACATATGTAATTGCTGTAACGCTGAGAAAAACTCGCCCAGCGTAACGACCAAGCCAGCACGTGTCGCAAAACTAAAATTGGATCTACTCACCACTCATAATTGTCTAATTACAGGTATAATGCTAAACGTTCGCGTCTTTTTATAACGTTTTTTGAACAATTTGTCTAACTTTCAACCGGAGGACTTGTGTCTATTACCCGCCTAGAACTACAAAATTATCTTGATGGAATGTTAAGGGTTAGCGAGATCAGTGATTATTGCCCCAATGGATTACAGGTAGAGGGCGCAAGTAAAATTGAGAAGATAGTTACCGGTGTAACTGCGTCACAAGCACTCGTTGATGCCGCCATAGAAGCTAAGGCAGATGCGCTAATTGTTCACCATGGTTATTTTTGGAAAGGTGAGTCACAAGTGATTGCGGGCATGAAAAAGCGCCGCCTTCAAGCGCTACTGTCAAATGATATCAATTTGTTTGCTTATCACCTTCCACTGGATGTACACCCTGAATTTGGCAACAACCGACAACTTGCATCGCTATTAGGCATTCAAAATATAAGTGCGGTGAGCGGTGTGAAGCCTGTTGGCGTTGTTATGCACGGAAATTTTGAAGAAGAAATTGAAGGGTCAGCGTTACAGGTTAAATTACAGAAGTTGCTAGGGAGAGACGTGCTGATTGAGGGGCCTGTATCAAAACCTATATCGAAGCTTGCTTGGTGCACGGGAGGTGGACAAGGGTTCATCGAACAAGCGGTTGAACTGGGCGTTGATGCATTTATTACCGGAGAAGTGTCTGAACAAACTGTACACACGGCAAGGGAGATGGGGATAACTTTTTTTGCTGCTGGTCATCATGCTACTGAACGCTACGGTGTGAAATCCTTAGGAGAGCACATTGGGCAGCAATTCGACGTGCCTGTCGAGTTTATTGATATTGACAATCCTGCTTAGCGATGACTGTAGTATATGAATAACGATCGTATCTTCGATGGTATTGCAGAAAAATTCTCAAGCAATATATATGGCACTACTAAGGGGAAGCTCAGGCACACCTTGTTATGTGATGTTCTCGAGCCTTATTTAACCACGCCTGTTCGCGCTATTGAAATAGGCGGAGGTACAGGTGTAATGACAGCGCATATTGCTTCTAAAGGGCACTCTGTTGTGTTAACTGACGCGTCGAAGGATGTACTTAAACAAGCTGAGACACTGCTTGCAGATGCACCAAATATTACAATTAGGCATCAATATTTGCAGCAGATTGAGGATTTAGATAGTTTTGATTTAGTGATTTGCCATGCGGTTTTAGAGTGGCTGGATGCGCCCTTTGATGCTATCGACTTTATGTATAAAAACATGAAGCCAGGGTCCCGTTTAAGCCTAAGCTTTTTCAACCAAGATGCGAATTTGTTTGCCAATGCTATCTACGGAAACTTTAATTACATCGCGAAAGGGATGAAAGTTAAAAAGCAAGTTAGACTGAATCCAAAACAGCCGTTAAGTGCAACCCGCGTGGTTGAACATTGTGAATCATTGGGTTTCAAAATTATCGAAAAAGCAGGCATTCGTTGTTTCCATGATTACATGCGAGATATAACCCATCAAAGCAGCAAATTTGATGACTTACTTGCGCTAGAGCGGCAGTATCATAGGCAAGCGCCTTACCTTTGGTTAGGAAAATATTTTCAGCTGATTCTAGAAAAAGAGAAATAGAAAAAGCCAGTAAAAAAGAGTTTGTTGGGATATTTACGTGGCGGACTACATAGGGTCATGAGCGCGCTAATACGTAGATGGTTGTTGTGGTGCCTTAGAGCGCGTTCTCACCCGTCATAATATTATTGACCGTGATTTTTGCGATTTCCTCTAAGGCTTCGAGCGTGAAGAAACCTTGGTGACCCGTTATTAAAACGTTCGGAAACGTAGTTAAGCGCTGAAAAATATCATCCTGAATTATGTCTTGCGAATGATCGTTAAAAAACAGTTCGGATTCTCTTTCGTAGACATCTAGCCCTAAATATCCAATTTTTTTCGACTTAAGTCCTTTAATGATGGCATTGTCATCGACAAGCCCGCCTCTTGACGTATTAATTAGCATGACGCCTTGAGGCATTTTATCAATACTCTTCGCATTGATTATATGATGACTCTGTTCGTTGAGCGGGCAGTGCAGGGTAACAATAACGCTTTTTTCAAGTAGTTCATTTAGCGTTACATAGTGGGCTCCCATTGCGGTTACATCACTATTTGGATGCGGATCGAAGCAAAGCACATGACATCCAAACCCCAATAGTATGCGAATAACCGCTTGCCCAATCTTTCCTGTGCCAATTACCCCTACGGTTTTACCGTGAAGCGTAAAGCCCATCAATCCTCCAAGATTGAAGTTGCCTTCGCGTACTCGGTTGTATGCTTTATGTGTTTTTCGGTTCAACGTAAGGATTAGCGCAATTGTATGTTCAGCTACGGTTTCAGGGCTATAAGCGGGTACGCGGCTTACAGTGATACCTGCCTTTGCTGCTGCATCCACATCAACATTGTTGAAGCCAGCGCAGCGAAGCGCGATATGTTTAACGCCACAGAGTTTTAGAGCTTCAATGGTTTTCCTATTAATGTCGTCATTTACAAACACAACAACATCGCTGAATCCACTGCAACTCGCTGCGGTTGAAGCGTTCAGTGGGTGTTCAAAAAATGTGGCATTGATGGGTTTGTCACTAGCACCGTTTAATGTTTCCAGCAATTCAGAGAACAGAGCGTGTTCATAAGAGCGAGTACTAAAAAAAGCGATGTTTTTGTGTTGTTGGTCGCTGAGGTTATCGTGCGCTTTTTTACGTGCAGAGGTATTCATTTTAGTACCCAGTTAAGTCACTTAGACGGCAAAAAATTACCACATTCACATTCAAACTACATAGATGTAGATCAATAAATCTAGCGGGATGTATTGAGCACTAACGCATTAGGTATATTTCAAAACGCTCGTTCACTGCCGCCATGCCGGCGGCTATCTAAACTGCAAAGCGTACTAATTCGCTGATAAAAGCTTAGCGATGTCTTTCTCAATGGCTTCTGGTTTTACAGTAGGCGCATAACGTTTTAGCACCTTGCCTTGAGCATTAACTAAGAACTTAGTGAAGTTCCATTTTATACGTTTTGTGCCAAGAAGACCGGGGGCTTCGTTTTTCAATTCCTCAAAGAGCGGATTGGCATCTGGACCATTTACATTTGTTTTCTTAAATAATGGGAATGAAACGCCAAAATTAAGGCTACAAAATTGCGCAATATCTTCGTCGCTACCTGGCTCTTGATGTCCGAACTGATCGCAGGGAAATCCTAAAATTTCAAAGCCCTTATCGTTGTACTTTTTATAGAGCGACTCTAGTCCTTCATATTGAGGAGTAAAGCCACATTTGCTTGCCGTATTAACAATAAGTAATACCTTACCCTTGTATTGTTCAAGGGTAGTTTGTTCACCGTTGTTCAACGTAATAGCGTGTTCATAGAGCGCCAAAATTATTTTCCTATATTTTTGTTGTTGTTAAGTCTGTTACTCTTAGGTAATCCAACCATCTTTGTTAAGTATCTAGAGTATATTTTGTATGAGTAATTTGAAAGTGAGTTTTTTGGGCTTGGGTGTAATGGGCTATCCTATGGCAGGGCACTTGAGCAAAGCTGGCTATTCGGTCACTGTTTATAATCGTACCTCTCTAAAGGCACAGGATTGGCTAACAACCTATAACACTGGTGACGCTAAAGTCAGAGCTAGCAATACCGTTGCGCAGGCGTGTGAAGGCGCTGACATCGTATTTATGTGTGTGGGTAACGACAATGATGTAAGAGATGTGGGCACACAGGCGTTAGCAGTGATGAAGGCGGGCAGTGTGCTGGTCGATCATACGACTGCATCAGCAGATATTGCCAGAGAACTATATAAAAGCTGCCAAGATAAGCAAGTTGGCTTCTTGGATGCACCGGTTTCTGGTGGCCAGGCTGGGGCTGAGAACGGGCAGCTGACCATTATGGTAGGCGGCGATGAAGACGTATACAGCACGGTTGAGCCGGTAATGGCACATTATGCACGACACAGTCAGCTACTTGGTAAGAGTGGCAGCGGTCAACTAGCAAAAATGATGAATCAGATTTGTATTGCCGGCATCGTACAAGGCTTGGCTGAAGCACTACATTTTGGCCAGCGTGCTGGGCTTGATTGTAATGCGGTTGTCGATGTTATTAGCAAAGGCGCAGCTCAGTCGTGGCAGATGGAAAACAGAGCCAGCACGATGCTAAATAACAGCTTTGATTTTGGTTTTGCTGTTGATTGGATGCGTAAAGACTTAAGCATTGCATTGGATGAAGCGCGTAAGAACGGTTCGACTTTGGCGCTTACGGCACTTGTTGATCAATATTATGCAGATGTTCAAAAGCTTGGTGGCGGTCGTTGGGATACATCGAGTTTACTTACCCGACTAAAATAACGCTAACAGACTAACAAGAATAAAAGGCCCGCTGGTTTACAATAAGATGTAATAAACAGCGAAAAACAGTGACGTTCTGGAAGCGGTGCGTTGTTATCCATAACGCAGGTTATGGATGTTGCTTTAGTCATTTGCTAATTAAACATTACAGCGCCTGTTCTTGAGCAGATAGGGTAAGCTGTTCCAAACGGGCCTTGTTAACGTCATTCAAGGGGAGTGACATTATCTTGTCGAGTAGTTGTCTGACGTTAAATTTTCGGTAAACACCTGTGTCTGACTCAATCATGCACTGAAGAAGGTTTAGGCCAAACGCTGCGGTATCAGGTGAGAGTTGGAAAGCATCATAAAAATGCCTCATTGCATTGTTGAATAAGCCTTCGATAAAGAGTTGTGTGCCGGCCTCGTTTATAGAAATGGCCTGTTCGTGATTTAAACCTAACCTTTCTCCACCCGAAAAAATCAGCTCGTCATTCATAACCTGTTCTGAAATAGCTTGTAACTCCGCGTTTTTACGCTTAGCCATCAAGAGTAACTCACCAGCTTTGCGTTCATCTCCAAGACCGTGATGTACTTTTGCGGCAATAACGAGGATAGACGGCTCAGTACGAAGGTAGTTGTCGACGTAGTCGCTTTCAAGCAAATGTACTGCTTTTTCTAAGTCGCCGTCCAGCACAGCCGAGAAAGCCAAAAGGTAGTCTCTTTTTTGTAAAATCTGCGGGTCACCCTGACTTCTTCCGGCAATGCCTACTAATTTTCTAGCCTGAGACAAGCTTTCTTTTCTATTGGTTTCAGGCGACTCTTCTGCAAGAAACAAATAGAACTCAGCGAGCTCAAACGTAAAGTCATTGAACCTGTCTTTTGCACTGCGATGCATAGCCCGTTTCTTCTGTAAGAGATCGATGGCTTCTACAACCTTGTCTTGCTTTTGATAGGCAATGGTTTTTAACTTTGCAGCCGGTAGGCTTAATTCACTAAACTTAATTTCATTTAAGTATTTTTCTACTTGATCGTAGGAGTCTTGTTCAAATGATATGGATGCAAGCCATTCAAATGCCTTGTCGCGAGCCAAGCTAGAGTTAACCATTTGGCTCAAATGGCTTTTGCAATGTGGCCATTGACCCGAAGCGTACTGGCACTTTACTTTTCCCCATTGTGCCCAAAGGACTTTGTCAGAGCGGGTTAACACGTCGTCATAAATACTCAACGCTCGTTGTAAATCACCATTCTCGAAAAGAAGACGCGCATAAAGCTTTCTAATTTCAGCAACAAGCCGAGGAGGAATGCCTTCGGTGATCTTAGCTCTAACGACACTAATTGCTCGGTCAAGTTGTTTGTTATCCAGCGCGTGCAATACGTTTTTAACAAAGTCTCGATAACTTAAGTAATGGTTAATTTGGCGGGTTAGTGAAGCAATGGTGTATGGCTTAATAAGCAAAACGTCAGGCTGTAAATCCATTATACGGCCAATAATTTGCGGT
>Ga0208568_1000551_pt1 | contig 13867 bp, 9 predicted proteins | sample DeeseametaMP2969_FD_184165 | JGI IMG/M metagenome (GOLD analysis project Ga0208568, IMG submission 184165) | Marine microbial communities from the Deep Atlantic Ocean - MP2969 (SPAdes) | ecosystem: Environmental > Aquatic > Marine > Oceanic | place: South of Funchal, North Atlantic Ocean... | reverse complement strand
CTCCAGTTGCGAAATTAAATTGCAAAGTTTTTCGGTTCTACTTTTAACAATAGTTACTGCACTTACTGGCGAACGCATACTCAACCTCCTTTGATAACCCTGTGAATGCTTATTAGCTTCAACGGTGCACCTTGCACGTTATACTTTCGTAGTAAGCAAGGTGCGTTCCCAATGTTTAAGTTGTTGAAAGTTATGATTTATTTTTCTTTTTTGTGGCAATTTCTTTTAACTGCTGTGCCACCTGCGCTTCTTTCTCTTCTTTGAACTGCGCAAAGCTTTTACTGGTTTGGGCCAAGGTTCTTTTGACAATCTCTTTTTGATTTTCAAGGTTTGAGATTTTAACATTCTTCTCTATGCTATCGTTTATAGTCTTTTCAAGCTCTTTCTTCTTATTCAAAAGCTCATTCTCAAGCTGTTCTTTTTGTTTACTTTGAGTCAGAATTTTTTGTTTTTGGTGCTGGTAAGCCTTCTTTAAATCTCCAAGATTAACCTGTAAGTCTTCTTTGGTCTTTGCGAGAGCTACTAGTTCCTTACTCTTGATCTCCAGGCCTTTCTGAAGCTCATTGTTTTTCGCTTTACTCTCTTTTATTTCAGTTTCATATTTTTTAATTGAGGCTGAGGCCGTTTGAAGAAGTGTATCTTTTTTCTGGTGTTCCTTAATTAACTCCTTCAGGACTTTCTTATTTTTCTTAAGGTCTTTAACAAACGAATTCATCTGAATCATTTTTTGATCGATGATTTGCTCATAATCCGTGATTTCAGAAATAGATGTTTCCACTTTTTTAAGCTTCTGGTCTGTCTCTTTTTTGGTTTTTTCGCTGAGTTGCCCTTTAAGCTCTTGTTCGTGGCGCTTTTTGGCAACCACGGTCTCCATTTTGGATACACCCGCTTTAATCAGCGCAAAAACAAACATTACCAAAAAGATAACTGCTACAGTGGTAAATAAATCGCTGTAAGAGGTCCAAACCCCTCCATCGTCCTTATTTCCATCGTCATCATGCCCATTCATTGGATATCCCCCTCAAGATTCTCAATCTGAAAACTATTCGGAAGATTTGATTTTTTTTTGAGTTATTTGGACAACTTTTACTGTTGAAAAGGGTTGATTATAGTTAATTCAAGACCTTGCTGTTTCGCCCCGCTAAATATTCGAGGTAGAATGTCTGATTGATCATAGATACCACAAAAATTTTCGGCTCTAGCACCACTAACCATGACAGTTCCCATCAAGTTGCTCTTTTTTGCCTTAAAGAACTTACCGGCCTTTTCATAGGCTCCCCACTCTTTTCCCGATCTAGGAAATTCTGTATGAACGGGCTCTGCAGACGTAACCAGCAGTAGAAAGTCATTTCTTTTATTTGCCAAGCCTTGAAAGTAGGCAACAATTTTATTCAGTTGAGTCAATTCGTCTCTGGCCTCAGAAACCCTATTTTCTTTGATCTTTTGAGCATATTTGAAGTTTCTCACAATATAGAGGTAATTATTCGTATTTCTTGAAAATGACTCAAAAACTTTTGTTACGTTATTAGCCACAGTAGTGAAGCACTCTCCACTTAAGCAGGATTTATCGTAGTAAACTTCATTTGGATAAAAGTTTGAAATTGCCTCAACATGAAAATCTTTGCTTCCAGATGGAGCCTTCTTATCCATTCTCCAAAAGTGAACATCTTTAAGGAAGTCATTGTTATTACAAGAGCTTCTTGAATATAGAAGGGATTGTTTTTGGCCACTCTCCCCTTCAAAAATTCCAACCTTATAACCCTTGGGAAGCATATAACTCCAGATTGGCTGCAGCTTAAAGTCTTCACATGAATTCTTGATATTCTTCTTTCCTGTGATTTGGGATAAAAAACCAGAACTTGCCTCAGGTCTAATATCATATAGATTGTAGGCCCAGGTTTTTCCCATGCAAAGACTATTTTCAAAAGAAGTCTTTACGTCAACAGTAGGATAAGAGTACTTGAGCATTGCCAAGTGCTCTTCTGTTAATCCGGCCACTTGGAGCCACACAATTTTAACAGGCAGTTTACCAAACTGGTGCTTCTTCAAATTTAAACTTGTGACTTGTGCACAGCCAATTAGAGTAATAAATAACAATATTTTTATAAATTTATTCTTCATGTAATGAACTATCATAATCAACCATCAAATTTTTTACAATAGCTGCATTCGCCAAAGCAAATTTGAAGTGCAGAGACCATCCCAAGTAAATGGCAAACCAAGAGCTCATAGGAAAAGAATACATTGCAATCAACGGTACAGGTATTAACGCTTTGGTTTGTGCTCTAAAGGCATAGTTATGTGATTTAGATTTCTTAAATAACAAGAAAGTGATTAACAGCTCCACTAAGGCAAATATGACCATGTTCTCAACTTCAGACATATAATAGCCCAAGAGAAATCCAATTATAGGCAATCTTAAAAGAGTTCTCCCCTTCTTCTTGGTTGGATTATCCATATATATGTAAGAAATGATTGAGAGATAAGCAAACTGAAAACAAAGGATCAGCCCGCCATCAAGCTTAAATAAGTATGGATCCCTCCAAAGTCCCCATAAATGCAATAGATTTATGATGAAATAACCAGCTAGAGAGATGACCATTATCCAGACAAAAGACATCAGGTAACTAAATTTTAACTTTTTAAGAATTAAACGGACAGAAAATACAGAAAGAACCCCTAGAAGGCCCACGCCAGTTAACTGGGGAATAATGTTGTCTATTGTCGATATCATGACTTCAACTATAATTTATTGTATACTGATGCGGTACCAAAATTTTAAACTTTCTACTGGCTATTGGAGGCTAAATGGATGCGGTAAACGCTACGCGTGAAATATTTTGGCAGATCCCCTTTTCTTTTAAGGTGGCGATGTATGTCCTAATGTTTGTTGCAATTGGAATCATGATCAAAGGTATTTACGACAAGTACAAATGGATCAATGAGGTTAAAGCTAATGGAGATCTTTTTCCCGAAAAACTTAACTGGAAAAAGCTTCTTGATACTATCTTTTTTACGGGAAAAGTAACAAGAGATGGTTATGTAGGCTTTTATCACAGTTTAATTTATTACGGATTCATGATTTTGCTTATTGCCACTGAATTAGTTGCAATTCACGCAGACACCCCCCTTCAAATCTATAAGGGTACAACTTATATTGTAGTCTCTTTTCTTGCCGATATCGCAGGTGTTGCAATTCTGGCTGGACTTGTTTTTGCTTACAAAAGAAGATACGTGGACCGTCCTGACTACCTCTCTGCAACTAAGCCACACAGAGAGCTTTTCATGTATGGAATGCTGTTTTCTTTAATCTTCCTTGGATACATAATTGAAGGCTTTAGAATCTATGGCGCAGGCATGCCAGAAGGCGAAAAGCTCTGGTCACCAGTTGGTTTCGCACTGGCATCGCTTATTAGCAACTTCAACTTTTCAGAGTCTGCTCTTTTTGGAACTTACAAAGGTTTATGGCTATTCCATATGGTTAACACAATGGTTTTCATCGCCAGCATATCTTATTCTAAGTTTCTCCACATAATCGCTGCTCCTTTCGCTGCACTTGTAACTCCTGAAAGACGTGGAGCTGTAATGATGCCAATGGACTTTGAAGATGAAACAGCTGAAACATTTGGACTTGGCAAAGCAAGCGAGATGACTCCAAAAATGAGATTAGACACTATTTCATGTGTGGAATGTGGGCGATGTACACAAGTTTGTCCCGCCAATCTCGCAGGCAAACCTCTTAATCCTAAAACAATCATCACCAAGATGAGAGATGTGACAGAAGGGAAAAAAGAGGACGTGGACTTTTGGGAAACCAACACTTTTGACCCTGTTGAGCTAGACTCCTGTACAACCTGTGGGGCCTGTATGGAAGAGTGTCCTGTTAATATTGAACACGTTCAAGAGATTATGGGTCTTAAGCGCTACAAGGCCTTGACTTTAGGTCAAATCCCACCAGAGGCAGCTACAGCTGTTAACAATATCCGTGTAAATGGAAACCCTTGGGGTGTATCTCAAGATGAAAGATTTGCTTGGGCCGATGGGATGGATGTTCCAGTAATTGAGCAGGGTAAGAAAGTAGATTATTTATACTACGTAGGGTGTGCCGGCTCCTATGACAATAATAACCAAAAAGTTGTCCAAGACACTGTTACTTTACTTAAAAAAGCAGGCGTAGACTTTGCCGTAATGGGCAAGACTGAGAAGTGTAACGGAGACCCAATTAGAAGATTTGGTGATGAGTACTCCTTTTTTGAAGTTGCAATTGAAAACATTGCCAATATGAACCAATATGACTTCGGCAAGGTTGTGACGCATTGTCCACACTGTTTGCATACAATTGGAAAGGAATACGCCAAATTTGATGATGGTGAATTTGAAACTATTCATCATACAGAGCTTCTTGCAGACCTTCTAAAAGAGGGCAAACTAAAGCCGACTAAAGAAGTCAAAGAAGAGCTTACATTCCACGATCCTTGCTACCTCGGTAGACATCACGGTGAGTATGATGCGCCAAGAAGTGTTCTAAAGGCTATTCCGGGCATTGAGCTAAAGGAAATGGAGAGAAGCAAAGATAAATCACTCTGCTGCGGCATGGGTGGTGGAAACATGTGGTATGAAATCCATGAAGGAACAGACATGGTTGAAAACCGACTGGCCGATGTTGGTGAAACTAAGGCCTATAAACTCGCTACATCTTGTTCGTTCTGTATGATAAACTTTCACTCAGGCAAGGGTAAAGTAAAAGAAACAGAAGAGCTTAAAATTGAAGATGTTGCATCGATACTTAACAAATCAATTGACTAAAATTTTAGCGGGAGCCTTCGTGCTCTCGCTTCTCTCTCCCTCCTTTGCTCAAACAGGATTTTATTCAAACTTTAAGACTCTAATTGAGATTCAAGATGACAATTTTCAGAAGAAATTAAAGAACTTCAAAAGCGGATCAAATCTTAACGACCTAGCCGACATTAAAAGCCTGGATCTTGATGAAGACTTTATTGGAAGTATTATATTTCACACCCCTTCCAGATATATGTCGTTGGCTAATATTGACTCCTGCTCACTCTACGATTTAATCTTGGCAGGTTTGGCAAAAGGCCCCAATGGGGAGATTCAAAACTTTCTTGTTCGATATAGAACCAAGGGTGAAATATTAAAAACAGCTTTGATTAGTAAAAAAACTTTCTACGAAGAAGTTGTCTACAAGCGATGTCCAAATGTTGTTAAGTTTCAAAAGTACTTTGACCTTAAAAATGTTAAAAGCACTTTGAAGAGCTTAAGTTTGTCCTTTCCAAAGAATGAAAGAACGTGCCAAGCTGAGCACGAAAAGCACTTAAACGACCATAAAACTGCTTATTTGTGCTTTTTATCTGATCAAGTCAAAAGCATCCCTAGACTTGAAAAAGAAATACAGCTGACTCCGAAGAAGAATTATAAAAAACTTACAACCCTTAAAAGGGAGTTAAGAGTCGCAAAGAAATACAAGTCCCACTTAAATCCCGAAGCTATAGGCTATTTGGATAATTTGTGTCAAAACCTAGACCGCCCAAAATTATTTTGCGACGGTTTTTTTAAGCAAAGCTTTTGGAAAAAAGCTGCAGAGTCCAAAAATTTAGAGCCTTTTATTAAAAGTAGCTGTCAATCCATTCTAAAAAAAATGAATATAACTCCAAGTGAGCTTAAATCGTGTGCACAAAAGTTATCGAGCCAGCCACAAGTATGTCTATTCTCAGGATTCCAAGACGGAATTTTGACACCTAAACCAAACTGCGAAACATTGGGCATCAATTTAAAACAAACAACACTGAGAGCAAACTATAACGATTGCCCTGCACGAGTCGCAAATGACGCAGTAATAAACACGGCAAGAATCATAAACCACTTCTCAAGCGAATTCTCAAAAACTGCAAGTAGCTGCCAAGCACAGACTTCCAATACTTTTGTCGAGTTTAACCAAGTCGCCAACGAGGGCAGAGCCTGGAATGTAAAACTTTGCTATGATGACAAGTTAAAGGCCACCGAGGTTTGTCACCCAGTAATTTTTGGAGATGCAAAGGATAGCCAGTTCTCAATGTCAAAAGTAGTCGAAAAGATACTTAGTAGAACAAAAGGTCTTAGCAAGAATCAAGTATGTAGAACTGTAGGCTCCAATGATTATAAGCCGAGCTTGCTAGAATTTAAAAATGGTTGTTTCATTGTTGTAGATAGTCAAAGCTGCACTTCCACATCTTGTGATTACAAAATAATATTCGATCAATTGGAGGTAGACGGGATTCGACAAGTCAGCGACGTGAAGTTTGACTACCTGCCAAGAGATTTTTCAACCCAATCTTTTTCACAGGCAAAGCTAATTGAAAAAGAATTTAAGCTTACAAGTAAACCTATTTTAAATACGAGTTTTCTAAAAAGAAGCTTTGAAATCCACCCTGAAGGAATCATTCACGGAGTTGCATGTGCAGAGGATTTGCTCCCTGAGTTTTTCTCTAAAAAAGTCATCAATCAATGTCTTCCAATCCCCTTCATCGTAGATGGTTTTAAAGAGGACAAAGGAAATTACGCAGTAATAATCAGGACGGCCAGAGACTCTCTGCACGCGCCTAGACTTGTTCCTTGGGCTCATTTATTTTCAGCTTTAAAAGACTACCAGCGTCTTCATCCGCTGGATTATTGGGGGCTGCATGTTCTATATTAAGATAATGATTTTTCTAATGATGCCGCAGTATATTTTTGCACTCCCAGTTCTAAAGGGTAAGCAAAGCCTAGACAATATTAGGTTCATTTCTCAAGATGGTAAGTTTACCTATTATCAAAGAAGGTCTGGTAAGCTTCAGATTTCCACAAATTACAGCAACAAAGAAGTTTTGGACGGGAAAAAGTACACCCAGTACTTCATCCACTCATCTCCGGCGAGAAAAAGAATCCTTATCGAAAAGGATGAAGCTTTTTACCAAGAGATGGGAATTCACAAAGTAAATAAGATTTTCACTGCAGACTACGGTCAAAGCGAAGCAAAGTTCGTTGCAAATGCCACCTCACCAAGACTTCACAGGGACGATTCATATATAAGCTTATTTTATCCAAGAGAAAAAAATATTGGTGTCAGAAAGGCCGGGGACTCAAAGGACAGTGTTTTAATAAAGCTGCGAAATCCCCTTAATCCCTCTTTTTCTCCGGTAGTTCTTATGCCAACACCAAATGACGTTCTTTACACGGATATAAACAAAGATGGAAACCAAGCCTTTCTGATGTATTCAATACTAGAAAACAAGATGCAAACTGTTTACAAGGCAAGCTATCCAGGTTCCAAACTGGAAGGCTGCATAGTTGGCGAGGACTTAATTGTTGGTGAGTTTGCACAAGTTGAAAACTCAAGCGGATCTAAAATAATAAAAATACCTCTTTTCAACAACGAGAGCTACCAGAAGATGAACATTATTTATCAAAATCAGGCTTCTGATTTAGGTAATATGTTGTGTGAACACAACAAAGTCTTTTTCATAAAAACATTAAGTTATAATAAAAAACTTAATCTAAAAGAGACAGAAGTTGCCTCAATTGACTTAGGTAAAAATAATTTATCCATAATTAGCGATTTGGAATATGTAACTCAGCTAATCTCTATGGATGGCATGGTCTTGGCACCTCTCAGAGGAAAGTATTATATAGTTCACGGGAAGAAAAACGTCGTGGACGATGGTTTAAAAAGAGATAAGAATAAATGATCAAGTTGACTGCAGTCCTCTATTTACTACTCTCAAGTGCTTTGGCACAGCAACTGTCTGGTATTAAGGCCTCGGCTGACTCTGTTGAATTGGAACTATTACTTGAACATCTTGGCTCATCAAATATAGGTGAAAAGCAGGCCAAGAAAGCCGTGGATAGTTCAATTATAATTAATGAATCGCTCTCAAAAGTATCAAAATCCAACCATCTCTTTTTAATAAAATCGGAAATCTATAAAGGTCTTTTAAACACCCAGTATCTATCAAGTAAAGAAGAGATCGTAATCAATGAGTCCGTTCTTAAAGCAATAGAGAAAAAGCTTCTCAAAAGCTCTGTGGTGTATTCAGATTTTTCCAACTGGATTGCAAACTCTATTCTTTCCGAGCTAGCTCCTTACCGAGAGGATAACTTTCTTAACTCGTATCAGAGTGCTGATCGAAGCGATTTCAAGGTAATGAAGAGGGTGCATGAGCTTCAAAAAACCCTAAAATACCTTTCCCCATGGATACTTGCGATCTACGAGAAGTCACCTGAGTCCTTTAACAGTTTAGTGTCTAAAGTAAGTGTCGATATTCTTGAGTCCATTGCAAACAAGGCCGAACTATTTAAGTCACACTCAGAGCTAAACAATGGGGATGAACAAAATACAATTATAAAAGTTCCCGACATGTCGCATCTAAAAAAAGCTCTTCCCACCCCTAAAAGTCCCTCACTTGATGATAAACTAAAAGAAGAAGTTCAAAATTCAAAAAATACTGTAGAAGCATTGAATGAGATGCCTGAAAACCCCTCAGAGGGAATAGACAAACTCATGGAAAAAGAAGAGCTTGTACCAGGTAAAAAAGTTGATAAAAAACAATGGACGCCAAAGTAATCCTCAGTTAACAACTCGCCAAAAATTTGCTAATAATAATCAACAACTTATCAAGGAATCCCAGAATGACTCTTAGCAAAAAACCTTATAAAGGCTGTAGAGATTTTTTCCCCAAAGATATGCGGGAGAGAAACTACCTATTTCAGGCCATGAAAGAAACGGCAGAAAGCTTTGCCTACGAACCTTTTGACGGCCCCATGGTCGAGGAAGTCGAACTATACAAGGCAAAGTCCGGTGAAGAGTTAATTAATGAGCAAATATACGAGTTCACAGACCGTGGGAATAGGCATGTTGCAATTAGGCCAGAGATGACTCCCACAGTTGCTAGAATGGTTGCACAAATCGCAAAGCAGGCCTCAAAGCCTATTCGTTGGTACTCAATTCCAAACCTAATGAGATATGAGAAGCCTCAACGAGGAAGGCTAAGAGAGCACTGGCAGTTCAATGTTGATATCTTTGGAGCTCCGGAGAATTTAGGAGAAATTGAAGTTTTAAGTGTTGTTTCTCAACTTCTGGAATCTTTTGGCGCCAACAAGGACATGTTTAGCATTCAGCTTAATGACAGAAAAGTTGTGGACTTTATATTCAACCAAATCATAGCAGTAGAATCTGACAAAAGTTATAAACTCTATAAAATAATTGATAAGTCGAAAAAAGTAGATCTACAGGCCTTGGAAAAAATGACTTCTGAGGTTCTTACCGAAACAAACCAACAAAATGCTTTTTACGAATACTTGGGACTAGATACTTTTGAAAAAGTCACAAATTATTTAAAAAAGAACAACTATCCTCACCTATCAGAGTTTGAGAGCTTTGTCGGCAAACTCCGTTCATCTCAAGCAAGTGAGTATGTTCAATATGACCCGGCGATTGTGAGAGGTCTTGATTATTACACAGGGGTAGTATTTGAAGTTTTCGATAAGCACCCTGACAATAAAAGAGCAATCGCAGGTGGTGGAGCCTATGCAAACCTACTGCAAATCTTCAACGAACCAGCTCTACCTGGCATAGGCTTTGGAATGGGAGATGTGACATTGAAAGACTTCTTAATAAGCCATAACTTGATGCCAAAATTAGATCATGCTCAAAATGATGTATTTCTAAGCTACCTTACAGAACAAGGTGAGGCGTTGGCCCTAACAACTGCAAGAAGTCTTCGACAAAAGGGATTGAAGGTTGAAACTAACCTTGGGGTAATGAAGTTCAAGAAGCTTTTCAAAACTGCCGAAGGCAAAGGGCATAAAAATGTGGCGCTAATCGGAGAGGATGAAGTCAAAAATAACACCATCACCCTAAAAAATATGGTGGAAAGAAAACAAGAAATTTTCGACGTAAAAGACATTGAATCAATCACAAATTTTTTAAAGCAAGGATAAATAATGCAAGAAAGCGAATTGGCCAAACAATTTGACCCAAGTGGCATAGAAGACAAGTGGTACGAAAAGTGGATGGAGGGAAAGTGCTTTAAGCCAGTAAAGGGCTCAAAAGGAACCTTCACAACCCTTATGCCGCCACCAAACGTTACAGGAAAGCTCCATATGGGACATGCGCTAAACCACACTATCCAAGATGTAATTGTAAGGTTTAAGAGAATGCAAGGCTTTGAAACCCTTTGGGTTCCAGGCCAGGACCACGCAGGAATTGCAACTCAAGCAAAGGTAGAACAAAAGCTTTACAAGGAAGAAGGAAAAACCAAACACGACCTTGGAAGAGAAAAATTTCTTGAAAAAGTTTGGGAGTGGAAAAATGAATATGGGGATCACATCATCAACCAAGTCAAAAAGTTAGGTGATAGTTGTGACTGGGATTACTTTACATTTACTATGGATGAAGTTCCGAGCCAATCAGTTAGAAAGTTTTTTGTGGATCTCTACAATGAAGGACTTATTTACCAGGCCGACTATATTATTAATTGGGATCCGGTTCTTCAGTCTGCAATCAGCGACGCCGAAGTTGAGCATAAAGAAGTTCAAGGAAATTTCTACCATATCCATTACAAAGTTAAAGACTCCAATGAAGTTCTTGAAATAGCAACCACCAGACCTGAAACTCTTTATGGCGACACCGCAGTTGCTGTAAACCCAAATGATGACAGGTTTGAACACTTGATTGGCAAGAAAGCAATCGTGCCAATATGTGAGAGAGAAATTGAAATCATCGCTGACGAGCATGTTGATATGGAAACAGGCACTGGCTGTTTGAAAGTAACACCAGGACATGATTTTAATGACTTTGAAATTGGTAAGAGATCCAATCTTGAAATTATAAATATCCTTAATGATGATGGAACACTCAATTCAAATGCGAAGGCGGTTGAAGGGCTATCAACTAAAGAGGCAAGAAAGAAAACTGTAGAATTGCTAAAGGAGCAAGAGCTCTTAGTAAAAGTTGAGCCACATAAACACCAAGTTGGACATGGCCAAAGATCAGACGAAGTCGTCGAGCCTCGAGTATCCAAACAGTGGTTTCTAAATACAAATGAAATGGCAAAAAGATCAGTTGAGGCAGTAGAAAACGATCAGACTAAATTCTTTCCTAAAGGATGGGAGAATACTTATTTTGCCTATCAAAAAAATCCAAGGCCATGGTGTCTTTCAAGACAGCTTTGGTGGGGACATCAAATTCCTGTATATTATTGCCAATCTGATGATTGTTCCAATGTTTGGGCGTCTGAGGATACACCAGAAAATTGTCCTAAATGTTCTATTAAGGAATTTAAACAAGATCCAGATGTTTTGGACACATGGTTCTCTTCAGGACTTTATCCTCTTAACACTCTGGGATGGCCTAATGAAGAAGCAATGAAAGAGAAGGGTTTTGATAAGTTCTATCCAACCTCTACTCTTACCACTGGCTTTGACATTATATTCTTCTGGGTAGCAAGAATGATGATGATGTGTGACAAGGCCACTGGAAAGAATCCTTTCAAGGACGTCTACATTCACGCCATTGTTAGAGACAAAGATGGCAAAAAGATGAGTAAGTCCTTAGGCAACGTTATAGATCCACTTGAGATGATTAACGACTATGGATGTGATGCCCTTAGATTCACACTTGCTGTTAGCTCTGGATATAACAGAAACATTAACCTTGATCCGCAAAAGATTGAAGGTTATAGAAACTTTGTTAACAAAGTTTGGAATGCGTTTCGTTTCATTCATCCATATCTTGCAAATGCTAGTGATCAAGGTTTTGAAGTTGAAGAGCTCCACCATCATGAGAAATGGATTTTATCAGAGTTAAATGATGTAATCAAAAATGTGACAGAAGGATTTGAAGAGTACCGCTTTGATGAGGCATGCTCTTCCATTTACTCATTTGTTTATGACAAATTTTGTTCATGGTTTATAGAACTGTCAAAAGGAATCCTTAACTCCCAGAATGAAGGGCTTAAGGTTCAAAGAGCAAATGTTTTAAAATACTGTTTTAGAGAAATAACAAGACTCCTTCATCCAGTAACACCTTTTATTACTGAAGAGCTATGGCAACATTTAAAGAACGAAGACGAGAGTCTTCTTATTCTGCAGACTTGGCCGGAGTTCAAAAATGAACATGCCTTTAACAAAGATGTTTCCGACATGAATCATTTTATTGAAATAGTTTCTTCAATAAGGAACCTAAGAAACACTGTAAATGTTAAGCCTAAAGAAGAAGTTGAGATTCGTCTTTTCACCGATGACGAAGAACTTGCGAGATACTTCTATAAATCAAGAGGATACTTTAAAGAGCTTGCAAAGGTAAAAGCAGGAAAAATTAAAGATAAGTCTGTTGAAAGGCCAACAAAGTCAGTGATGAAGGCCACAACTCACACAGATGTTTTTATGCCACTTGAAGGTGTAATTGATATTGAGGAGTATAAAGCTAAGCTTCAGAGAGACCTAGCTAAGGTTCAAAAAGAGCACGAGAAAGTTGAAAAAAAGCTTAAGAATCCTAAGTTCGCAGAAAATGCTCCAGAAGAAGTTGTAGCTGAGGTTAAAGAGAAAGCTTCAGGATTTAAAGAGCAAATCACCTCTCTAGAAGAATCACTAAAATCACTTGATTAACTCATTTGGATTTGCCGGTTTCTTGCCGGCAAATCCTTTATAGTCTTCCTTTACAAGATTTCCCAGTCGTCTATATTCTTCAACCAAAGCTTTTAACTCTATCGAGTCTAACTGAAAATCCTCACCAGACTGCTTCGCCAACTTGACCATACGTTCTAAATAATCAACTGACTTTTGAATTGTAACATCCGACTCTGCTTCAACAACTTTTGCGACTCTTCCAAGCGTCAGGTTTCTCTGCATCATGTACTCAATGATTTTCTTATGATTTTCAAGGTTTGCTAAATTTTCCTCTCTTAGAAAATCGGAAAAAATTTTTGCTGTCTCCTCCTCTGAGGTACTTGGGCCGATACGCCCAGTGAAGCGAGCTTCAATCTCAATTCTTTGTTTAATCATTTTTTCAATTAAAATTCTTATCTCAGGCCCTATAAACTCCGTAATTTCTATTAGGTTAAGGTTATCTACAAAGATTAATTCGTGCACCTCTTCGAGGTCTCTCGTTACCTTCCCTCTAGCATCAAATATTCCAAGATTAAACTCTCCCTTTTTTAACTCTTCTAGCATATGCTCATAACCTTTTGATAACTTTGAAGTAAGTTCCACTGTTTGCTGAGCAATCTTTCTTGTTCCAGATAGAAATCTGCTGATCATAGAAATATCTTTTAAGATTTCAGTAGGGGTGAACATCATCGGGTTGATAAGCTTTTCAGATCCCCAAAAAGAATTGTTGGCAAAGTTATACAATTCCTCGGCACTCATGAATTTGTTGTAGCTAGTTTCAATACTCGATAAGTTTTCCTCAGCAATTGCCTTAAATTTAGTGTGATATAACGAGCCCTGGTTTTTTTCCCTTTTTGCTGCAAAAGCGGCATGACTAAACTCGTGCTTTGGAGCCAACATCATAACATCATCCAAGGCCAGGGCTCTTACACTTTGTGCTCCCAACTCAACTCTTCCATTGATAAAAAATGCCTCACTACCATCTCTGATTGTTTCATAAAGATCTATAGTCACCACTTTTGTGTTAAAACGTTGATTGTATCTTTTTATCTTCTCAACAGCATGCGAGTTAAGTTGAGATTTTTCAGCCTCCACAACAATAATCTTTTGATTTAGACCACCTGCCTTTTTCACGTACGTTATACGTGCAGGCACGCCCATTTCTTGCAGGATTATGAAGGCCTGATCCACTAAATTGTTAAAATGATCTTCGTAATCCTTGATGACT
>Ga0208568_1000546_pt1 | contig 13970 bp, 15 predicted proteins | sample DeeseametaMP2969_FD_184165 | JGI IMG/M metagenome (GOLD analysis project Ga0208568, IMG submission 184165) | Marine microbial communities from the Deep Atlantic Ocean - MP2969 (SPAdes) | ecosystem: Environmental > Aquatic > Marine > Oceanic | place: South of Funchal, North Atlantic Ocean... | reverse complement strand
CCCCTTTCTCCAAAACCACCAGGGACTAGTATTCCATCGACTTCTTTCAACTTATCGTCTTTTCCGGACTCAATTTCTTCAGAGTCAATGTAAACCATCTTAAGCTTGGCCTGATTAGCAATCGCACCATGTCTAAGTGCTTCATCCAAAGACTTGTAGGACTCAATTAAGTCGGTGTACTTTCCGACAACACCGATCTTCACCTCACCTTTGGGATTCTCAACATTGTATACAACTTTTTCCAAGTCCTTAATGTCTGGTCGACTGGCCCAGATTCCAAGAAGTTCTGTAACTTTTGAGTCAAGTCCTTGCTCATGAAAACTTAGAGGAACTTTGTATATTGAATCGAGGTCAATTGATTTAAAAACGTTTGCTTTTGGAACGTTACAAAAAAGAGATATCTTGTCCAAGATATCCTGATCGATATCTCTATCGGCTCTACAAATTATAATGTTTGGAAATAGACCAATGGATCTTAGCTCTTTTACCGAGTGTTGAGCTGGCTTGGATTTTAGCTCGCCAGCTGCATTGAGATAAGGAATTAAAACTAAGTGAACAAAAAGCACGTTCTCGGGGCCTACATCATGAGAAAACTGTCTAATCGCTTCCATAAATGGTTGAGACTCGATGTCCCCAACAGTTCCACCAATCTCACCAATTAGGAGGTCACTATCCTCTGCTGCCAGGTGAATTCTTCGTTTAATTTCTTCCGTTATATGAGGAACAACCTGAACAGTTTTTCCAAGGTATTTCCCCTCTCTCTCGTTCTCGATAACTTGAAGGTAGACTTGTCCAGTTGTGAAGTTATTTTTCTTCTTAAGTGTAAGGCTTGTGAATCTTTCATAATGTCCAAGGTCCAGATCTGTCTCGGCACCATCATCAGTTACAAAAACTTCACCGTGTTGAGTGGGACTCATCGTTCCAGGATCTACGTTTATGTAAGGATCCATCTTGAGCATGTTTATTTTAATGCCTCTTCTTTCTATCAAAGACGCTAAACCAGCTGCCGCAAGTCCCTTACCTAAAGAGCTTGAAACTCCACCGGTAATAAAGATGTACTTTTTATCTCTCTTTGCCACTCAATACTCCTTCAATTTTGTGTATGTCTTCAGGTGTGTCTACTCCAATCAATTGTGCATCTGTCTCAATTGCCCCAATGGTCATTCCATTTTCGAGGGCCCGAAGCTGTTCAAGCTTCTCAGCTTTTTCAAGTCTGCTTTCTTCTAGGGAAACAAACTTCTCAAGTGCCTTGGTTTTGTAAGAATAGAGGCCGATATGTTGATGCCAATCTCCGCTTTGTCCGTCTCTAAAAAATGGGATTGACGCCCTTGAAAAATATAAGCATTTCCCATCTGATTCTGAGAGCAGACATTTCACCACATTTGGATTCAAGAACTCCTCTTCGTTGGAGTTTCTTTTTCTAACAGCAGTACAAATATCGTAATCACTTTTTGAGTGAAAATCGTTAAGTTTCTTTAAAAGTTCAGCCTTGAGAAGGGGCTCATCACCTTGAACATTAATAACAAATTCATAATTTTGATCGGAAAAGTGCCTTTTAAAGGCCAGGGCTATCCTTTCAGAACCCGTAGTCACATCATCGTCAACTCTCACTACTTTGAAGCTTTGAGCAAGTGCCTTCTCGATTTCATCATTGTCAGTGACAACGGCACAATCAAACCCGCTTTCTTGGCAGTTCTCTACAACATGCTGAATCATTGGTTTGTTGTTAATTTTAGCGAGAGGTTTACCCGGAAATCTTGAAGATCCATACCTTGCTGGAATCAAAATAAGGGTTTTTGACATGTTTCCTCTATAGTGGTGGCGCAATTAAGCTCAAATACTACCCAAAAGCGGCCCTAAAGGCCATGAATTATTGCGCGCCACGAAGCGGCAAATTCTTTTATTCCCTGTGCTTATTCTCAGGAAATACTTATAATAAACATATGAGTCGCTTAATAATAATTTTATTGGGGTTCGGCCTTATCGCCAGTGCCCAAAATATGGCAAACCTAGACCTTATAAAGGATCCTGCCATCAGCTTACGCTGTAAGAACCTACTTGATAAGCGTGGAAATAAAATCGAAATGCAGCAGCGACTTAATGCTTTACTAAAGCGCAATATGAAGCTTTTAGAGTCACTTCCAAAAAACAGGGAGATGGTGAGAGAGAAATTACAGTTCACGGAAACCAGATTAAAAAATCAAATCCGACTGTCAAATTTAAGCACCCAAAAGCTTGAGGAGACAATCGTGCGAAGAGGCTGTCCAGGCGTGGCCTTATAGTCATCATCTTATTGCCTGACCAAGACTATACACTTCACATTTTCTGATGTTAGAATTCAACTATTCAATAGAGACAAACACACTGTTGAGAGAAGGAATTTCAACGACTCATGAAACGGATTTTATTTACGATTCCATTTATTCTTTTTGGATCTTTCACCCAAGCTCAGGACATTGACCTGAACGAAGTGGAGAAAAAGATTAAGCCCAAAATGTTTGCCCCCTCACCCGAGGCAAAGGTTATCTCCCTACATGATGCGATTTCCCAAGGACTTCGTTTAAATAGCCAAGAAAGAATCAGAGGATACCGCAAGGGATTAATTGAACTGAACTGGAAAGACACGTTTGAAGGATTTTGGTTTCCTCAGCTAAGTCTCACAATCAATACTTCAGACCACCACGTTCAAAGTGTCTACAATAATCAAAATGAGACTCTTCTATCCAAGACTCCATCAGGATTTGTCGGCCTGGAGTTTGAAGATTACACAGTCTTCAACTGGGGCAGAGACTACTTGGATTACCTAAATGAAAAGGCCTCATACCTGCGAGAGAATCAAATTTTAACAGAACAAAAAAGAGACCTAAGATTTAGGATAATAGATAAGTATTTCAATCTTTCGCTGCTTAAGCAGATTCGTCTTATAAAAAAGACTCAGCTTCGCCATACTTCATTCATCTACAAACTTTCAAAAGAGAAATTAAGCCTTGGAAAAATTAACAGGCAAGAGCTTCTTCAAGGTAAAGAAGAGTTTTTACGCGCGCATCAAGAGTTTCAAGATATCAACGCCCAAGTTGCTACAACAGAAGAAGAGCTTGCAGAACTACTTGGCGACGATCTCTCTACAACCTACACACTTACTAACCAGCTTAAGTATTCTCCTTTAAATATTCAAAAAGATGAAACGGTATCGCTTGCTCAGCAAAAAAGTCCTCAGCTAAGACAGGCAAATGTTGAACTTGAAAATGCCAACAGATCTTTTGAAAAAAATCTAAAAGACAACCTACCTCTTCCAAAGTTCACCGTTCGACTTGGTGCCTACAGACACTCTTTTAGCAATCAAGGCTCCCAAGATAGCTTCACAACTTACGGTGATGATAATGATGTGGAAATTGCCGCAAGCATTAACATGAAATGGAAAATCTTTGGCTCAGGTGGTTTTTTGAACTCCAGAGAAAGAGAGAGAGAGTACTTCAATAAAAGAATTGCTGAAATAGAGTTCACCGAGGCCAAAAGAGATGTAAAAGTTGCCATCTCTACTTTCCATAAACAGATATCTCATTTAGAGAAAAAAGTTGAAGCTTCAGAGGCAAGGTTAAAAAACTCCAGGCTGTTATTTGATTCCGCCTTGGATAGGTATATCTCGGGTAAAACAACTTTTCCAAACGTCGCCCTCGCTCTGGACTCTCTTATAAATACTGAAGAGGCCTTCGAGAGGGCGAAGTATGAACACTTGGCACAGAAACTTAATCTGGCAAATCTTGCAGGCGTGGATGATTTTCCAGGCGAAAAATTCGATAATTTGGTGGTGAGATGATTAAATTTATAATTTTAGCTACTATTGCGGCAATTCCATCATTCGCTGAAATCAGTGCCCTGGAAGAAGAGATCTTATTAGAGCCTACAGATCCCAAGAACTTAAGCACAGGTGCTATAGAGCGCAATAGACAGCTTTACCTTTATAAGGAAAGTGTTCTTGATCAAGACATGGGTGGCTATTCAGAAAGTTTCTTTACAGGAAAGGACAAAAACAGATTATCACTCTCCTACCAGATGTCGGCCAATGTTCGCGACTTTGTTGAGTTAAACTCTATTGAGATGATCATTTCAAGAGAGCTTCAAGATTATGCAAACACGTGGATATCTTTAGTTTTAAAGAGAACAACTGGTAGATATGACGCTTTTGCAGACGATATCCAAGGCTCTAACGCCAACACGGCCAGAAAGGATGCAGACCAAACATTTACGACATTTGGCGCAGGAGCAGGTTATCGATTCAAAGCGCTTACCGCGATTTTTGAGTCTTCAAAAGTCTTTGAAACGGTAGACGCATTTTTGACATACAATTCTCACGTTGACGGACTTGACTCTGAGTCGTATCAAGGTTTTGGTGTCCAAGCAGACTATGGCCTTCACAGAAGATCTGGTCGTACGTTTTACTATGGCGGCAAGCTCTCCTACAACATAGCCTCTTTGGCCCGAGCCAAAAAAGACGAGGAAAAACTGGAAGATCGCTCGCTTGTTTTTGGTTGGCTGAGCATGGGTCTTGAGATGGGCTTTTACTACTGAGGTTTTATGATTAATAGATATGATTGTCCGGAAATTTCTGAAATTTGGTCAGAGAAAAGCAAGTTTCAAACTTATTTAGAAGTGGAGCTGGCCCTAACAAGTGCTCTTGAAGGAAAAAAGATCCCAAAGGGTGTATCAGAAGCTGTTAAAGAAAACTCAAAAATAGATCCTGAAAGAATCAAAGAGATTGAAAAAACAACGAAGCACGATGTGATCGCATTCTGCACCTCAATTACTGAAAATTTGCCAGAGGAAATCTCCAAGTACTTTCATTTCGGATGCACTTCTAGTGATATTATTGATACTGCAACAAACTTGCAGATAAAGCGCTCTTTAAAGCTTATTTTAGGGAAATATAAAGAATTATTGGAAACATTGGCCAAAAGGGCCAACGAAACTAAAAGTCTTGTATGTATGGGAAGGTCTCACGGTATGAATGCCGAACCCATGAGTTTTGGGCAAAAACTTCTTGGGCATTATGCCGAGCTTTATCGTCACTATTTGGAACTATCTGCATTCTACGAAAAAGAAATTACAGGACAATTTTCAGGAGCAGTTGGAAACTACACAATCCTGACACCGGACATAGAAAGTGAAGCGGTAGAGAAACTAGGTTTGGCCACAGAACCCTTGAGCACTCAAGTCATTCCCCGGGACAGAATAGCTAAACTTGTTTCTATAAACGGATTAGTTGCCTGCGCAATTGAAAGATTATCAGTTGAAATCAGGCACCTTCATCACAGTGATATTGGTGAAGTTAATGAGGGCTTCAACCAAGGACAGAAAGGCTCTTCCACGATGCCTCACAAGAAGAACCCTATCTCAGGCGAGAATTTAACAGGTATAGCAAGAGTGATAAGATCTCACGTGAATATCGCTCATGACAATATCCCTCTTTGGCATGAAAGAGATATTTCTCACTCAAGTGCAGAGCGTATGATGCTGCCAGACAACTTGGGGCTTGTGTACTATGCACTAAAAAGAATGGGCTCCACTGTTGAAAATTTGGTTGTACATGAAAATAAAATTGAGGCAAAAGTATTGGAAAACTTCACTTACCTTTCAAGCTACATGCTTCATTTAATAATAGAAAAAATGGATATTGCCAGAGAAGAGATTTACCCTATAGTTCAGCAAGCGTCGTTTGAGTCCAAAAGTGCGACTCAGTTTATTCAGAGAGTTTCTTCCCACCCCAAATTAAAAGGCCTTGATCTTTCAGTAATGAATAGCTTTGATGCTTCGACAATAAAGAAGCTTTACCTTTCTCAAACGGAAAAAGTCTTTAACAGGGTATTTGAAACATACCCTCTATAGTTGTTGAATAATGTAATCTTCACCTTGAAACAGGCCTGATTCTTTTTGAAGATATTTTTTAGCATCTTCGATTGTATCAAAAATTCCAATGCTAACTCTATACCAAGTACCCTTCCCAGGTATCGTTGCTTCGTTAATAATAACGTCATAGCCTTTTACAATAAAAGCATCAGCAAAGTCCTGAGCGGATGATTTAGATTGGTTAGCGTATAATTGAATTGTAAATTTACCTTTTACGTCATTTTGAGGAGCATAAAGATCATCAGTGCTCTCTATTTTATTATCCTCATCTAGTGAAGCTTGGGGATCTTGAGCATCACTTGGAATATCCTCTTCTACAGCTGGCTCTGGCTGTGGAGCATTAACCTTGCCTGCGGCCAATTTCTCCATTTCTTCTCTCAATCTAGCCTCAACGTCGGCAGTAGACTCCTGAGTTGGAGTTTCTTCATTGGCAATTGCATCTTCAAAGTTTTCAGGTTCAACAGGACTGTCTACAACAGCTTCAACATATTCTTCATCGACGCTTTTAAGGTCAATACTTTGAACATCAGTCTTGGTATAACCATCCTCTTTAAGCGATAAACGCTTGCCTATTCTCACTCCTAGTGTGAAAGCTGTTACGGCTATCACGACTATAAAGACAAAAATAAGTACGACTTCTTTTTTCTCAAAAACGAACAGTTTGCTGTTATCTTCCATCATGTAGAACATTTTATAACTGCTTGTAATTTCACGCAATCGTTTTCCTTTTTCTAAATCGGAAAAATTAAAGAACGGCTCTACTTTTGAGCTTAATTGTCCAAATCTTTGCGCTAAAAACTCCCCTCGCCACTTATAACGGCTTTTCAAAAGGAGATTAGAATGAGCAAAGTAGCAAGAAATCAAAAGGGTCAGGGAATGCTGGAGTATGTTATTTTAACTGGGCTTGTAGGCATTTTTTGCCTGGCCGCTTTCAAGAGCATGGGAAAGCACATCAAAACTCGTGTTCAAAACATGAACGAAAAGATTGTTGAAGAAATAAAGATCGATTAATGGCCGTTATTCAATTTAGTTTGGCGGCCTCTGCGATCATTACGGTGGTTATCCAAGGAGCCTTTCTTCTAAAATCCACCCTCTGTAAATCTATTTTCTTAAATAAATCTGCGGAAATGGTTCTAGAAAAAACGGTAAACAAACCTCACCTAACTACTGGAGTCCGCACAAATTTTGGCTGTTCCCTTTTGGTGTATTCAAAAAACGATCAGTACCAGGGTTTTACTTTCACAAATGATAGTGTCCTTAGATTCAGTTACGAACTCCCATCAGGACTTGATTATGAGAATTAGGCAGCGGGGAAACATAACTTTGTTTTCCTGCCTCTTTTTATTAATGATGAGCTCTTGGTCACTGGTCTACCTCAAACGGCAGGCCAGATCCCTTTCTTCCTTGAAGAAAAAAATTATTGCTTACAGATGTGTCAAAGAATTAAACGGTAGCTCTAAAGCTCATGTCAAAAAATTGGAATCACTTAATAACAAACTTGTATACGCCCACGCCGCAGTACTTGTTCCAAACCCTGCATTATCAAAAGCCGCGTCACTGGCAATTAAGGGGATTAAGCTTGCTATGGAATTTAAGCATGCCGCATTTCTGAAACAGATCTACCAATTGACCCAAAATGGCTGTCTCTTTAACCCTTCAACCTATAAAACGCCTTACAAAAACAAGGGAATTTTAACTAGGGACGAGTTGGGAAGAGCAAAGCTAAGGAGTAAAAAATGGAAATCAACACTCATAAATCTAAATATCATCATAAGATCCCACTTCAATTACAGCGCTGGAAAAGTGGGGATAGAGACAGAATCTTGGGAGCCTCCAGAGGATTTGCTATAGCTGAGACCTCATTGACCCTTTTTTTTATATTTTCGACTCTCAGTATGTTCTTTGCCTCAAGTCTACTCATCGAAAAGAAAAAGGTGCTCTTGCTAACCAGGTTAAAAACTCAGTGGATTGAAATGGATAAGAAGTATGAAAACTAAACATGGCCAAAAGTTAGTCTTTCTTTTTTTACTTATTTTAGGAAATGCAATCATGGGCATTCACACATTTTCAGAGGAAAGACCTACACCAGCAACCTCCAAGCCTTCATGGAATCGCCCAAATTATATTCGCATGAGAGTTTCTGCAGAGTTAAGAGCTGAACTCAATCCTAAAGTTCCAGTCGTTTTGGTTGCTGAAAAGTCTCACAATATAATACGCGATGTCTTTATATTGAAGAAATATAAAAAAGAGCCTCAACCGGAAGACTTTCTATCCAAAAAATCGACGGATGTATTTCTAGTATCCCTTCCAAAAAAGCACATTCAAAAAGTACTTAATAGAGAAAGCTTCACAATCTTTCCTCATGGAATTGAACTTAGAAAAACTCAAAGGAAAAAAAATTATGAAATTAGTTATTAGTTTAATGACACTGCACTTAGTTGCCACTGCAAACTTAATTGTAATTTACGAAACTCCCCATAGCGATTATGGCCAGGACGTAAAGAATATTTTTTTAAAGCAGTATGAAATTCCAGAAGAATTAGTAAAGGTTCAAAAAGTTGAATTTTGCGGTGAATTTCTTAGAGCCAGGAATGCTCTCGAACTTTGCATAAACAAAAAAGAGCTGGAGGTTTTAAACTCCAGCTCTACTATTGTTCAATCTTTATTAGTTTTTAAAAGTGAGAACGAATGAATTACTTATCTTTGTGGATTGGGAATTTTGGAGTAGTTCCCTGGTTTTCATTCTTGTTCTTTCTCTTCTTACCCATTTTCTTAAGTTTAAGAGCTCTTCTTGTTCTAGTCTGCTGTGTATTTGAGGCCATGATATATCCCTTTGCTAAATTATTATATTTAGAAACAAGATTTTTAACCTCCTCAGCGCCTATTGTCAAAGCATTTTTGTTCACAAATCTGGTACTTATAAGCTACACCAAGGCCAACACACTGAAATCAGATGAATTCTTTATCTCAAAAGGAGAACAAATAGAAATCAATATTAAGGATTTAGGCTCATTCTCAATCGGAAACAAAGAGGTTATCACCAGTAAATTCTATGAGGCGAAAGCAAAGCTCTTGGTGAAGGGCAAAAGTTTAGGTTTTAGTGACCTCGTAATATGGAAAAAGAACGGATCAAAACGAAATGTTCACTTCTATGTGGTTTCAAAAAGGGAACAGCTTAAAACTTTTCAGTTGGCCAATGATTTCAAATCTATTGGCCTACAAGTTAAGGCCTTGGCATTTGAGCTTTTAGTCAGAGGAGAGCTGAAGTCATTAAATGCCTTGAAAATGTTTAACTTGTATATCGCAAGAAACAAGGAGCGCGTTATCAGCATGGTCTCAATGTCCTCTACTTTAAAAAGGGAAGTTATAAAAAATATCTACCTCAAGCTTAGAGGCCATAGTGAAGGACTTATCTGTATATCAAGCAATACGAGTTTTGAATGTTTATATGACAAGCTCGAGGCAGATTTTCCAACAATAAAAAAATTGAAGAAGAGGTACAACGTTACCTTTTTATCAAGGGCCTCAAGCTTTATAAGTGACAATTTTCTAATTGAAATGAAAATAATAAAAACGGACGATTCAAATCTATCCTCCTTAGGACTAGGCCTAAACAAGTTTGGTTCAACGTTGTCAGACTTCTTAAACAATGGAGCTTCAGCACTAGTAAAAGAAAATAATATGCTCCTATCCCTAGAACAAGTAAGATCTATGGTAGTATCAAGCCCGTCTATAGTTACAACGATAGGCAGGGCATCAAAGGTTCAGCTCGGAGCAGAGATCCCTATTACCACTAAACATCAGAATGGCCACTCCTCGACTATGTTTAAGTTTGCAGGGCTACAGCTTCAGGCCAAACTTGAGCTCTTTCATAATAAGATTCGCCTTGGAGTAACGACAGAGCTAACTTATCCCTCAGACAAGCTTGTAAGAGGAAGTAAAAGCGAAAGTGATTTTTATCCCATATTAGGCGAGTATAAAAAGGCGTTCCATATCAGCTACACCTCAAGCTCTCATAACATCCAGGGGGTTCCAGGGCTATACAACATACCTATTATTCGGCACCTATTCTCTTTAGATAATGAACAGAAATCCACACAAAGATTAATAGGCTTTATAAAGGTGACGAGGTTAAAATGAACTTTGAACAAATAGAAAATCTAAAAAACAAATTAAAAGCAAAAATAGCTAAAGGTATACTTTTTCCGCCTACAGCGATTCCCTTTGGAAGTGAAGTTAATGGTGATCTAAAAGATTATATCACCAGATGGTATACAAGAATGTACGATTTTGATTTTGTAGAACATCTTCAAGTTGAAGAGCACATATTCCACTCCCCAGAAAATATTCAAGTAAACTCAGCAGATAGTCGAAGTTTTGATGGAATAGATTCTACCCAGGAAGACTTTCAGCTTGCACTGGATATCATTTGTTTAAAAAATTCTATTACATGGAACAAGGCCTCTCCCTTTATAAGTTTTGACCTAATCATAAAGTCGAAGTCGTACAGGGCAAGCCTGCTTCATCATACGATCTGTAAAGAGCATGGCTCAAAACTTTTTTTAAGATCGCAATCTCCAAAGGCCTATGAGTTGGACAGTTTTTACGACCCATCGTTTCTAAGAGAGTTGATCATATCACGCAAAAACGTGCTAATTTGTGGGGCGACCGGTTCGGGAAAAACATCACTTTTAAATTCTATGCTTGAAGCATCTTCAGCGAATGATCACCTTCTTATTTTAGAGGATACTTATGAGATTTTGTCTCCACATTCTAACACGACAAGACTACTCGCCACAGATGAAGATGGTAAAAGGCTAAAAGACTATATCTCCTATGCGATGAGAGTAAGTCCAGATCGAATTGTGCTTGGTGAGTTGAGATCAAATGAAGTCGAGTCCTTTCTTCTTGCCATGAACTCTGGAAACAAAGGAGTCTTAAGCACAATTCACGCAAACTCTGCAGCAGATGCAATATCAAGGATTGCACTCCTAACCAGGCTTTATGGACAAAATGCTTTGGATTACTCGCTCGTATTAAAGTTGGTTGCAACCAATATTGATTATGTACTTTTTATGAGAAATAAAAGAGTAGTCGAAGTTATAGAAATTTTTGGCAGCGAGGGAGACCAACTCTTTTACGAATGCTTGGACAAAAAAATGGCCGCTTCATAAGCGGCCAAATATATCTAATCTCTTTTAAGCTTCTTGTAACTAATTCTTGAAGGTATTTCAGCAGCATCTCCAAGTCTTCTCTTCTTATCTTCCATATAGTCAGAAAAGTTCCCCTCAAACCAAACTACATTTGAGTCACCTTCAAATGCCAAGATATGCGTAGCAATTCTATCAATAAAATATCTATCGTGGGAAATTACAACTGCACAACCTGCATACTCTTCAAGAGCTGACTCTAGTGCTCTTAAAGTATTTACATCAAGATCATTTGTAGGCTCATCCAGCAAAAGCACGTTTCCGCCCTCTTTTAGCATTTTTGCCAAGTGAACTCTATTTCTTTCTCCACCGGAAAGCTCACTAACTTTTTTCTTCTGATCTTCGCCAGAGAAATTAAACTTTGAAATGTATGCTCTTGCATTGACTTCTCTTCCTCCAACTTCGATTAGATCTAGATCACCTACAACCTCTTGAATAATGGTTTTATTGCCATCCATTTCTCTACTTTGATCCACATATGCAAGTTGGACAGTGTCACCAACAATGAAATCTCCACTGTCTGGTTTTTCTTGTCCCGTGATCATCTTAAATAATGTCGTCTTACCTGCACCGTTTGGTCCGATAATTCCGACGATCCCTCCAGGAGGAAGTTTAAAGTTCATATCATCATAAAGAAGCTTGTCGCCAAACCCTTTGGCAACATGTTGAGCATCAATTACAACGTCGCCCAACCTTTCTCCACTTGGAATAAATAGATCATTTGTCTCGTTTCTCTTTTCGGCCTTATTATCTTCGAGCATCTTATTATAGTTATTAATACGCGCCTTACCTTTGGCCTGCCTAGCCTTTTGAGAAGACTTAATGAAATCAAGCTCTCTTTTAAGTGCCTTCTGTCTTTTAGACTCTGCCTTCTCTTCTTGCTCAAGTCTTTTTGTCTTTTGCTCAAGCCATGAAGTATAGTTTCCTTCCCATGGGATGCCATGACCTCTATCTAGCTCTAGGATCCACCCTGCAACATTATCTAGGAAGTAACGGTCGTGGGTAATAGCTATAACGGTTCCTTTGTATGCTTGAAGATGTCTTTCAAGCCAGTAAACAGTCTCAGCATCCAAATGGTTCGTAGGCTCATCCAGAAGAAGAACATCAGGCTCTTTAAGAAGGAGTCTACATAGAGCAACTCTTCTTTTTTCACCACCTGATAAAACTCCACACTTTTGTTCAGGAGCAGGACATCTCAAAGCGTCCATCGCCAAATCAAGCTTAGAGTCAAGGTCCCAAATATTGTGAGCGTCCATCTGATCTTGCAATTTGGCCTGATCTTCAAGGAGCTTGTTCATCTCATCAGGATCAAGGTCTGGATCTGCAAACTTTGCGTTGATTGCTTCGTAGTCATCTCTGATCTTTACTAACTCTGCACAACCTTCTTCAACAATATCCTTAACAGTTTTTTCGGGATCAAGCTTTGGTTCCTGCTCAAGGTAGCCAACACTCACACCCTTAGAAAGATTAACATCACCGTCAAACTCTTTATCTACACCAGCAATAATTCTTAAAAGCGTCGACTTACCAGCGCCGTTTAAACCCAAAACTCCAATTTTAGCTCCATAATAGAACGAAAGAGAGACATTTTTGATTACAGTCTTTCTTCCTGGATAGGTCTTGCTTACTCGAGACATTGAAAAAATTATTTTTTCACTCATTGTTTTTCCTCTTAATGAATAGTTTCGCCTATTTAAGCAAATTAGGGATAAACAGTCTAGTGCCCTTGCTGAAGGGCCCCAACCAAAGAGAAAAAGATAAATAGGTAGCTTCCTAAAAAGAATAAGGTGACAACAGACAACTTGAGCCTTTTTATCTCTTGAAAGAAGTGCTCAAGCTTTTCTTCATAACAATACCAACACTCCGCTCCAAGTTCTTCCCCCTGGGATTGATCATATACACCATGTGACTTAATTTGCTCTAGAATTAACTCCATCCTCTCTTCAAGGTGTAAAAGAGACTTGTCCTTATCTAGGGATGAAAGCTCAATTCTCTTGGCAATCACATTCACAGGACGACCCGTTTTAATGAATATATCGAGAAAGCTTGCGGCCCTTAAGTACTTATGAAATGGTTTGAAATGCTTTTGTCTTAGGACTTTCATTGAATATAGAAATACGAAAGTACCAGTTAATTGCCAGCTAAACGCCAAAACTAAAGAGCTCGTTGAGATGTTAATCTCTGCGTAAGAAGTTGCAAAAATGGAGAATAACCCACTCATGCCAAAGATCATCCCCATTTCGACTAAGGATGAGTTTCTAGCACCAGCAAGTTTCTTTTCATATTTAATATCCTTCAATAAGTTTTTACGCAACTCGCCAATGTGATTAAAGATATTGGCCCCTGTTTGGCGGTAGTTCACAAGCAACTCATCCAGCAATTCAGTGAAGAACTTGTACCGAGTGAGTTCAATAGTTTGACCCTTTGAAAGTTGTGAGCGGTTTATCTTGAGAAGCTCCTGATATAGCACTTTACCTGATTCCTTCTTTCCAAACCTGTAAGTGCCTGAATTCCTGTCTATTTTTGCGGACATAGATAAGTAGAGCAATCCAAAAGAACATATAATTACTGTAGAAAATAAAAACGATGAGAGCATGAATTGAAAATAAGCAATACCCCTGCCAATCATCTTGACACTGCATACCAGCTTGTGAAAAAAGAGTTTATGGAAAAAAGGACTCTATTAAATTCAACAGGTTCAAGTAGCGAAAGCACTCAACTGGTTCAGAAATTTGCAAGTCACGTATCTACACTTGGAAAGAAAGAGTTGGAGTTGACGCAAAAAAAGCTTCAATTTTTGTGCTTAGAGTTTGATCCATACCAAAGCGATGATCTTTCCTCTGAAGAAGAGAATAT
>Ga0208568_1000540_pt1 | contig 14049 bp, 14 predicted proteins | sample DeeseametaMP2969_FD_184165 | JGI IMG/M metagenome (GOLD analysis project Ga0208568, IMG submission 184165) | Marine microbial communities from the Deep Atlantic Ocean - MP2969 (SPAdes) | ecosystem: Environmental > Aquatic > Marine > Oceanic | place: South of Funchal, North Atlantic Ocean... | reverse complement strand
CTTCATCGGCATAAGCACGAGCATCATACATAGCTTGAAAAACCACATCCATTTTTAACGCAGGACGGATCATCATTAGTAGCTCATGGGCTGTGTGCCACTGCTCTTCTTCCATTGCTTTAACCAGCTGTAAGCTCGCACCTTGCATGCCATTAAAGTTTAATAGTGCGCTCGAAAGCTCACTACCCAGCGAAAACTCTTTGGCAATGATATCTAGCTCCATATCTAAAATTGCATCTAAAACAGAGAGTAAGCCAACTAAATAGCCTTGCTCAGCGAGGTCTTTACCGCCTGGTTCAAGCATCAGCGCAATAAATTTAGCTCTTGTTAAGCCAAGTTTGGTCAGCTCTTGCGGTTTATCATTGCCTAATTCGCTGAGCGCTAATACCCGTACAAATTGTCTAATCGCATCTTCACCGAGATAAATAACCGCTTGCGAAATCGAACGAATTGTCTGCTGACCACTGCTTGTACGTGCATTTACTAATTTTAAAATACGTGCAGTAAGGCCAATATCTTTAGCAACCCGTTGTTGAATTGCATCAAAATTTAAATCTGTTTGCGCTGTACAGTTAAGTAATTCAAGCACGGCAACTTTTGATGGTTCAACATTACCAAAACTTAAAAGCTCTGGCTTGGCAAAAAAGTAGCCCTGAAACAGGTCACAACCAGCCGCTTTTAGCTGCTTAAAGTCTTCATAAGTTTCAATGCGCTCGACTATGATGGTGGTTTCAGGGAAGCTGCGTTTGAGCTTTTTGATCATCATGTTGGTTTTGATAATCGGCTGTGTGACTTCAAGCTTGATAAAATCCATCAAAGGCAAAATATCTTGCCATTTATCTGTGCCATCGTAATCATCAAGCGCGAACAAGTAACCCTCTTGTTTTAATTGCTTAACGCGGTTCACTACTTTTGGAATACTGGTAGCCCGCTCCACTATTTCGATAACCGCACTGCGTGGTTGTAAAAGCTTAGGAAAATCATCCAAAATAGCGTCGGTCGATAGGTTGATAAACGCAGGTTGGAAACCCGTTAGCTTTTCGAGTCCCATCAACATTAACGCGTTAAAAAACAGCCGTCCCGTTGCTTGGCCATCACTGGTGCCTACCGGAAAGACATTATCGCTCGATTCTCTATACAATAATTCGTAAGCATACAAACTTTTATCAGCATTAAATATTGGCTGCCGGGCTATATACTGAGTCATGCTCTGACTTTTGTTACCTTCCATACTTAATTCTGACATTCAACTTCTCACTTAGATGTGGCTATCTCCACATTACTATTGTTATAAGTATAGTGAAAGATGTTTACCTTGCTAAAAAACAAAAACCCAACCAAACTAGGTACATGAAAACGAATTCAATCAGACCATTGCGCTTCTCTAACTCGATTTTCTTAATTTTACTTTTTCTTACTCAAGCAGTTTTGGCTGAGCAGCAACCTGTACTGAAATACAATGTAACCGGCTCTGGGAACTACTATCCTTACTATATTGATGACAAAAGCAACCCAGGGATCCTCCCCGAATTGATCAAGCAAGTTATGCTGCTTGCTGATATTCAAGTGCAGCATGTCGAGCTTCCTGCAAAACGAACCGTTAAATACCTTCACCAAGGACATATCGATTTTGATGTCATAAGCCCCGAATGGCTGAGCCAGGCAGAAAAACAAAATCCACAGTTTAGTTATTCAGACACCCTGTTTGCCGTTGAAGAGTATCTAGTGAGCTTAAAAAGCTCAGTGGCTCAATGGCAGCAACTCAACAGTATTCGTAATCAACCCGTAGGGACTGTTTTAGGCTATTACTATTATGACGATAACCGCTTTAAACGGGTTGATTTTCACTCTGAACAGCAACTCATTCAGGCGCTAAAAATGCAACGAATTGAGGTCGTCATAATTGATAAACTGCCAGCATTATATTGGGCTGAGCAATTTGATGCAGATATCAGCTTTGGCGCATTACATTCTCTAGGAAATCTAAAAATTCGCCTGCGCAGTGAGCATCAATCATTGTTACCAAAAATAAATACAGCAATCAAAGAACTTAAAAATTCTGGCAGCTTAGATGCCATAATCAATAAATACACAAAAAGCATACCCCTACAATAATTAGGGATATTCCGCTTTGGACCTGCTTTTGCTATAATGCGCGCTGTTTTTCTTACCTTGTTAACTAAAAGAGCCTCCTATGAGCATTGAACAAGCCCTAATCGAACGCAGTAATAACCAATGTGAACTTTGCACTAGTACAGATAATCTATCTGTTTACGAAGTGCCACCTGTTACAGAGGCTCATTCTGATAAATGCATTTACGTTTGCCAAACCTGTAAAGATCAAATTGAAAATAATGCTGATTTAACTGCAAACCACTGGCATTGCTTGAACGACAGCATGTGGAGCCAAACACCGGCTGTACAAGTTGTGGCTTATCGCATGTTGAAGCGTTTAGCTGCTGATAACGGTTGGGCACAAGACGCACTCGATATGATTTATCTTGAAGAAGACACACTAAAATGGGCGCAAACAGCTCTAGCTGAAGATGACGATATTAAACACATCGACAGTAATGGTGTTGTGCTACAAGCGGGTGACACTGTAACACTTATTAAAGATCTTGATGTGAAAGGCAGCAGTCTTGTTGCTAAGCGCGGCACCGCAGTTAGAAACATTGGCTTAACGAGCAACCCTGAACACATCGAAGGCCGTGTTGAAGGGCAACGCATTGTTATTCTTACCAAATACGTGAAAAAATAACGATTACTTTAATTCGCTTTATTTCTCTTAAGCGATTCGTTATTAAGAAAATGGGCCTAGTGCCCATTTTTTGTTAATTAAGCTATGATTAAGTCAGCGAACTTTATGCTAATTCAATAACAAAGACGCATAACCCTAAAACGCAAGGAAACAATCATGGCTTCGGATACCATCTCATCTTTCAAACGCGCTTCTCTATGCAGTTTAATGATCTTAGGGAGCAGCTTAGTATTAACTGGTTGTGGTGAAGACTCTGCCGCACCACAGGCTGAGCAATCAACAATGAAAACTCTTAATACACAGGTTATTTATTTAGATCGCAGCATGCTGCCACCAGGTTCAGTATTAAAAGTACAACTTGCTGATGTATCAAAAATGGATGCCAAAGCTGACGTTATCAGCGAACAAGAAATTGAATTAAATGGCGCGCCGCCATATAACGTAGCACTTGAATATGACGAGAGTAAAATTGCTGACCGTCACCGCTATGGTGTGAGTGCACGCATTGAGAATCAAGGTAAATTACTTTACATCAGCACCACTCACAATAATCCATTTGCCGAAGATGCGACGGATGATGTGTATAAGGTGACTGTGACTAAAGTATCAGCGAAAAAACCAGACGTTACTTTGACTAATACGTATTGGAAAGCTGTTACCATCAGCGGAGAAGCAATCACCGTTGAAAATAAAGAACCTTTCGTGCAGTTTAAAGATGATGGTTCAACCAATGGTTATTTAGGGTGTAATAACTTTTCAGGTAGTTACGAAGTTAATGAGCAGACGCTTACATTCAAACCATTAGCAAGCACCAAAAAAATGTGTGTCGCACAAATGGATATCGAAGCAGCCATGTCGGCAGCACTTGCAGCCACAGCTCAATATTCTATCAATGGTGAGCAGTTAACCTTGTTAGATGATAGTAATGAGCCGCTTGCAACCTTCGCAGCAACTTACATGAATTAACAACAGTTAAATCAAAAACGCCCAGCAAATGCTGGGCGTTTTTGTATTGAAAAAGAATTACTCTTCAACTAGTTGTTCGCTGCGATAAAAGCCACTGCTATCGCTTAGTAATGAAACAAGTTCAGGTAATACCGCATCCATTGTTTGCTTTAATTTCCATGGCGGGTTGATCACTATCATACCCGACGCTGTCATACCATGAACCTCGGTATCGGCCTCTGTTGCGAGTTCAAAAAGCTGAATGTTACGCATACCCGAAGCGATTAAACCCGCTTCCATTCGGTCAATTCGTTCGCGGTCTACAACCGGATACCAAATCATGTATGTTCCAGTTGCAAAGCGTTTATGTGCTTTAACAAGGGTATTAACGACCGTGTCGTAATCGTTTTTAATTTCGTATGGAGGATCAATAAGCACACAAGCCCGGCGTGATGCTGGTGGTAATAAACCAACTAAGCCTTGAAAGCCATTTTCACCACGGACGCGAATAGATCGCTTACCTTTCATGTTGTCTTGCAGTAACTGTAAGTCACGTGGATGCAATTCAAAGAACCACCCGTTATCTTGGCGACGTAAAAAGTGCTCTGCAATTTTTGGCGAACCAGGGTAAAAATCTAAATTACCATGTGAGTTAAATGATTTTATCAGCTCAATATACTCATTAAGTGCATCATGCTCACTGTTGTGCTGCCAAAGCTTAGCAATCCCATCTAAATACTCTTGTGTTTTTTGCGCATCACTGCCTGCAAGTTCAAAAAAGCCAGCACCTGAGTGGGTGTCCACATAATCAAGTGGTTTATCTTTAATTGTTTGGTATTTAAGAACTTCAGCTAGAACAAGATGTTTTAGCACATCAGCAGGGTTACCTGCATGAAAAGAGTGTCGATAACTAAGCATATTTATAAGTCGCCAAATGCAAAACTGCATTAAAAATGAATGGCCATATTGTACATGATAAACAGAAAATGATCCTAGGATCTGGCGCTTTCGTGAATCAAAAATGAATAAAAAAGCCGCTACGCTGAATTACACCTTAATAATAAATAAAAATGCCCTAAAACGGCCGTAAATGCTGGCATATCAAGACACTTTCCTTTACATTTGCATGACAATAATCACAGTTTTATGAGCGCATTTATGAATAACGAAACCCTTTCCCAACTCGAACAACTGATCGACAAATTAATCCTTCGCAACAGCGAACTTGAAAGTGAAGTTAAAAGCCTACAAGAACAAACCGCTAAGCTTTTAGATGAGAACGAAACTCTGCAACTTGAAGTACTAGAAAACGAAGAGAAACAAAAAGATACAAGCAGCACATTGACTGGCCTGCTTGAGAAATTGCAAAGCGTTCAACAGGCTAGCTAATGAGCAGCCCACAAAGTCAGCGGGTCACCGTAGAGCTACTAGGTAAAGAGCATGAGTTCTCTTGCCCACCAGGGCAAGAGCATGCCCTAGTTGCTGCTGCACAAAATTTGAATGACTTAGTGGAGCAAATGAAGCAACGCTCATCGGTTCGCAATGACCAAAAAGCATTGCTAATGGCAGCATTACATCTAAGTCATGAATTGCTTGAAGTTAAATCGCAACAAGCAGAACAAGAGCAACAACATGACAGCTTAATAGATAAGCTCAGCCAACACCTTAGTATTTAGAAAAAAGCGCATCTGGCGCTTTTTTTGTTTACAATCAACTGCACTGACACTTATTCGAGCTAAACACCATGCGATTTTGTGCTTTTTTGATCTGTATTTTCGTAAGCTATAGCGCCCAAGCAAGCGTTAGCTGGCATAGCATCACGCCTGAAATCCAATTTCTACAACAACAAAATAAGCTGCGCTTTTACGATTCGAATCAAGTGCTGATAGAGGGTAAAGAATGTGCCTTAATATTTGATGCCAGTGGTAACTTTGCCGAAGTAGAAAAGCTCGCAGAGCAGCTAAAAAAACGCTTAAAAACACCATTATGTTATTTAGTGGCGAGTCATTATCATGATGATCATCTGTTAGGCTTGGCCGTTTTACAGGCTGAGTTCCCTGAAGCTAAACTCATTGTACATCAGCAAGTAGCGACTGAGTTTTCAGCAATGCAGCAAGCATTGGCAGATAAATTAGATGGTTATGAAAAAAGCATCGAGCTCAGCTATCAACGGCTTGCCAATCAACCTGAAGATCAACAAGCTATTTGGCGCGACAAACTTGAACTTGCAAAAAAGCGCTTATTTCGCTGGCGAGAGCTTACCCTAAACCCGCCAGCTATTAACATTACTGAGTCAACACAGCTAAACCTTGGTAACTACCCCGTCGTTATTACACCTTACCAAGCGCATACTAAGGGCGATCTCACTTTAAGTGCAGATCAAGGTCGCGTACTGTTAGGCGGCGATATAGTCGACAGCTTACCCTACCCTGGCCATGGTACATTCACGCGCTGGATAACCACGCTGCAAGATATTCAAAAAAATACCGCACTGACAACTATTTTACCGGGTCACGGTAAGTCGCTGACACCTGCTGAACTGGCGCTCCCTTTAAGGTTTTTGAAAACCATTCAAGAGCTGACAAATGCCTCGCCGGATAAACCAGTGAGTGAATTAATTCCGCTTTTTCCTGCAGAGGTTAAACAGCAATACCAACTTGATGAAGTGGGCGAAAGAGCGTTTTCTATGTTTCTAGAAGCTGGACTTAAACAGAGCAAATTGTCAAAATAGGGCTAAAATAGTAAAAGGATTTTATTATATGGCTCAAGTAAGTTTGAAATATTTACTTTTGCTGAGCTTGTTTATTGGCTTACAAGGATGCCAACTTACTCAGCAAGAAACAGAACAACAACGGGCAAGGCCGGAGATTTTTAGCCATTACGAGCCCGATTTAACAACCCAGCAAGCACCTAGTGAGTTTGTCGATTCAACAGCAGTCGAACCTCGTCCTATTGCTGCGCCCATAGCAGTCAATAATACCCCACTAGCAAAGCCTCGATCAAAAGATCTGTGGCAGCATATCGCCAACAATTTAACGCTGGTATTTCAAACCAACAAACATACATCTGCACGAGTAAAATGGTATTTAAAACAACCTAATTACTTGATTAAAGTAAATAAACGTGCGGCACCCTATTTGTATCATATCGTCACACGTATCGAGCAACAGAAGCTCCCGATGGAGCTGGCCCTATTACCCTTTGTTGAAAGTGATTTTAGACCAACAATACGATCATCAGAGCAAGCCGTTGGTGTTTGGCAGTTAGTCGGCGCAACGGCTTATCATTTTGGTGTGCAAAGCGACCAATGGTATGACGGCCGCCAAGATATACTCGCTTCAACTGATGCCGCTTTAGCTTATTTAAGTTACTTACATAAACGCTTTGATGGTGACTGGCTGCATGCCCTTGCTGCCTATAATAGTGGTGAAGGACGCGTTAAAAAAGCTATCGAAAAAAATAAAAAGCTTGGCAAAAAAACTGACTATTGGTCATTATCACTACCAAAAGAAACTGCTGAATATATTCCTAAACTTTTGGCGCTTAGCTATTTACTTAAGCATCCTGAGCAAGGCTTAAAGCGCCCTAAATTAGCGAATAAAGCACTCACCACTGAATTTGATGTCGGCCAGCAATTTGATTTTTCGGTGATCGCTAATTTATCAGGTGTGGGGCATAACCAGCTCCATAAATTAAATCCAGGATATTTAAAAAACCAAAGCTCTCCAAATGGTCCACATACCCTGCTTTTACCTATGGAGCGCCGTACCTTGCTGCAAAGTAAGCTGTTTCGCAACAACTTTGCTGGTGAATATATAGTGCAAAAAGACGATACCCTTTATGGTATTGCCAGACGCTTTAATATGTCTGTAAAGGATCTGAAAGCGCTTAATAGTAAAACAAGTAACCTGATTAAAGTCGGTGAACAATTGCGATTATCACAGCCCCAAACCATGCCTGAATCTTTACTGGTTGATTACAATATTAGCCCTTACCTTGAACAGCATGAGGAAGTTATCGCAACCATTGCGGTTGATTACCTCGTTAAACCAGGTGATTCAATTTGGAGTATCAGCCAGCTATACGACGTGCCTCATAAAGACGTTGCAACGTGGAATAAACTCAGTGCCACCAGCATTTTAAAACCAGGCACCATTTTGACATTGCACCTACCGCAAGCAAAACCCGCTGAGCCGCAAGTACCAGCCAGCGAAGCCATGTTGTCAGGTATCGAAAGCTCGTTGAAAAAGCCTTGATTGCTCACTCTTTGTGGTTAGCGTAAAATCAGCGCCTATATTTTAAATTCTAAAGAGAAATAACATGCAAATCAGTAAAGACGCAGTGGTTGAATTTCACTACACACTTAGTGAAGCAGGCGAGCAAATCGAATCAAGCAAAGATGGCGAGCCACTTTCATATATCCATGGCACTGAAGGCATGCTTCCTGGTCTTGAAAAAGCCCTTGAAGGTAAAGCGGCTGGTGATAACTTCAGCGTAACACTTGAGCCTAGCGAATCTTACGGCGAGCGCGTTGATAATCTAATTCAACGTATTCCTCTTAAGCACTTACAAGGCAACACAAAAGTGTGGAAGCCAGGTATGACTGCAATCGTTCATTCAAACCAAGGTCGTCACCAAGTGACTATCGTTAAAGTAGGCCGTTTCAATGCAGATTGTGACTTAAACCACCCATTTGCTGGTAAAACACTGACATTTGATGTTGAAGTGATCAATGTTCGCCAAGCAACAGCTGACGAATTATCACACGGCCACGTGCACGGTGAAGGCGGTTGTGGCCACAGCCACTAAGGGTAAAAAATGACAAACGTTGCAATTGTCACCGGTGGCAGCAAAGGTATTGGTAAAGCTGTAGTTGAGCGTTTAGAGCGTGAAGCCTACACAGTTTATAACTTGGATATCACCCCGTCAGAGGGAAATTATCACTACTGTGATGTCAGTGATGTTCAGCAGGTGAAGTCGGTTATTGCCGATATTATTGCACAGACGGGTCGCGTTGATGCTTTAGTCTCTAATGCGGGTCGTCATTTAAGTGCCAACATTGAAAATACCGATGAAGCAACGTTTGATGCCCTGTTTGCGCTCAATGTGAAAGGTGCCTATGCTGCAATTCAAGCTGTATTACCTAGCATGAAAAACCTGCAAGGCGGCAGTATCGTATTGGTTGCCTCTGATCAGGCAATCATTGGCAAACCAAACTCGTTTGCTTATAACCTAACCAAGCACGCGCTAGCTTCCATGGCAAAAACGACAGCACTCGATTATGCCGCGTTTAACATTCGTGCTAACGCAGTGTGTCCGGGTACGATAGAAACACCACTGTTTCATAATGCGATTGATGCATATTGTCAGCGCAGTGGTGCCGATAAAGCAGAGATTGTTGCTGAAGAAGCCGCACTGCAACCGCTAGGTCGTTTAGGGCAACCTGAAGAAATTGCTGCTTTGGTGAACTTTTTAATAAGCCCAGAAGCAAGCTTTATTACTGGTAGCTTACAAAGTATTGATGGTGGATACACCACGCAATGAGCGACAAAATTATTGACCCCCATGTGCACTTTTTTAACCTCACTGAGGGTCAATACACTTGGCTACAAGGTAGCAATCCCCCCCCTTGGCCAAATTTAGATAAAATCAAAAAGCAAATTACTAGTTCAGAACTTAAAGCCGCTTGTCCATTTCAACTAGAAGCCTTGGTGCATATTGAAGCTGGCTTTGATAATCAAGCGCCAGTGAATGAGCTTAATTGGCTTGCAACGTACTTAAATGATATTCCCTATCGAGCAATCAGCTACAGCGCGATTGACGCATCTAGCAAACACTTTGAAGCGTCACTCAATGAATTAGATCATCCATCTTTGGTTGGTATTCGCGATATAACCGAAGGTGATGAGGCCAAGCGCTTATTAACTCCTCACTGCCAAGACAACCTAGCCATGCTCGCAGGCGAAAACTTACACTTTGAAGCACAGTTTGAAATTGAAAACATGCAGGCTACTGAGCAGCTTATTAAGTATTGCACAGCCCTGCCATCATTACGTGTGGTGATTAATCATTTAGGCTTTATTAGTGATGAGCAAGGATGGCTTGAAGCAATCATTAAACTCAGCCGCTGCGATAATATCGCGATAAAGTTCTCAGGCTTAGAATTCACGCAAATTGCCGTAAACAAACACCTTTGGCTGGTTAATAATTTAGTTAAGTACTTTGGTGAACATCGCGTTATGTTTGCCAGTAATTTCCCTGTTTGCCAAATGAATACCAGCTACACAAACTGCTGGAAGCACTATCACTCATTGTGCTCACAGTCGAGTTTATGGCATAAACTAAGCTATAAAAACGCCCGCGAAATCTATCTAATTGCTTAAAAACTAGCTATATTCAGGTCAGTAAAGCTGTTTAGGTTGGTGTTATGTTTGTTCATTTTAAAAAGCCTTTTGCTGCTGTAGCAGTTACTTGTTCGCTTATCATTGCAGGCTGTGGTGGTTCTGGTAGCTCAGAGTCAGGGACTATCGATGCTGCAGATATCACATGGACTCAAGGTGTATTTGAGCCATCAAGTAAATTTGACCAACAATGCCAAGCACTCAATGAAAAGCACTGGCTACGCGCTTGGAGTCACGAAACCTATCTTTGGTATGACGAAATAACGGACCGCGACCCTGCATTAACTAACGGTGTTTTAAATTACTTTGCCTTATTAAAAACCCAAAACACCACGGATTCAGGTGCAAGCAAAGATAACTTTCATGCCAGCTTGCCAACTGACGAATGGCAAGCTCAGAGCCAATCTGGGCAGTCTTTTGGTTATGGCTTTAAACTTAAGTTAATCAGTGCCAGCGCCCCTCGCCAAGGGATTATCAGCTACACAGAACCTAATTCACCGGCTGCAAACCTCAATCTGAGCCGTGGCTTAGAAGTCGTTGAAGTGGATGGCGTTGACTTTGTTAATGCCAGCACCCAAGCTGAGGTTGATGTATTAAATGCAGGCCTCTTTCCTTCGGAGTCCGGCAAAGTAACCTCTTTTGTATTCAAAGACATTAATACCAGCGAAATTCGTGAAGTCACTATGACTGCACAAACCATTACAGGCCAAGCAGTAAGCAACATAAAGACCTTTGCCAATGGTGAAGTAGGCTACTTTCAGTTTAATCGCCATAATGCTGTAGCAGAAAAGCCCTTGTATGACGCCTTTAACAGCTTAGCTGCAAGTAACGTTAAAGACTTGATCATCGATATGCGTTACAACCCGGGTGGATACTTATTAATGGCCAGCCAAGTTGCTTACATGGTGGCAGGCGGAAACAACACCTCAGGCAAAATCTTTGAACGCACTATTTTTAACGATCAACATCCAACCTTTAACCCCGTTACTGGCGATCGCTTAGAGCCTGTTTATTTTACTGATGAGTTTTTAGGCTTTGCCGAAAACCCAGCTGTCAGCCCAGGAACCCCATTGCCTTCGTTGAACCTAGAACGTGTTTTTGTGCTGACAACGGGTAACACCTGCTCAGCAAGTGAGGCAGTGATTAATGGCCTACGCGGTGCCGACATCGAGGTAATTCAAATAGGCGAAACAACCTGTGGCAAACCCTATGGTTACTACCCAACTGATAACTGTGATACTACGTATTTCAGCATTCAGTTTACGGGCGTCAATAATAAGGAATTTGGTGAATATGCAGATGGCTTTGCACCACAAAACAGCAACGATAGCGAGTTTCAACCTGTAATGATCCCAGGCTGTGCTGTGGCTGACGACTTCACCCATCAATTAGGTGATGAAAGTGAAGCTATGCTAAGTACAGCGCTTAGTTATCGTGAGACTGGCCGCTGCCCTGCCGCCACTTCAACGATTAGTGAGCAAGGGTTTGCACCGGCTATTTTTACAGACACACCGAAAGTGCTTGATACCCGTACTTCTACCTTGCTTCAGCAAAGTAAAATTTTAGAGCAGTAGGAACCTAAATGAGAGCCCAACTAACTAGTGTATTACTGTTATCGACACTGCTAGGCTGTAGTGCTCAAAGCCAAGAGCCAACACCGAAACTACAGCATGCGCGGTTAACTGAGCCACAAAGTGAGCTAATAGCAAAAGGGATAGCAAGACTAATGCATAGCAAGCCTATCGCTGTAGCCGATGATGCGTTTATAAATAGCAGTATATTAGTGACTGATAGTATGAATGTACTGGATGCGCAAGGTAACCCGATAATGGGTAAACAGCTAGCTATGCCTGAGCGTTTTGAATTATTAATCAAAAATAAAATGTGTTTTGTGCGCCATTTAGATAGTAAAGCGACCGAGCCACTGCCTTTGGTAAAATGTAAAGCAATTGATTAATTTAAACCTAAAAAGTAGATATAAAAAAAGCCCTTACGGGCTTTTTTAGTAAAATATTAGTGAGTGTTACTTAATCTCAACACGTTGAGAACGCATAACAACTTCATCATTTAATTCAATACCGATACCTGGCTCTTCTGATACTTGGAAGAAACCATTTTTAGGTTGTGGATCTTGAATACACAATTCACGGTTCCATTTCTTAATCGCATAGGTGTGATGTTCGTGAATTAAGAAGTTAGGAATTGCGGTTTCTAAGTGCAACGAAGCTGCGGTTGCAACAGGGCCGCCACACACGTGAGCTTGAATACGCACATCGAAGATATCAGCATAATCACACACTTTTTTAGTTTCTGTGAAACCACCACATAGGCCTAAGTCTGGCTGAAGTACATCAATACTTTGATCTTCTAGATATGGACGCACACCCCAGCGATTATACAAACGTTCACCACCTGCAATTGGCACGGCAACTTTGTCGGCAACTTTTGCGTGTAATGAATGATTTAAGTAGTTCACTGGCTCTTCGTAATACATACAATCGAACTCTTCAGCAATTTCACCAATTTGAATTGCTGATGTCGCGCCTGGTAAGCTGTGACATTCAAAAATAATATCAACCTCGTCACCGACGGCTTCACGAATAGCTTGCATGCGCGCACGATATAACTTCATTTCTGCACGAGAAATAATGTTAGTGCGATCATAATAAGTATTGCCGTTTTTATCGTACTGAATAGGGTCAACTTTTACCGCATCATACCCTTCAGCCATCGCCTTAAGTGCTGCTTCTGCATATTCTTCTGGGTGAACAAGCGCTTTAAATTCGCTGTCCCAGTCAAACTGTAATTGTGATGCATAAGTACGTAGCTTGTCGTTAACTTTACCACCTAATAGCTGGTAAACAGGTAAGCCTAATGCCTTACCTTTAATATCCCAAAGCGCAGTATCAATGGCGCTCATTGCTGCATACACTACAGGACCACCACCTAAACCCCAAAAGCTTTCGCGTAGCATTCGTGACCACAGTTTTTCTGTTTGAAATGGGTCATGACCAATTAAAAAGGCATCAGCCATTTCTTTGATCATTGCCGCTGCTGCACTGTGACCTAAATCATAAGCAAGGCCTGCCTCACCCACACCGCTAATACCTTCATCAGTATGAATACGCACAAAAACAGGTGTCCAAGCAGGTCTGTCTGGACAATAAATATCGAACACTTCGACGCGATTAACTTTCATGGTTACTCCTTACTGAGCAAAACTAGGATCAAGACGATAAGCTTTACGCAACATTGCTGGCCAAGCTAGTTGACCACCCGTGCTGCCGCTATGCACGACATTCGCTTGATTATAAATATTATCGATAATTGGTTGTGGTACCGGAATTGCCGTTTGACCACTGGCTTGAATAGCCAATTGAATTTCACACGCACGCTGCAAATCGTAAAAGCGCATAAACGCATCCCCCACGGTTGGGCCAACGGTTAAGCCACCGTGGTTAACCAATAACATGTGATTGGTGGTGCCTAAATCATCTTGCAGGCGCTTTTTCTCATCACTGTTTACCGCTAACCCTTCGTAGCCGTGATAAGACAGTGATGGCAATGAAAACATTGAGTATTGACTCAGTGGTAATAGGCCTTTTTCTTGCGTTGCAACGGCAATGGTTTCTTTAGTGTGTAAATGAATAACACAGTGAGCGTCATCACGAACTTCATGAATGGCACTATGAATGGTGAAACCTGCCGGGTTAATTTTAAACGGCGTGTCATCAAGAATGTTACCTGCTAAATCGACCTTCACAAGGTTTGATGCTGTCACTTCATCAAAACTTAAACCAAACGCATTAACCAAATAGTGATCTGTGCCCGGTAAACGTGCCGACAGATGAGTGTAAATTAAATCACCCCATCGAAAGTGCTCCACCAAACGGTAACATGCAGCTAAATCAACACGAAGCTGCCATTCTTGTTCAGATACTT
>Ga0208568_1000533_pt1 | contig 14121 bp, 10 predicted proteins | sample DeeseametaMP2969_FD_184165 | JGI IMG/M metagenome (GOLD analysis project Ga0208568, IMG submission 184165) | Marine microbial communities from the Deep Atlantic Ocean - MP2969 (SPAdes) | ecosystem: Environmental > Aquatic > Marine > Oceanic | place: South of Funchal, North Atlantic Ocean... | reverse complement strand
GGTGGGATTCCCACCCTCTAACTTTACCCATACATCCGCCGCGTGGTCAGAAACGACTTTGTTTAGTTTCACGATGGGTGTATTCCCAATCGCTCCAAGTGCATTGGTTACTTTTCTATTCACCTTGAATTGTCACCACCAATTTGCGGCTTCCCCCACGGTTTCTGTGCTCACATAAATATATCCCCTGCCACGTTCCCAAATTTAGTTTTCCGTCCGTGATGGGAATACTCACAGATGACCCCAAAATGGCTGATTTCAAATGGGCTGGCATATCATCGGAGCCTTCAAAAGTATGACGGTAATAAGGCGCATTCTCTGGTACCATTTGGTTAAAGTGCGATTCAAAATCGTCTCGGACCGTTGAATCTGCATCTTCATTAATGGTCAGTGATGCAGATGTGTGTTGAATAAAAACATGAAGTAAACCGGCAGAAATATCCTTTATCTCCGGAATTTCCTTTACAATTTCGTCTGTAATAATATGAAATCCCCGCGGGAATGAAGGTAAAATGATTTGATTTTGAATTACCATTATTTTATTTATAGTGGAGAGGCATATCTCGCTCTACAAATGTTTCTCCAACCAAATTCTCATTTCTCGGATATCTTCATTTGATTCAGAATCAATTATATCAAATCCACGTTCAAGGGCGAAGGTAATCATGCTCTCATGCTTATTTCTGGTTTTTAATTTAATGGATTTATAACCCTGCTCTTTTGCCCAATTTTCTTGGTAATCAGCCAATGTATTTGCAACGCCCTGTCTCCTAAATTCCGGAAGTACACCACCCATCCAGCTATAAAATGAACCATCAGAAAAACGGTCATATCCAATTTTGAATCCAAATGTAGTTTCATCCCCATGAGCTGTTAAAATTAAATGATTCCCTTTCAAACGTTTTTCGTATTCTTCGATTTCATACGGTCGTTCAAATTCAGGAATCTGTATAGAAAGAGCGATAGCATTTTCTAATTGGTTTTCGTGAATTATAATCAAATCATTACCAATAAAGGTGATCTAAATCTGTATTACCACCGGATAAGATTAAACCAACTTTCTTTTCCTTGTTTTCTTCTGGATGCTCCAACAATGCAGCTAATACAACTGCGGAAGATGGTTCTATAATAATATTCAACCGTTCCCAAACAAGCCTCATGGCTCGAATGATATTTTTCTCGCTGACAGTCAGAATTTTTGAAACGTGTTCTGCAATAATGGGGAATGTCTTTTTTCCCAATGAAGATAGTAATCCATCTGCAATAGTGTTGGGATTTGTTTGGGGAACAATTTCACCCTTTGCTAAAGATAGGTACGCATCATCAGCTCCTTTGGGTTCAGCGCCCATAATGGTAATATTTGGGTTTATTCCTTTTGCAGCAATGCACGTTCCGGAAATCAATCCGCCACCACCGATTGGTGCAATAATAACATCCAAATCTGGAATTGTGTTTAAAAGCTCCAAAGTTGCAGTGCCTTGGCCGGCGATTATTTGCTCATCATTAAACGGATGAATTTCAAATGCATGCGTTTTCTCAATGACTATTTTCAAAGTACTTTCTCTGGCGCTTAAGGTCGGTTCACAGTATGTAATTCTTCCGCCATATCCTTTTACGGCTCGTTTTTTAATTTCCGGTGCATTGCTGGGCATAACAACGTGGACGGGAATTCCGCGTAGTTTTCCTGCCAATGAAAGTGCTGCAGCATGATTCCCTGATGAATGTGTTGCGACACCTTTGGCTGCTTCATCATCAGTTAAACTGAAAACGGCATTGCAGGCACCGCGGAATTTGAAGGCCCCTACCTTTTGAAAATTTTCACATTTGAATAATAATTCAGCACCCACCATTTCACTGATAGCCGAACACGTTAAAATGGGTGTTATTTCAGCGAATGGAGCAATTCGCTCTGCTGCTTTTTCTAAATCTGAAAGTGTTGGAGTTAAATATCTCATTTAAGTTTTGTCATTCAATCAAACAATCAGTCTTTATGTTTTACGTTCTTTTTTTCTGGCTGCCGGAAAAAGGATGTTATTTAGGATTAAGCGATATCCAGGTGAATTGCGGTGCAAAGATAAATCTGTCGGCGGGTCACCAACAAAATGCTGGTAATCTTCCGGATCATGACCACCGAGAAAAGTATAAGTCCCTTTACCAAAATTTCCGTGAATGTATTTCACCTGGGGCGTGGTAGGATCTTCACCCATGATAACAATATGATGTTTAATTCTGTCGCGATGGAAACCGGTTGTTTGTCCCATAAACCCCTTAACAACGGGAACATGGTTCTGTGTGAGCATAGAGGGGACTGGATCATATTTAGCAGAGAATTCAAAGAGCGTGAAATAGTCAGCTTCTGCGCCGCGGAGTACAGGAGCATGACTCGGCGGATAATCGATATCGGAAAATTCATAAATCATAGGGTCGGACATGAGGGTAAAATCTGTAAAAACCAATGATTTTGAATAGTCCAATTTTTTCTGAACATTTGGATCAATGCGAGTTCCGTCAAATACTGAATGAACAGCATCAACGCCTTCAGAAGCCAATGCAATATCATACGAATCCGTTGCACTACACATGGCGAAGAGAAAACCACCCGTACCCACAAAAGCTTTTATGGCCCTGGCTACACCTTTCTTTTCTTCATGAACAGAGGGGAAACCGTGTCGCGTTGCCATGGATTCAAATTCCCGTTGTTGTTGGCTATACCAAGGTGCAGAATGATAGTTGCGATAGAATTTTCCATACTGTCCTGTGAAATCTTCATGATGTAAATGCAGCCAATCATACTTTTCTAATTTCCCTTGAAAAACATCTTCATCCCATAGTGTTTCATATGGGACTTCTGCATATTTAAGGGCCAGCGTAACCGCATCGTCCCAAGGTTGCTTGTTTGGCGGTGTGTAAATGGCAATTTTTGGCGCTTTCTCCAATAGAACCACATCCATGTTATTTTGTTCAATATGACTGTATATAGCCATGGTTTCTGATGCGTTAATCAGCTCATAGTTTATACCGCGAATTCGACACTCTTTTTCAATTGCCGGACTTGAATCTGTCATGAACGTTCCACCCCGATAATTCAATAACCATTCAACATTGACATTATTTTCCAATATCCAAAAAGTTAATCCGTATGCTTTCAAATGATCGCGCTGCCCCATGTCCATTGGGATCAATAATTTTTGGCTGTAAGAAAAATGTACCAAAAAGCAAAAAAGTAAAAATCGTTTCATCAGCTTTCCAGATTAGATTTTAATTCACGGATATGTTTACGAACAGGCTCTATCATTAATGAATTGGGATGGTTTTGTAAGAGTTGTTCATAAAAAACAATTGCTGAATCAACATCGTTTTCAATGAATTCAGAAATCTCCCCAGAGAGCACAAGGCCTTTATCACCATCCGCTGATTCATTTAACCATTGCAATGTTTGCTTTAATTCAATTGTTTGTCCCAGCTGTAAACGACTGAATATTTCTCTGACCGCAGCTGTAATTGTAATTTTTGAGGTGGGTTGATTTATACGCATATTTGCGAATACAGTCACTGCTTCTGATAATTTATTTTGTGCTAATAGTTTTTCACCCAACAGATAATGACGCAAAGCTTCCTTGTCAGATTCAGATCCATCAGTCACATGTGAATGGAGTGTTGACTGCAATTCCATAAAGTCATTGAAATGAATATTAATGGGCGTTAAGTCCATGATATATTTGTCAATCATTATAATTGAACTATCGATTTTACCATCGAACAGTGCAGTTTTTAAGAATTTGATAAGGATTTGAGTTTTATTCTCTTTTGCAATTTTTAAGGGAAGCCGGTTGATATAAAATTGTGCCTCTTTAATTTTACCTTCTGCAATTAACAGATCAATTAAGCTAGAGTGAATTTTGAAAGCAAGTTTTTGATCAGGATTAGATGATAAAGCAGTATTATATGCCCGTAATGCACCGTCTAAATCCTGCAGGACTTTAAACTGGATTTCACCTAACCTATAGTGAGCTTTGGGGGGAAAGGTTGTTGATTCAAGTTCATTTAAAATTGTGTTATATAAAATAATTGCCTGCTCCATTGAGACCATGGAAATTGTATTTGCCTGATAAAACCCGCTTGAGAAAAACACATTATTAATGCTGTTTAAAACTAGGGAATTGCTTATTTGATGAGGGAGGATTTGGTCTTCATAGACGTGCCCAAGGCCTAAAAGAACTTTCCCCAATTCTTTCGATTCTATTTCATTAGGATTTCTGCGAATTTCCTGTATCAAAATTTGATAAGCTTGAATAGCCAGGGTAAATTGTTTTTCTTTGCGCAAATTTTCTGCAAATGTATTTAAACCTTTCCAGCGAGTTTGCTTATCTACAGATATAGCCAATTGCTGCCGCAAAGATTCATCATATTTTCCCACTTTGAAATAAAGAGCTGAAAGAAAATAGTGAATATTCTCGGGAGCTTCACCTGTACTTTTCAAAAGGTGATTTTCAATGATGGGAATGGACTCTTCTTCATCGCTAAATATTAATATTTTATCCAGTATCATTTTTTGCTGACGAGGGTTGTATTTAGCAAAAATTAGATATTCAGTTAACGCTTTTTCTATATGTTGTCTGGATTGATAATAGTTCCCCATATCCATTGCCATAAAATCCGGATCGGAAAATTGTTTTCTTCCTGTATGAACTAATTCTATCATTTTTTCACCCAACCCCAATCGGCTGAATGTGTGTATCAACATGCGGTATGCACTTGAGTTTTGACCATACTGTTGAATAAATGCATTCCAGACATATTCTGCCTGTTCCTGATTACCGCTGCTATAATAAATGTCTCCAAGTTCAATTTGCTGTTGCAGATCATGGGGAGAATGTATTAACCAATTGCTAATTAATTCAGCTGCGGCCTTGTAATTTCCTGTTCGTTTATAAATATTTTTTAATCGATTGTAGGTTTGCCTGTTTTTTGGCTTTGTTTCCATAATTAATTCATAGATTATTTGTGCTTCGAGCAGATCTCCTTTGCGTTCCATTAACAATGCATTTTCCAAACCACTTTTATCTAAAGCTTGAACGTTGATTTGAGCTATGCAAACGGACAACAAAATGATAAAAAAGAAAAATTTAATTTGCATTCAACGTATCCGTTTGCAACGTAATAAAGTTATTTTCACTGATGGCATTAAAATATCTACGAATCATGGATTGATAATCCCGGGGATATCCAGCTTTAAGAGCGCGATTCATGGCTTCTAAAGTAAGGCTTCGACGCTGTCCTAAATCAGTGGGTAAACCAGCTGGGCCACTGGTCAATATTTCAGTTGCCGTTTCACTTTTACGCTCTTCTTTTTCACCTCGTTGAGTCATGGATTTTTGACTGTCCAGCATGCGCGAGAGAATTCGCCGTTGCTTATCAACCGTTTTTTTGGAAATTCTCCTGCGCTCTAAATCTTTAAGGACTTCATCCATTTCGTGCGCTATTCCACCCATATCACCGAGCCCTTTTTCGCCGGATTGCCGCATCTCATCCATCATTTCCCGTAAAGATTTACGAACCTGTCTTTGTTCTCGCAGTAGTTTTTGCAAAAGTCCTTGTTGCGCAGCTGCGGCCATTTGCCCCATGGCCAACTGCATACTTTGATTATTTATTCCTTGTTGCTGACCTGCCATTTTTTTCATTTGTTCCAAAAACTGTTCATAACCGCTTGCAGACCCGGATGAGCGCATCTGTTTCATAGATTGATGTATAGCCATGGCTGTTTCATTCAATGATTTCATGGCTTGTTGCTGGCTTTTTGCTGCACCGCGTCCATTTCGCTGTGACAAAGCGTTTATTGCTTCTTGCATCATAGCATTAGACATTCCCATACCTTTGCCAATTTTGGGTGTTACAGCAAACGTTTTTCGGGATAATTCCATTAACTGTTCCATAATTTGACGCAATTGATCTTGAACCATTTGTTGTCGACTGGCCATTTCTCCTAATCTGGGAGAATGTGATGGGATTGATTCAGTTTCACTTTGTAATTGCTCTTGGGATTTGGATAAATGCAATATATCGCTCATTACGTGCTGAAATTTAGAAGACATTTCTTTTGTAGTTGCAGATTGAAAACCCTGTTGAATCTCCTGCATTTCTGATAATATACTCTGCAAATTTTCTAAAGCAGATTGACTGTATTCAGTTGCTTCATTCATATTCTGTCTGCGCAATTGATTTACCGTTCGTTGCAAGTTTGCATATGTTTGATTCATTAATGGATCACGTTTTAGATCTAATAATCGTTCAGACGATTCTTCATGAAATTTTTCTACAGCATCAGCAGCATCTTCCATTTCCTTCCGGATGTTTGAAAATTCTTCAACTTGGCGTTGCTCTTCTTCGCTTAATTTAGAGAAAGTAGACGGATCTGTTTGCTCATCTGTACGATCAATACGATCATGAATCTTTTCTTGTTGCTCTGCTAATGATTCCAGACGATTCCGCAATTCATCTATTTTTTGTTCAGCTTTTATTCGTTCAAAAATATCTATAAACCTGTCCAGCTCCTGTTCTATATGTTCCATATTATCTGTTAATGATTGTAACGCATCCTGTAATTTATTGGGATCCATTTCCGCCATTAATTCATACATATCTTGAACGTTTTTCAGTAAATCTTCCGAAAGCAATTGGTCTATTAATTTTTGAAGTTGATTGAACTTTTTTAACAAATCAGACGAAAAAAGATCATGTTTTTCTGCTGATTCCTGTAATGCATTTAAAGCATCAGCCACTTCCTCCATCTTTTTCATTTCTTCTTTAATGCCTTCCAACATTTTCTGTAAATCCTGTTGCTGATCCCAGGTTAATTTGTCTTGCTTTAATAAATCAAGCTCAAGTTTTTCCATATTTATGCGGATGGCTTCCAGTTCTTCTTTGGAATAATATATATCTTCTAGTAAGGCTTCTTCTTCATTTTCAAACGCTGTGAAAAGTTCAGCTAATCCCGGTAGTCTTGCTATAAATTCCTTTGTGACTGTTTTCTTTGGGCCGGATATCAAATCATTATCAGACAATTCAAAATGGTAATGGACTTCATCTTCAGGCATTAAACCTAATTCTATTAATTGCCACAGATGAGCTATATCCTGGTTAATATTTAACGGATCATCTATTGGGATCGTGAATAATGATAGTAGAGGATCCATAGAAATATATGCAGGTCTATGGATTTCATAGGCAACCTGCAAGTTGGAAAAACCAAAATCATCTTCAATCTTCAAATGTATGGCTATGCTTTGGTTGCTACCTAACTCAATTACTCGTTCAGGCTGAAATACGGTTATATCCGGCAAAAGATCATGGATTGCTGTTATGTGAAATGGAATAGGATTTCTATTTGAAATTCCCCGAATGTCCTGAAGCTGGATAACTAATTGTCCATCTTCTTTGATTATAAAATCACCACTGGCTTTTTTGCCATTAATGTTCATGGGCAATTCATCATTATTAAAAATGAGTGCACTTTTTTTTAAAGGGCGGTTGCTGCGTAGTGTAATATGGACATTGGATCCGATCAATCCACTAATATCGGCTTGGTTGCCTTTTTGAATGGTTGGTTTTAACTGTGTATAAGTTGGAGGTGTAAGTGTAATTGTCAGATCTTCCATTACAGGACGATCGGTGACAGAAAGTGCATGGAATGGAGATGATATTTCCTTCCATACTTCCCAAAAATGAACTGCAGTATAATATGCACGATAACGGTAATCTTGAGAAACATTATCCAAAATAAATTTAAATTTATCCGAACTATCTTTGTATACAACTGTTAGGAGTTGGTTGGAATCAGATATGGCATAGGCCTGCAAATCGATAAATAATGAATCGGGAATTGCCCCCATTACTGAAAATTCAAGTTCAGCAGACTCACCGCCTAAAAGATTGATATTTCCAGATAGGTTTTGAATTGCAAATGGTTGTGGAACAGGAAAAAATGTTTGGGGATGGGACCAGCGAAAAATAGCTTGGGCACTATTATCCCAATTGATTGAAAAGAGTAAAACTCCTCCCAAAAGCAATATGAGAGAATATGATTTCCATTGTTTAGCGCGTTTAGAATGAAACAAATCAGCTTCGTTGAGATCATCAAGTTTTTTAATAGTATCCGTCACAAAAGATTTGCTTAATTGTTTAGATGTGCTTTCATCCAAACTGCGTTCCAATTGCAATGCGTTAATAATTGTATCCTCTTTCGGAAATGCCAATCTACCGGCTGCTCTTGCCAAAGTTGACCAGCGGTATCGATGAATCCGATTATTGATTGCAAGGAAATAAACTAAAACAACGCTAATTAAAATAATCATCCCACTCAAAAAGCCAAGTTGCCATAACAAAAATCGAATTTGTGGTGAAAAGTAAAAAATGGTTTCCAGCGATATGGCTGTAATTGCAGAGAATAATCCAATAGAATAAAGAATCCAAATTGTAGTTTGGAAATCGTTTAAAAGGGCGGCTCGGCGAATATGCTTGAGCTGTTTTTCGATTGATTGCATTATTGAGTTAGTGCAAAATGAATAATATTAACACCCATTTGCAGTGCGGCTTCTCGAATATAGTTAGGGTCATTATGAACTTCTGCATCTTCCCAGCCATCGCCCAAATCACTTTCATATGTATAGATTACGAGAATACGATCATCTTCATAAAGTGCTAAAGCCTGGGGAGGTTTATTATCATGTTCATGAATTTTGGGTAAACCATTATTAAAATCAAACACTTGATGAAAGAGTGGATGATCATGGGGTAAGGGAACCAACTTTTTTTCAGGAAAAACGCGTTTCATTTCTCTGCGAAATGATAGATCCATACCATAATTATCATCAGCATGAAGGAATCCACCACGTAGCAAGAATGTTCTTAAACGAATAATTTCCGCATCTGTAAAACGAACATTTCCATGACCCGTCATATATAAATATGGATATGAATAAAGATTCTCATCCGTCAGCTTTATCCGGGCTTCTTTATCGGCGGAAATAATAGCTGTATGAGTTTGTAAATAATGCAGCAGATTGGGCAAACTGCTGGGATTGCTATACCAATCGCCACCACCACCGTAATGTAAGCGAGCAATGGTAAAATGCTGTGCCATGATAGTTGTCGTTATTAAGCACACTAATATTAAATATTTTAATTTCATCTTATTAGTGGAATTTAATTTGAGTAAGATAGTTCCTTTTATTAGTGGCGGGGAATTTACAAAGACCCACTGCCTTTACCATACTTACAGTCACAAGATACTTGTTCAAAATGTATATAGGCATTATTTTGAACTATCATGCATCCGAGGTTAACACTATTCATAATCATATTTGTATCATTTTGCAATCTGACAGGCGCAGATGCTGATTCTACAAAATCCTATCTTTGGGGTTTAATTCAGTTCAGTCCCAAGCAGGATATTGATTACGAACCGGGTTACCGTAAAGATCGAATTCTTCACCGCCGTGAATTCCACGAACCTATAAAATTTTTACCCGCAGAAGTTCGTTATGGTGTATTCATTTATGGCGGTGGCGGTGCTGATGGAGATAAAATGAAATCCGATTGGATGAGATATGAAGATGATGTATCTAGTTATGACGGAGGAGCAATAACTGCAAGGTTCGGTCACCAATTAGATATCGATTTTGTTAAAACAAATTTGTTTTATACTCTATTGAGAGCTAGTTGGCTTGATATGCAAACGGGTTTGAATTTCCGTTACAGCAATTTATTAGTTCCTGGTGAAATCGATCGAATTGAAACGTGGGGAAGTATGAACCCAAGCTGGGATCTGGGAAAAATGTTTTTTTCTCCTCGTGTATTCAATTTGGGAATAAGCCATACCACCATGCTGCAATGGTTTGAATTTTGGTATATTGATTTAAGGTATACGTGGGGATATGCGTATTCAAAATTTTATTTAGATACAAAAAAGGAATTATTGTCTACACCAACTGCTTTTGGACCAAGTATGTCTTTTTCCATTGGTCCTAGGTTTATTATTGGTGAAAGAAAAAATTCAAATACTTCTAAAGGTAAATCAAACAGATTTTCATTTGGCATTGATTTACGCTATGCGTACACAAAATTTAATGATATAAATGATCCGGATGATTTAACTCCGATTAAGCAATTTCATTTACAGGATTTTGGAATCCACTTCACATTTTCAGTTTTTTACGGCGGTAGATTAACAACAGGAGATCGCGCCAAGGAATATTACTATCGTAAAGACTTTATATCTGCCTTTGAACATTTTGAAACTTTTTTGAATGATTACCCAAATCATACTAATCGTAAACGAGCAGAAGAATTTCTTGCATTATCCAAAGAGAAAATTCCTATCCAGCTTTATGAAGAAGGCATTGAATTTGAAAAGCAAGGAATGTTATCCAAATCAATCGCTAGGTTTCTAGACGCGTTGAGAAAAGCAGATAATGAAATGCGACAGTTAATCCAATACAAACTTGATCATATTGCTATCCTGAAAATTGAGAAGGCTGATTTATTGTCTGCTCACGGTAATGCAGCACAAGCGGTAGAGTTGATGAAGAAAATCAGTCATTATTCTACAGCAGCCAGAGATAAAATTCCTATATATAAAGCTCGGCAAATTCTACAGGAAGGAGAAAAAGCATTGCACTTTGGTTTTTACAGTAAATCATTAACATTATTTGATGAAGCTTTGCATAAAGATAGCAGTTTAAAATTTGAAGTAAGTACATTGCGCTATCAAGTGGCTACGCACTTGGTTGAAATGGCTAATAAAATTTCTGATCATTCTGAATTACGTGCAGCAATACAATTGCTTGTTGATGCCAGTGAAATGACGGGTGGATTAGGCGAAAAAAATGAAAAAGTACTCAATGAATTATTAATCAAATTCAATTCTGATCAAGATCGTGAAATGACAAGTCGAATTGATCAGCGAATGGATGTGGTTCGCCAAAGAGCCATTATAAAGGAATCTACTTCCTCATTAATAGTAGGAATGACTATTCCAGATATTCAATCACTTCTTGGGCAACCGAAAGATATTATACAGAAAAAAGATAAAGAGGGATCATCCATCCAATTATGGATTTACCCATTAGAAGACGGCGGGGAAATGTATTTATCTTTTAAGGATTATATTTTATTTAAAATCGAAAAAGACGCTTAAAGCAAAACGACTGATTCTTTCTTGAGTATGAATAAAAAGCACAAAATTTCTCTTGCCATGGCTGATGAAAACATATAAGTCAGCGTTATGAATGTAAAAATAATGATATAATAACTGTATTTAACACCACCCCTAAATCCCCTCCTCGTATGAAGAGGGGTCTTGTGGGGAGTTGAAGAAATACTGAAGAAATCTTTAAAATTAGAATGAATAATTAAATATAGTGTATTAACATGGCATGGTGAAAAACTTTGGAAATTATTCAGATTTAACAGAAAAAATGAAAAGGGAGATTATCTTAAACGACTGATTCTTCTTTTTTATTTTATGGAATCGCTCAATTTATATTAAAGTAAATGTGCGTTTTTAGTCACAAATGATACTTCCTGACCAATGACTTTTATAATTCCAGCTGCCGGGACTGCAAATAACATACCCATTGGGCCAAGGAGCGTTCCGCCAATAAGTAACGCAATCATGACCATAATGGGATGAAGTCCGACACTTTCTCCCACAAGTAACGGAGTAATAAAATTATTATCAATTTGCTGAACAATAATAAACATCAAGGCAATATCAAGTATATAAAATGGAGATGGAATCGAATTAAACAACATATGAGCTTGAGCTGCTTCAATTCCAAGATTATTCATTAATGCAACTGAAAAAGCGATAAGCATACCGATAAAGGGACCTACCAACGGTATCAAATTTGCCAGTCCAGCAATAATACCAATAAAGATAACCAGTGTTAAGTTGGCGCCAAAGAAATTGAGAATATATAATCCAATGATGGACATAATAGCTACACTTGTTGCCGCCAAAAGCTGACCTCTTAAATAATTGGAAACTTGCTGCTCAATATTGAAAATAAGCCTGAGCCCAACTTCAAAATATTTATTGGGAATAAAACCTACAAGTGATTTTTTGAATTGATGATAATTCAACAGTAATATAATTGTAAAAATAATCACCATAATCATGTTAAAAACAAAACTCCCAAGGGCACCGGCAAAAGTCAGCAGTGTGGACATTAAATCACCCACTACTTCATTCAGTTTTGATGCTGCATCCACATCATCCCCTCCGCCTTTCACAAAATCCGGTAATTTCTCTTTTGCATTGTCAATGAATCCATTGAAATCATCCATAAATGATTCTGTTTCCAGACGCTGGGAAAAATCTCCGGCTTGATCCGCAAGGTTAGTGGCAAAACTGCCTATGAAAATAGCAATGGCTGCAATAAGACCTACAGTAACAGCCAAAACACTTAAACCGCGGTTTTTTATTTTCCTTTCTAATGCATCAACACTAGACAAAAGAATAGTTGTAAAAAGAAATGCAAAAATCAGCATTAAAAGAACGGATGATATATAAGGCCAAATCACATATAAAAAAACTATGGCAAGCAGCCCGATCATTAATCGATATATAAGCTGTATATAATTTTTTTCTTTATCCATTAATTATCACTATTTGGTGACAAAAGCTCATTTGTTTTACGCAGACGCTCGGCTAATACAGCTCCGAGATTTGTTAAAATTTTACTGCTTAAAGCGGGATTCCGCTCCATGAGAGAAAGTAGGTCCGGCCGGAAAAATCCAAGCAAGGTAGACGGTTTTGTTGCTATTGCTCCTGCTGATCGAGGCTCTTCATCCAGGAGTGCAATTTCCCCAAAGAAATCGTGATCTGATAATTCAGCAAGGACATTTTTGGTACCAGCGTTATCCAAATAAATTTCAACTGCACCAGATATAATGATGAACATTCCTTCGGACGGTGCCATGTTTTTAAATACATGTTCACCAGATTGATATGTTCGTTCATGGGTGAGTTTTTCAATCTCATCCAGTTCTTTATTACTTAAACCATCAAAAACCGGAACTTGCTTAAGGGCAGTGACTTTTTCACTTTCCTGCGAATTCCAGTTTTTAAATACATTTGACCAAAGTGGACTTTTCACAATTCTCTCCTGCGAGTTTAAAGGTACTAAACTAATCACCTTATAGAAGACTAGTCAAGAATACGTTCAATTAAAATGATGTGAAACCCATTGTATCAAGATTAACGAACTAGGTACTTTTCCGGTCTATGTTCAGGCGAATTATATCCATATTATTTCTAATAAGTCAGGTTAGCTGGGCGCAAATAGATGATCGTGATTTCCAAAAAGAACTGAAGTATCAATCAAAAGCTATTCAGGATCTTAAGAATGAAATCAAATCCACTCGCAGCAGACTGCGTTCTGAAGAAAATAGAGAAAAATCAGCCGCTCGGACCATTGTTAATTTAGAAGAAGAAATCTCATTAGTTGAGAGACTGATTACCGAATTGAAAAAAGAGGAAAACTCTGCACGAAGTGAAATTAAAAAACTGGAAGATGAAATCGGGGAAAATGAAGTCGAACTGAAAGAATTAAGAATTCGATATGCAAATCGTGCAATTCAAGTTTATAAAAAAGGAACATTATCCGAAATTGAAAAAGTATTGAGTTCTACTTCATGGCGTCAGGCTGTTTATCGTACGAAGTATCAGAAAATCATTTCCCAAATTGACCGACAGCATAAAAAACAAATTCGATCGCTTTTGATGAATATTGGTAAAAAGAAATTGAATATAGAGGCGATATTTCGCAAAGCCATAAGTTTAAAAACAGAGCGTAAAAAACAAATGGCAGATTTGCGCGTGAAGCACAGACAGAAAAAACGCGAACTGGAAAAAATTCGGAATAGTAAAACAGAATTAGCTCAATATATTACGCAAAAAGAAGAAGGTGTAAAACAACTGGAAGAGTTGATTGGCAAAATTAAAGATGATAAAGCTAAAGCAGATCGAGCAGAACGAATCCGTCGCCAAAGAGAAGCATTAAAAACAAAATCATTTTCGTCTCTAAAAGGTCAGTTGTCCTGGCCGGCTAGCGGGAAAGT
>Ga0208568_1000532_pt1 | contig 14128 bp, 13 predicted proteins | sample DeeseametaMP2969_FD_184165 | JGI IMG/M metagenome (GOLD analysis project Ga0208568, IMG submission 184165) | Marine microbial communities from the Deep Atlantic Ocean - MP2969 (SPAdes) | ecosystem: Environmental > Aquatic > Marine > Oceanic | place: South of Funchal, North Atlantic Ocean... | reverse complement strand
AGCCGTAGGTTGAGCGAAGTCGAAACCGGTATCACACCTGAAAGCTCCCTTCGACTAAGCTCAGGGAACAGATCATAATGTCAGTTTAAGCATGACAATATACTAGTTTAGGAGCAAATGAATCTGTGGACAATTATGCAGATGGTGTGAAACCTGACGGAAGTATTGAGTAAATTTTTCACCTGATTACTCAATATGGATTTTCAGTCGTCTACCCAACGGTTTTTGAGGAATCCAATACTTCAACATCCGCTATGGCATTAGCGATGGATGTAGCACGAGGCGGTAGGCAATTAACAATGACTGATGGTGCCTGGGTTTATAATAATACAACCTGCCCTGCGACAGGCTCTGTAGATTCCGGCAAGGCTTGGTATTTCTATTCAGACACTAGCGCTGACTATAAAACCATGCAAACTGAGTATATGTATTGGTCGGTCACTTCCAAATTTGGCATGCATGATTCTACTGCAGGAAGGACCCAGACAGACAGAGAATGGTGTCCTAACACAAAAACTGAATTATTAGCCCAGGATCCGACTATCTACAACTTGATCGATAATGCAACCTACGCATTTCTTACTGTGTTGCCTGATGCCTGTTATAGTGCATATGCCATTAAAACTTCAGATATTATAACTTTCTGAAAAAGGAGTTCATCCTAAATAAACCAATAACAAAATATGAAAAATATACTTACCATCCTAATTTTCCTGCTTTTCCTGACTTCACCACTGAGCGTTCAATACACGCAGACTGGATTACAGTTTCAACGCGAAGTGCTGGGAAAAGAGCTTTGTGAAGACGATGATGAGGATTGTAAAGAGGATGAGGATGAGGATGAAGATGAGGATGAGGATGGTGATGATGATAAAGATGATGATAGTGAGGAAGATGATGAAAAGGATGACGATGACAAAAATAATGGTGAAAGTGAAAACATTTCACCTGCTTCACCAACAGCCTGCAAAAGTACAGTTAAAGTAGTTGGAAATGTGGGTGATACAGCAGCAAATATGATAACTACTGCTGTAGCAAAAAGCGCCAATTATTCTAAAGGTTTAACTATTTTTGGAATAAATATATTGGCAACTTCTGAAGTCCCAGATGAAAAGCTGCTGCACGCAGCAAACATTACTGCAGAGCTGATTGACAACAATGAAGACGGTACTCCGGACAATACCTGTGTCACGGCAATACTGAGTAAACTGGGTGGTTACGTGAGCATGTATAATAAAGCTGAAGGAAATTCAGTTGAGATAAACCAAGACCCTCTGGATGAAGTAGGGGCAGGCGGTTCCGGCTTAGGTGCCTACGAGACGCTGAACAATTATGCGGATGGTAAGAGCCATGACGCAAGTATTGAAGAAATTTTTCATCTGATTACTCAGCGCGGTTACTCAAGAGTCTATCCAAAGGTTTTTGGAGAATCCAATACTTCCACCTCCTCCCTGGCAAAAGCAATGGATACTGCCCGTGGCGGTGAACAAAGATGCGCAAAAGAGGAATGCAACTGGAATTACAATAACACCTCCTGTCCCATTTGGTCGGATTTAGTGGATTCTGGCGATGCCTGGTACTTTTATGCTGACCCGACAGCTGACTATGCTACAATGATGACCGAATATATCTACTGGTCCGTCAGTTCCAATTTTGGCATGCATGACTCTTCCGCAGGGCGCAAAAAAGCAAAAACAGAATGGTGTCCAAATACTAAAGAAATATTAAAAGCTCAGGACCCTGCAGTTTACAACTTAATCAAGGATCCGAAATACGCATTCCCCACCGTTTTACCAAATGCGGATTATACGTATTACACTTTCAAAACTTCAGACATTAAATCTTTCTAATAAATCGTATACTTGAATTAGTTCTAGCATGTCCTACTTGAATTTCTACTTGGAATAATGTAGTTGAGGACAGTTTGTTCAACAAAACCAATTTTAAATTACAGTTTTTAATTCACTCAGCATTTTACGAAAATCAAGTGGGTGACGTTTGTTTAGCATCTTTGCAGTTTCATTAAATTGCTGCTTTTCCCGAAGTTGCTGAATTTTGCTGGCAAAAAGTATTATATTTCCCTTCTGATTAGCACGTGCCTGAAAAAGCTGAGTAAATGTTGATTTCCATTGCTCACGACGCTCCATAAAATTTCCGGTTATTGTCCACAAATTTCCAACAAGCCAGCCGCCGGTATTAAGACAGTTACTAAGGTTTTGCAAAAAATCTGTACGGGTCACCTCTTCCGGAGGCCCATATTCACCGTATGCATCCAAAAATATGAGATCATATTTCAATTTAAGTTTTGTAATAATTTGTGTTGCGTCCGCCTGCATCACACTCAACCGCTTGTCAAGTGGAAACTCAAAAAAGCGCCGTGCCGCCTCGATTACTGCAGGATTTATTTCAATAATGGTTTGCTGAATTGTAGGGAATTCACGATACATCCATCTTACAATGCTGCCGCCTCCAAGACCGATATGCAGAACTGACTTTGGTTCCGGACAAAAGAGCAGTCCCAGCAGCATGAAGCGTGTGTAGGGCAAGACAAGATGATCCGGATTGACAGTGGAAAAAACGCTCTGCATGATATGGTTGCCAAATCGCAATTCACGTCTACCCTCTTTTTCCAAGACCTGAACAGTAACACCAGAATTTTCATTTTCCCAGATCAAACGTTCCGGCCTGCTTCTTTGCAGGATTTTCAATAGATTCAAAAATTAAGATTCTAGATTAAAGGTTAAAAATAAAAGGCTAAAGGCTTCAAAGATGTACTTTAGTGACGGTTTCAGACCAGCCTGACAAAACCGATTCCTTCATTTATTCCAAATGTGAAACTCCGCCCATTTGTGAAACAATCCATTTATCTTCCCATACTAAACGGAATACACCAGTATTCCTGATTAAAAAGCGTGTGGGTGTTTCCAGAGAGAGCCCCAGTGAATGCTTCATTACAACCCTAATGAAACCACCATGTGTCACCAGCAATACATGTTCTTCCGGATGTTTAATCCGGATTTCATCTACAATCTCCAAGGCACGATCCTGCAGCTGCTGTGTACTTTCACCTTCATCAATTACATATTTTGAGCCTGCTGTTTTGAAAAGACGGAAGACTTCAGGATGACGCTCCCTGGCTTCCTCAGATGTTAATCCTTCAAAAACGCCAAGATTTTTCTCACGCAGACGCAGATCAATTTTCAGCTCATGTCCTGAAAACTGAGTAATTGCCTCAGCAGTTTGTTTTGCACGCAGGGAATCGCTGGAGTATATATGGTCGAAAGGTACATTTTTCATCCACTGCCCAAGTGCCTGAATTTGTGCTTGACCTACAGATGACAAATCACTGTTGGAATGTCCCTGCATGCGCTGCTGTGAGTTCCACTCTGTCTCACCGTGGCGAATCAAAATGATTTCCGTTTCTTTCATAAATTACTACTTTGATTTTTTTCGTGAATAATCCGTTCATCAAGTATCCAACGTAGCCTGATGGTGTTTTAAGTGTGGAAACTTCCGAACTTTTCATTTATTAAACTGGAGAGATAAAAACAGCAACGGGATAAAAAGAAGAGGATTTTAACCGCTGTTTTCATTGTCGGGATTGTCGTGCAGTTTGAGCAACCTCCGCATTTCATCCAGCAAAGCAGTCTTGTATTCCGGACGCAACAAGCCGATTTGCATGGCAGAAGTCAGAAAACCGAGTGGTTCTCCCAAATCATAACGGGTTCCTTCAAACTGCAGGGCCGATACCTGCCCCTGTGCAGCCAGATGATTGATCGCCTCGGTTTGAGTAAATTCACTCTGATGCGAATGACTTTTATCGCTCCTGCGCAGTGCCTCAAAAAGATCCGGAGTGTAGAGGTAACGTCCATAGGAAACAAAACGACTGGGTGCAGTACCCGGAAGAGGTTTTTCTACCATTTTATTGACCTGCATAATTTTTCCGGAATCTGCCGGGTCAATCACTCCATAGCGAGAAAGCTGATCTTCCTCCAACTCTTTAACTGCCAAAACCGTGTTGCCGGTTTTTTTCCAGGCATCAATCAGTTGCCTGCTGAGAGGCTTTTCACCAAGAACTATATCGTCAGGATAGGCCACGACAAATGGCTGATTATCTACAAACGGTTCAACCAGCATCAAGGCGTTCCCTGTGCCCATCATTCGTTGTTGGCGCAATGTAAAAATGTTGGCTTCGATTGGTTTTATTACTTCCAGTTTTTCAATTTCGTTGGACTTCGAAAATGCAGAAGACAACTCAATCTCCCGATCAAAATAATCCTCCATCACTTTCTTCCTGCGTGACGAAACTAGCAAAATATCGTGAATACCTGAATCCACCATTTCCTGCACAATGAAATCAATGGCCGGACGGTCAATAAGCGGAAACATTTCTTTGGGAATTGTTTTTGATGCAGGTAAAAATCTGGTTGCATAACCAGCAGCTAAAATTACACCTTTCATGGGTAGTTTTTAGTAATCAGTTTTAAGTTTTCTGCAATCAGCTGTCAGTTGTCAGCTATCAGTTCAAACCGTATTTTTGAAAGTGATTCAATCTAAAAAAAAGTCCTGAAACCTTGTCATTTAGAGCGAAGCGATAAATCTTGTATAAGCGACCACACTAATATCATTAAGATTTCTCGCTTCGCACGAAATGACAGTATGGATTTCAAACTTTTTACTATTGTATCAATAATGAGAAATCAACTGATTTGTTCCAACAGATTAAGTGCCGTTGTTTCGTCAATCACTGCAACCTCAAGTTTTTCTGCTTTTTCCAACTTTGAACCTGCATTTTCACCGGCAAGCACAAAGTCGGTTTTTTTGGAAACACTGCCGGTTACGTTTGCTCCAGCCTGGATCAGGCGTTTTTTCCAAACATCGCGGGGCTCAGAAAGCGTTCCGGTCAAAACAACAATTTTTCCGCTGAATGGCGAGTCAACAATCTCCAGAATTTTTACCTCAGCAGGAGAAACACCGCGTTCGAGAAAATCAGCAATTAGCTGACGTTGCCGCTGATCCTGAAAAAAATCAATTATACTTTCAGCAATCACTGGACCAATGGCCTCTACTTTTTCAAAATCATCCGGCGTACCAGACATTAGTCTTTCCAGAGTACCAAAATGCTGTGCCAAGATGCTAGCTGTTTTTTCTCCAACATTTGCAATTCCAAGTGCATGAACGAATTGAGCCAACTCACACTTTTTCGATTTTTCTATACTGGACAGTACATTTGCTGCAGATTTATCAGCCATACGTTCGAGTCCTGACAAGTCTTCGTGACGAAGCAAATAAAGGTCCGCGGCATTTTGCAGCAAATTTTTAGTCATCAATTGTTCAATCAATGCGGGGCCAATTGTGTCCATATCCATTGCTCTGCGTGAAACAAAATGTAAAATCTGCTCTTTTTGCTGAGCAGGACATTCAGAATTTGGACAGCGCCACTCCACTTCATCTTGAAAACGAACAGCTGAAGTACCACACGAGGGACAGCATTGCGGCGGCTTGATTTTTTGCGCAGCTGAGTGGCGCTTAGTTGGATCAACTGCAACAATTTTTGGAATAATTTCACCACCCTTTTCCAGTGTCACATGATCACCCAGATGCAGGTTGAATCGTTCTACCTGATCATAGTTATGAAGTGTTGCGCGACCTACAATGGTTCCGTTAAGTTCAACCGGATCAAGAATTGCCACAGGTGTTAAATTACCGGTTCGCCCCACCCCAACTTCCACTTCCCGTAACACGGAAAAAGCCTGTTCTGCAGTAAATTTAAAAGCTGTCGCCCAGCGAGGTGATTTTGCAGTAAAACCCAGCTGCCGCTGCTGTTTAAGTGAATTGATTTTCAGTACAATGCCGTCAATATCATAAGGCAGTTCTTCTTTATGTTCTTCCCAGTAACGACAAAATTCGAGCACCTCTTTGATTGATCCAACTTTTTTTGTTTCCGGATTGACCGGAAATTCCTGTTGTTGTAAAAATTCCAAATTTCCTGCATGGGATTCCTCAGGTGCACCTTCTGCAATTGTGTAGATAAAGACAGCTAAGTTTCTGCGTCGTGTTTCAGTACTGTCCAAAAGCCGCAAAGAACCAGCAGCTGCGTTTCTTGGATTTTTAAAAGGCAGTTCACCGGAACTGATGCGTTGCTGATTGTAAGCGTCAAAATTTTTCCGTGGAAAATAAACTTCACCCCGTACATCCAAATCCAGTTCATCATTGATCTTCAAAGGCAGGCAACTGATTGTTTTGATATTTGGTGTAATTTCCTCACCTTCGCTGCCGTCACCACGGGTAACACCCGCGCTCAATAATCCGTTTCTGTAAATTGCGGAAATGGCCACCCCATCTATTTTTAACTCGCAAACGTATTCCGTATTTTGTCCGCCAAGCAGTTTTTGAATGCTTGTATCCCAGCTTTTAAGTTCGTCCAATGAATAAACATTTCCCAAACTGAGCATTGGAATCAGATGTTTTCGGCTCGGAAAAACAGAGTGCGGTTCACCTGTAATATGCAAGGTTGGAGAATCTTCCAGTTTCAATTCAGGATACTGATTCCCCAATGCTTTTAGCTCTATGACGAGGGCATCATAAGTTTCGTCAGCACAATATTTTTCGCTTTCATCTGAATCATTTCCGCAGTAGTACGAATAATTATATTGATGAATCAGGGCACTAAGTTCACGAATCCGTGCTTGAGTTGTAGAACCGAAAGGCATATTTTTGCAGTATCCGTTTATGGAAAATGTTGATAGAATCTTTTTCAATGACAGCTTGAAATGTACCTCACACTATATAAACTCAGCAGCTAAAGTTCCATTCATTTCTAATTGAAAATAGTTTTCAAGTGAATTTATTTGAGCACGCACACGATAAACAAATCCGCAAAGAGGCTCCCTTAGCAGACCGGATGCGGCCGCGGACAATTGAAGAATTTGTCGGACAAAGTCATATCCTGGCACCAGGACGCCTTTTACGGCGTGCGATTCAAGCCGATCAACTGTCAAGCCTGATTTTTTATGGGCCGCCCGGAACAGGAAAAACTACACTTGCACGAATAATTGCCAATACTACCAAGGCAGAATTTCTTTCAATCAATGCCGTTTTGTCTGGAATCGCTGATATCCGCAAATGTATTGAAACTGCCAAAAAAGTACGTACAGAACATCAGCGCCACGCGGTATTGTTTGTTGATGAAGTACATCGTTTCAACAAAGCGCAACAGGATGCACTCCTTCCGCATGTGGAAAACGGGACAGTTATTCTGATCGGCGCGACAACCGAAAATCCATATTTTGAAGTCAATAAGGCGCTCGTCAGCCGCTCCCGAATTTTTCAACTTCAGTCCCTCAAATCAACTGAAGTGGAGGAAATAATTGAGCAGGCACTGACAGATTCTGAACGTGGTTTTGGCGACAAGCAAGTAAATCTAGCAGCGGAGGCACTCAGGCACCTGGCGCATGTTGCCGGAGGTGATGCCAGAGCAGCCTTGAATGCACTTGAACTCGCCGTCTTAACAAGTCAAGCTGACGAAAATGACGTGCTGCAAATTACACTGGAAATTGCAGAAGAATCAATTCAGCAGCGTGCAGTGCTTTATGACAAAGACGGCGATGCGCATTTTGACACAATTTCCGCTTTTATCAAATCGATGCGCGGTTCTGATCCGGATGCTGCACTTTTCTGGATGGCAAAAATGGTGGAAGCAGGTGAAGACCCGCGCTTCATTTTCAGGAGGATGCTGATTTTTGCCGGAGAAGATGTTGGAATGGCTGATCCGCAGGCGTTGGGTGTGGTTTCATCTGCAGCCCAGGCTTTTGATTATGTCGGCATGCCGGAAGGCCGTTATCACCTGGCACAAGCCTGTTTGTATTTAAGTACCGCACCAAAAAGTAATTCGGCTTTTGCCTTTTTTGATGCAATTTCTGTTGTACGCAATGGACAGGCTGATGAAGTTCCAGACCCCCTCAAAGATGCAAACCGCGACGGTAAAGCCTTTGGACACGGAGAAGGCTATCTTTATCCACATGCCTACCGCGATCATTGGGTCGCACAGCAGTATCTTCCGGATGTTTTGCAGGGCCGGATTTTTTATCAGCCCTCAGAACAAGGTTTTGAAGCTTCTATACAGGAAAATGTAGCACGGAACCGAGAAGCACAACTTGCAGCTTTTTTTTCGCAAACTGCATCTGAACAATCCGGAAATTTAAATTATTGGGAAGCTAGAACACTTGGCAGTTCAGGGGAATTGCTTAACGAGTTCCGTGATCAGTTGACGGAATGGAGCGAGATTTCACGAAATACTCTTGCACTGGTGCTCAATGCAGGTGAAGGATTGCTCCTTGGTGAATTTCTTCGCCGTATTTCTGAGGAGAATGTTTATGCACTTGTTGAATCCTCTAACGAAAAAAAAATACTTGGCACTTTGTTCAAAAAAACCACTTCCGGAATTGAAGCTAAAATTGCAGTAGACAGCTCCGGATGTCCTGCGTCTTTTGAAATTGCAGATTTACGTTTTGAGCGGATTGTCGGCCGCAATGTACTGCAAAAACACGCTGACAAATCAGGTTTTCTTGAAACTCTAAAACCGTGGATTTCTGCTGATGGCTTTTTCGTTTTTGGAGAGACGGTCCCCGCTCTGGGGCAGCGTCTTTCAGATTTGATTCCGGAAAAATTGCTTGAGCCCGATTTTAGGAAAAAGTTGAAAACCGCAGAAAAAGGAATTTACCTGGATGAAGAAAATGTGCGCAGCAGCTGGACACCATCCACTCTTTGTGATGAGCTGAAAGGTGCAAATTGGAATATCATTCGCTGGCAGGTTAAAGAGTACTGCATCCCAACCATGATTCGAACTGAACAAATAGAACAATGGTTTCCATCTCATCAGAACAGCCCCCATTCCAGCTACGGACAGCGGTTATCAGCATATTTTTCTCCGGAACAACTTAATAATTTACGGGAGACTTTCCGAAATGAAGTTGCAGGAACAGTTGTAGAGTGGCACAGTGTAAGCCTGTTCATGCAATTGAACCAAAAATAAAGTAATGATTCATAAGCAGAAAATTTTCAAAATATTGTTCCTTTGTACATCCTTGAATTTTCTGCAGATACTCCCCGGGTGCAGCAGGGAACCCCAATACATTATTTTCAAAACAGGAGAACGTGACCAGTTGCAGGAACGGGCAATTAAATACTGTTACGGTGATTTTAAGGTTTTAGAGGAAGAAGAGATTGGACCTTACACTCGCGCCCATCTTGAATGTAAAGAGTAATTTATTGAGACGGAATAATCCACTTGTTCTGGGTTCTTGATCCTTGATCAAGTCTGGAATGACAAAGGATTTTTTTTCTGTGAACTCTTAACTAATTAGGAGTTTTTCAAGTACAAAAAGTCTGAATTCGTTTAATCAAGGATTTCTCAACCTCAACACCTTCGATCTCAATACGTTGACGATTCTCTTTGCGACGGTCACCTGGCAAGCGTGCACCCTCCTGACTCTGGATTGCTTCTGTCAGGATTGTGATTCGCTCAGCAAACTCTGCTCCAGAGTAAGCATTCGGATCGAAGGCAAGGAAACACTGTCCTGTTCTCGGAGGCCCGCCTGCTGTGCCGGAGAAAGGACTGGCCTGAAGACCAAGCATAGCGCCACTGAGTGCGGCAGCCATAACTTCGACCAGCAAACCTGTACCGAAACCTTTGTAACCACCGCTCGGAGCCATACTTCCCTTGAGCGCTATTTCCGGATCTGTCGTAGTTTGTCCTTCAGCATCCAGCCCCCAGCCTTCAGGGATCGAATCTCCTTCCCGTGCACGCATAATAATTTCGCTCTTGGCAACAACGCTTGCACTCTGGTCCAGCACGAAAGCCACACCTCCCGCAGAATCCGGAACTGCAAGAGCAAACGGATTTGTACCAATCACAGGTTTTTTCCCTCCTACAGGCGCGATCGAGGCCGGTGAATTCGTAAAGCCGATTCCTACAAGTCCGGCTTCAGCAAGGCGTTCCACATGATAACCAAGTACTCCACAGTTGTAGGAATTGCTTATAGTGAGTCCGACACAGCCGTTCGATTTAACGAGCGGTATCAATTCAATAAATCCCGCTTCAATTGCAGGGTGCGCAAAACCTGTTTTTGCGTCCACCTTAATTGCGGATAAGCGAGGCTGGATTATTTCAGGAACTGCAGTACCGTCTACTTTTCCACACTTCACATGTTCACAGTATGTTGGAACGTAGAGCAGTCCATGACTCCGTATACCGTCACGTTCAGCCGCTCGCGCAGCCCTACCCATTGACTGCGCGGATTCCAGACGTGTTCCTGTGCCGATCAATGCGTCAGTTGCCAGACTCTCAACTTCAGCTAAACTCATGTGTTCTGTATTCATCGTATACTTTTGTTTTAAGATTTATTGTTTGCGGTACGTTCCCAAATGAATTCCGCAATATGCTGATGATCTGTCGAAATTCCGGAATGTTTCATTGCACCGGAAATATTCAGCAGACAACCGCAGTCTCCACTGAGCAAGCGACTTGCACCAGTTTTTGAAATGTCATCAACCTTGTCTTTTACCATTGCCGCAGAAATATGAGGCTCCTTAACGGCAAATGTACCGCCAAATCCGCAACACTCATCTTCCCGCTCAAGTTCGAGTAATTCGACGTTTTTCAACTGACGCAATAACTCCTTCGGTTCAGTGTCAATTCCCATTTCCCGCTTTGCATGACAGGAAGTATGCCACGTTAGTTTAATCGGTTCACCCAGGTCTTTAAGTTTTATTTTTAGTACATATACTAAAAATTCTGTTAACTCAAAAATACGTTCTGCCACAGATTCTGCCTCAGTTTTGAGGTCATCATTTTTAAATAGTTCAGCATAATGCTTACGGATCATTGCACCGCATGAGCCGGATGGAATCACAATCGGAATATCTTTTGGAAATAAGACAACTTGTTTTGCGGCAACTTTACGAGCTTCGTCATGGAATCCGGAATTGAAGGCCGGCTGCCCGCAGCATGTTTGCTGCTGCGGAAAAATGACCTCCAATCCTTCACGCTGCAGAAGCTTGATACCTGCCATTCCGGCCTCCGGATAAAACAGGTCCACCAGGCAGGTTCCAAAAAAATAGACGGCTTTAGATTTTTTTGGATATTTTTTCATCTACTAACACACTTTGAAAAATTTAATTCTGTAATCGTTTCATGATGACTTTTGTTTTCGCCAACCAAACGGTCTCCCGCTTTTCAATGATCTGACTCGGCGGCCTGTCATTTTTTCAACCTCTATCTTAAAACTCTCATCTCCAAAAGCCAGTCCTTTGTTTGTACTGTCCCTGATTTCTTCAAGTAAATCTTCCCTGGAACTTTGCTCAAACATTTCCTGATATTTTTCTGTCCGTTCTGCTTTTGATTCACCCAGCTTCAAATATTCAGCGTGGGGCTTACAAAGTGCGGAAGGCTTTCCCTGCGCGTTTATCTGATAACTGGACCAATGGTAGTCAGAGGGTTTGCTAACATATTTTTTTCGCACCGAATTCAGCTCAATGTACCGATAGACTTTAAGCAAATATCCTTCAGGCTGGACCAAACATGATCTATAGCGCCCTTCCCAAAGAGTACCTGTTCGATGGTTCTGATAATTGAAATACCGCACGTATTGCCTGCCTAAAGCCTGGATCATACGGCTCAGCCCACCCTCCAATTGTGGCGTACATAACAAATGGATATGATTTTTCATTAAAGACCATACGTGGATTTCTACCTGGAATTTTTCGGAATACTCCCTGAGCCACCACAAATATGCTGCATAGTCTCCATTCATATTAAAGCAATCCTGACGGTTGTTTCCTCTTTGTAATAAATGCACAGGAATACCTATTGGTGCCGCTCTTTGAAGACGTGCCATATGTTTTATAAAATTATTAATTATCTCGACAGTAACGAGTATTGTCGTTTCCTCTCAAACTTATGTGAGAGATCTTGCACGATATAAACTCTTTATCAGATCTCTCCCCTTGCATGAGATGACATGCCGTAGTTAATAGTATCATTATCTTGCGAAATCTCATGACTAACGTATTAATTTTATAGATTAAAATTTATTATTAATATTACTCTGACCCTAAATATAACATATGCAACAGCCGAACCGTATTAAGCTTCGTTTTGCAATTTAGGTAATCAAATCAGCTTTCAGATAACCAGAACTCTGTACCGCACTTCCAGCACTGGGTAAACTGGGCCTCAATCTTTTCACCACAACCCTGACATTGCCAGGGTTTATCCAGTGTTTCAGACTTCGCCATCGAAGCCTCAAGTAACTGACGAGCCTCTTCCAACCTTTCAGCGTCATGAACCCAGAGTTCAGGCCATGCATCAAGAGGAGCTATCCCGCCGACGACTCCTGCCAACTGTTCTCTCAGGATCACACTTTCTATATTATTAGCTTCCAGAACGCTCTTGGCAAAATAGACCAAATCCGTTTTAGGAGAACTGTAAACCTTTCGCATAATTGTCCTTATTCCTGGATTTTGTCTTTATAAAGAATGTCTTGATGAAATAGAATATTCATCCTTGATGCAGTCGTAATAATATCTAAAAACCTGTCATTTCGAGTGAAGTTAGAAATCTTGTATAAGCCACCATTCTAATATCAGTAATACTTCTCCTTACGACCGAAATGACTGTGTGGATTTCAGACTTTTTACGAGATAGTCATATTTCATTAGACACAAGAACAGGTTTACAGTTTGGATAGTCCAAGTGGCACTCATCAAAAAGATGACACGTTCTTTTACAAATTGAGACCAGCATCAGCATCAGAGGAACCTCAATCAAAACTCCTACTACTGTCGCCAGTGCTGCACCCGATGACAAACCAAATAAAATAACTGCCGTCGCTATTGCAACCTCAAAATGATTTGAAGCACCAATTAAAGCTGCCGGCGCGGCATCGTGATAGGATAATTTCATCCACCTTGCCAAAATAAAATATCCAATCACAAAAATCAAAACTGTCTGAATGAAAAGTGGAATAGAAATCCATATAATAGTAAGCGGATTATTGACGATAACTTCTCCTTTAAATGAAAACAGTAAAAGCAGAGTGACAAGCAATGCTGTTATACTGACCGGAGAGAGCCAATGCAGAAATTTTTCATTGAACCACTCTTGACCTTTGTATTGAAGAATCCATTTCCTTGACAGGTAACCGGCAATCAGCGGGAAAGCAACATAAACTGATACTGAAAACAGCATAGTTTCCCATGGTACGGGCATGGAATTTATGTTCAATAACAATCCTCCTAAAGGTCCAAAAATAACGAGCATTATCAGTGAATTTATTGCTACCATTACCAGTGTTAAGCCGGCGTTCCCTTTTGCCAGGTGGCCCCACATCAAAACCATTGCAGTGCATGGAGCAATTCCGAGCAGAATTGCACCGGCAACATAGCTACGCCATAATTCAACTTCTTCACCATTTTTCAGAATCTCAGTTCCGGGAAGATAATCTACAAACAAATAACCCAGGAAGAAATAGGCTATGGCGAACATGGTGAAGGGCTTGATTGCCCAGTTTATAAACAAGGTCAGAAAAACGGGCTTTGGAGTTTTTGATGATTTTAAAACCTGTGAAAAATATATTTTTACCATGATTGGATACATCATGAAAAACAAACAAACTGCTATGGGAACAGATACTTGATAAACAGAAAATTCATTCAGCGTTGCTGCAGCATCAGGTGCAATTTTACCTAGAATAATTCCGCCCACAATGCAGAGCAATACCCAAACTGTAAGATAGCGTTCAAAGATTGATAATTTTTTTTCTGTCACTTTTACTCCTGTAGTTTTTTTCATAAATTATTGATAAAACAGTAAATAGTCCCTAAACCGTGTCATTCCGGGGGAAGCTAAGCAAAGATCCGGGATGACAAAAGAAAAACTTTTTCAGTGAGCCTTAAATATTTGCTGGATTTTAATAAAGTAAACCACTAGTACATTGTCATGCTTAAACTGACATTATGATCTGTTCCATGAGCTTAGTCGAAGGGAGCTTTCAGGTGTGATACCGGTTTCGACTTCGCTCAACCTACGGCTTTGACTGAATGGTATCAGTTTAATGTAGACACTGTA
>Ga0208568_1000522_pt1 | contig 14319 bp, 10 predicted proteins | sample DeeseametaMP2969_FD_184165 | JGI IMG/M metagenome (GOLD analysis project Ga0208568, IMG submission 184165) | Marine microbial communities from the Deep Atlantic Ocean - MP2969 (SPAdes) | ecosystem: Environmental > Aquatic > Marine > Oceanic | place: South of Funchal, North Atlantic Ocean... | reverse complement strand
TTAACGGCTGAGTCTTGCTCTTCTTCATTTGCTTCGATTTCAGGCAATGGCCAGCCACCGAGTTGTTGCCAGCGATTAACGATTAAACAAAACAGTTCTGCTGTGCGCTCGGTATCATAAAGTGCTGAGTGAGCTTGTTTATTATCAAACTCAATACCTGCCGCCCTACACGCTTTAGCTAATACTGTTTGCCCAAGCGCAAGGCCTGCCAGTGATGTGGTATCAAAACTAACAAATGGATGAAATGGCGTGCGCTTAATTTTACAACGCTCAATGGCGGCATTTAAAAAGCCGTGATCAAACGCTGCATTATGTGCTACTACCACTGAACGCTGACAACCCGCTGCTTTTTGTGCCTTGCGCACGACTTTACAGATTTCTTTAATCGCTTCTTCTTCAGGCACCGCACCACGCAGCGCAGAAAAAGGATCAATACCATTAAACTCAATGGCCGCTTGTTCAATATTCGCGCCTTCAAATGGCTCAACATGAAAATGCACAGTATGATCAATACTTAACACGCCGTCGTCATCCATTTTAAGTACAGATGCAGCAATTTCTAATAACGCATCGGTTTCTTTATTAAAACCTGCGGTTTCAACATCAATCACAACAGGAAAAAAGCCACGAAAGCGTTTTGCGAAAAGAGTTTGTTCAGTATTTTCCATAGTCTTCTTGGTTTGCCAGTGTAAGCTGGCTATTATGTCAAAAACCACGGCTACTCTGCTAGAGTAAATAGTGTGAAATCGCAGATTCTTACTGAGTTTTTAGGCACATTACTTGCTTTATATTATTCAGCTAGCCCTGTGTTTAGTGCGCTAAAGCAATTAAACACAAAAATTGCCAATTATTTGGCATTGATGATTTGTTGGAGAATTACCGTGATGAAGCTTTCATTACTTCCTTTAAGCCTAGGCCTATTAACCTCAGTTGCAAGTATAAATGCGCATGCAGCCATGCGTGAGTATACTGCTAATGCTGATATGTCGAACTGGCAAATGGTTAAAACATCTCGCTTAGAATGCCAATTAAATCATGAAGTTCCTTACTATGGTGAAGCAATTTTCAGCACCACTGCCAGTAAAAATAAAGATGTAAACTTTAACCTTGATATGGTCGTACGCCCAGACAACTACAGTATTGCTGGTCTAAAAGCCGTACCACCTAGTTGGCGTGCTGGTATGCCCGCTCGCGACTTAGCGAATATGAAACTATTACGCAAGTTTGACGGCGAGCTTGGTAACAAAACTGCTTGGGAAATGCTCACCGAACTAGAAAAAGGTTACCAACCGACATTTTATTACCAAGACTGGCAAAACAGTGCCGATAAAATTGCCGTTGGTTTATCGAGTGTCAACTTTAAGCAAGCCTATTGGGCGTTTTTACAGTGCCGAGATGCAATGCTGCCATACAGCTTTGAAGATATTTCGTTCACAGTGATGAACTATGAGCCTAATACCAGCAAACTGACTAAATCATCACAAAAACGCTTAGATAAAATTGGCGAATACTTAAAGTACGACACCAACATCGAATCTATTTCAATATCTTCTTACACCGACAGTTACGGTGGTCGCTGGAACAACCTCGAATTATCAAAAAAACGTGCTAAAGCGATTAAAGATTACATTGTTAGCTTAGGGGTTGATGAAAGCAAAGTAGATACCGATGGTTACGGTGAAAAGCGCCATGTTGCCAGCAATGACAACATTTTAGACAGAAACAAAAACCGTCGTTTAGTCATTCAAATTGCAAAAATGTAGCCGCCGAAGCGGCTACTAGCCTTAACTCATTTCTATTGACTTCACGCGCTTAAAGCGCTTTAGCCACTTATCGCCGAACTGAAAAAACGCGAGGCTAATCATAATGATGGTCGCGCCAACAATCAGAGCTTGGTCAATGGGCTCATCATTAAGCAAACCACCTAAAGCAATTGCAAAACTTGGTGTGATCAAGGTTGTTAATGCGACCGTGCTCGCGTTCAATTTCTGCAATACATGAAAATACGCCAGCGCACCAATTAATGATCCAAACACGCCTAAGTAAACAATTGAGTACAGTGATTTTGCACTCCACATCTGGCTATTAAGTTGGCCATCTAGCAGCAACCAAGTAATAAAAAACAGCGGAGTTACAAAAACCAACGCGCCAAATGTGGTGGCCATTGGATGAATAGCAATTCTTACCCGTTTGATCATCACACCGCTCAAACTAAAAAAGCACACTGCCATAAATACATATAACAGGCCACTAAGCTGCTCTACTCCCCCCTGAATATGCCGTTGACTCACTAAAAATAAGCCAATTAAGGCACAGCCAAGTGCGCCAAGCTTAATGGCGCTGAACTTAGGTTCGTTCAAGATCTTTTGCGCAAGTAAGCCCGATAAAATTGGCGCAAGGCCAAACATCAATGATATTAACCCAGAAGGCACTGTCTTAGCGGCCATGTAGCTTAATAACATGCCGCCAAAAATACCTATGCTTGAATAGCCATAAAGGAATAAAGCTCGGCGATGCCAGGGCACTCGGATATTGGCAACAGCAACAACAAACGAAGCCAACACCAGCCCCACCAGCATACGTAAAAACACAGCCAGGGTTGGTGCTACCGTTTCACTACTCCAAACAATACCCAGTGGTGTTGTTGACCAAATCACCACCATTAAAAAATATGAGGCTTTAACAGGCACTAGCTTATTCCTTTAAAAAGGCGAAAAAAGCGGAAGAAAATTTAAAAGGGAATTAACCAACCGCTTAGAACGCGGTTAGTAAAACTTACTTAATTAACCGCAGCAAATAACAGACCATACGACTGATGAGGTCAGGCGCATACAATTGTTTGTTGGTCGTTGGTTTAGCTGCATCATGGTATTATTAAAGTAAGTTGAAGAAGCTTAAGAATCCGCCTAAATGATGATTTTGTCAACACGAATACTCATGCTGTTTGGCAAAAAGTTTTTTGCTGATTTCAACAGCCTGTTTGCACATGTAAATCATAGGTTACATTTAATTTCTTTGATTTATAACAAAACTATTTAAGTTTTGTTAAACAAGTTATATCTTGCTTGCCTCTCACGAAGTTTAAGGGGCAAAAAGTGCTTAAAAATAAAACAATAGGTAGCATGTTAATTGTTGCTGGCACCACCATAGGTGCAGGGATGCTGGCATTGCCTATCGCCTCCGCAGGGCTTGGTTTCACAACAGCGTTATCACTTATCTTACTTACATGGGTTTTAATGACCTACACAGCATTACTGATGCTAGAGCTACATCAATATGCCGACAGAGATGCAACCCTCAATACGCTAGCTAAGTCATGGTTAGGTAAACGTGGGCAATGGGTCGCTAACTTTTCAGTGATGTTTTTGTTTTACGCATTATGCGCTGCGTATATCGCAGGTGGTGGTGCGCAATTACAAGAAAAGCTCAACAATGGTTTATCGCTTTCTTTAGCGCCGCAAGTTGGCTCAGTTATTCTGGCTGTTGTGATTGGTACTGTGGTGACACTCGGTACCAGCAAAGTCGATAAGCTTAACCGCGTACTGTTCACTATTAAAGTATGCGTACTAGCCAGCTTATTTTATATGCTGACACCTTATGTTCATGGCCAACACTTACTTGAAATGCCGATTGAACAAGGTCTGATTTTATCTGCAATCCCGGTGGTGTTTACCTCGTTTGGTTTTCATGGCTCTATTCCATCGATTGTGAAATACGTGGGTTTAGATATCAAAACACTTCGTAAAGTAATGGTGGCAGGTGCAGCATTGCCTTTAGTAATTTACATTTTTTGGCAATTACTTAGCCAAGGCATGATGAGTCAAAGCGACTTGCTACAAAGCCAAGGGTTACCCGGTTTTGTAAGCAGTGTTGCTAGCATTGCTCACAGCCCACACGTTGCCACTGCTGTGAACATTTTTGCTGATTTAGCATTAGCCACGTCTTTCTTAGGGGTGAGTTTAGGTTTGTTCGACTTTTTTGCTGATGCATTTAAAAAAGGTGATGGCAGTAAAGATCGTATCAAAACAGCCTTGATCACCTTTATTCCACCGCTAGGCTTTGCGCTATTCTATCCACAAGGGTTTATTATGGCACTTGGCTACGCCGCCATTGCGCTGGTTATTTTAGCGGTGTTTTTACCTGTAGCTATGGTCTATAAGCAACGAAGCAGCAAACCTGATGCGGGTTACCAAGTTAAAGGCGGTAATATTGGCTTAGCACTGGCCGCCCTGTTTGGTGTGCTTATTATTAGTGCTCAAGGTTTACAAATGGCAGGGCTTATTCCAGCGATTGGTTAAACAGCTCATCAAAAAAAGCACCCGAGGGTGCTTTTTTTGTGTCTGGTTTAAGGTGTAATTAAAACACCATCGCCTTACCTCGGCCAGAAGCTTCAGAAGCCGCATCTAATTTACCGTCTTTATTGATGATCACATGCATATCACCAAAATGGCGTTCATCAAGTGTATAACCCATCTTCTCAAGCGCTTTGACAACCTTTGGTTCAAGACCTGTGTGGTATCTAATCACATTTTTAGGCCATAACTGGTGATGAAAGCGTGGGCTGTCTACCACTTGCTCAGCAGTCATATCAAATTCAACCGCATTTAAAATTGACTCATACACAGAGCTAATAATCGTGGTACCACCCGGAGAGCCAGTTACCATTTTAACTTTATTATCCTGAAGTAGAATGGTCGGTGTCATTGAGCTCAACATGCGTTTATGAGGTTGAATTTCGTTAGCTTTACCACCAATAGCACCAAATACATTCATCACACCAGGCTTGGCACTAAAGTCGTCCATTTCATCATTCAAAATGAACCCTGCGCCCGATACAACCACGCCGCTACCAAAACTTAAGTTGATGGTCGTGGTATTTGCAACGGCATTGCCCCACTTATCTAGAATAGAAAAATGCGTTGTTTGCTCACTTTCGTGTAATCCCGGTTTGATGTTCTCAGTTGTCGAAATGGCATCTGGGCGAATTGTACTTGCACGATTGCTAAGATAATCATCTGCAAGTAGAGCAGTTTTTGGCACCTCATAAAAATCTGGGTCGCCTAAATATTCAGCTCTGTCGGCAAATACGCGTTTACCTACTTCAGCCAAAATATGAACATAGGTGGTTGAGTTGTGCTCAAGCTTTTCTTTTGGCTTTGCAAGGTCGTACATTTTTAGCCACTGCAAAATAGCAATACCACCTGAACTTGGTGGTGGCGATGTGAGCACTTCGTAACCGCGCCAGTTACCCTTAATTGGTGTACGCGATTTAGCTTCATAAGCTTTTAAGTCTTGCTCAGTAATAATGCCGCCGTGTTGCTTCATAAACGTCGCAATGATCTTCGCTGTTTCACCTTCGTAGAAACCTGCTTTACCTTGATCGCGAATACGTTTCAGTGTGGCGGCAAGTTCCGGCTGCTTAAATACCTTATTTGCTTTGGCTTCAGCAAAGTAATCAGCAAAGTTAATGTTTACCGACTTTTTGGCCATTCGCGCAATGTAACGCTCGATACTCGCAGCTAGCTTAGGATGCACAATAAAGCCCTGCTCGGCTAATTTAACCGCAGGCTCTAGCAGGGTCTTCCACTCTAAACTGCCATGCTTTTGATGTGCAAGCCACATACCTGCAACACTGCCCGGAACACCGCTTGCGTGAATACCGTACACTGACATGTTGTCAATAACATCGCCTTTATCATCAAGGTACATATCGCGATGAGCTGCTGTTGGCGCCGTTTCGCGGTAATCTATAAAATCACCTTTGCCATCTTTTTGGATCAGCATAAAGCCACCGCCACCGATGTTTCCGGCTTCTGGTAAAGTAACCGCTAATACAAACTGTGCCGCTATTGCCGCATCAACGGCGTTACCGCCTTGCTCTAAAATAGCCCGTGCCGTATCACTGCTGTAGCTATCTGGCATCGCGACAGCCGCTTGTTTTGCAAAGCTTGCCGGATGAAAGAATATCGCGGTAACGATCAACAGATGTGCCGCGTATTTGACTAAATTTGCCATGGTACTTCCTTTTTCTTGATGTTATTTTGACCATTTAGACATGTGAAACCGATAAGGTCAATTAGTTACGATTAACTTAGCTAAGCTGCTCTTTGGGACATGAATAAAGTACTGCAGGTAATTCACCTTGCTCATCTTTATGGGTATAGTTTTTTACAAACTTAAGGCCTAGTTTTTCCATCACCTTTATTGAGCCTAGGTTATCTTTAAGTGCTGTGGCACTGAGCGACTTTACTTCCTCTGGCTCGCTAACTGCTTTGGCAATGGCAAGTGCGGCCTCTGACGCATAACCTTTACCCCAGCTCATTTGTTTAAAGCGCCAGCCAATTTCTAAATCACTAAAATCAGGCTGTTCAAAAAAGCCCATAGGCCTGACTAATACCCAGCCTATAAAAGTATTGCTCTCGATGATATTTACTTGCCAAAGCCCCCAGCCTTTTTGCTCATTTCGATACGCATTCAAGCGTGGAATAAACACCTCTTTAATGGTCTGCATAGTGGATACTTTGCCGCGAGTGAGATGTTTCATTACCTCAGGGTCGTTATCGAGCTCATAAAGTAGCTCGGCATCATTTTCATCCATTAACCGAAAACTTAATCGTGCTGTTCTAGCTATATTCATTTTTTATTGCTTATACTGCTTAATAGTTGATTAACCATTAGAGAAAAATATGAACAAATTAGCAAGCTTAGTTTTATTAGGCTGTATTGCCTTAACAGGTTGTGAAGATGCAGAGCAAGCCAAGAAAGATGCCAGCGAAGCAAAAGAGGAAGTAAAGCAAGCGCTAAGTGATGCTTGGAGCGACGTAAAAGACGCCACCAATGAGTTTAACGACGACTCACTGCAAGAGTTACTCGAAGAGAGTAAGAAAATGGGCTTGAGCATGTATGACGACGGTAAAGAAATTGCCTTAGATGCATGGATTGAGAGTAAAGAAGCGGCTGGTGAGCTGTCTGAAAAAACCAAGCAAAAAGCAAAAGAACTGGCTGAAGAATTAAGAGAAGCGCGCGAAAAACGCGAGCAAGAGAAAAATAATTAAAAAGAAAGGGCAAGTATTTACTTGCCCTTTTTTGTTAGTGATTAAAGCTCAAATTCTTTTTTGAATTTTAAGCCAAATTCACTACGGTCATTGCTGCGCATTACGCCAACAAAACCAGATTGTTGTAAACGACCCACATCGTATACTTCGTTTAACACATTCTCACCGTAAAGAGTCACTTCAAAGTCACCGTTCGGGTTTAAGTAAGAGATGTTGAAACCCACTAATTCACGAGAGTCAATGTGTTCACTTTGGTTGTAAACTGATTGACCTTGCATATCGCTGCGGTATGAGTAGTTAGCGTTTACTGCCACTGTGCCACCGTTACTTAAATCAATGAAATAAGAAGGTGCGACCATCACAGTCCAACGTGGTGTTAGTGCTGGTGAATCACCTTTACCAATACCTAATACGCCGTCATCTACTTCTGTGATTTCTGAATCTAGGTAACCAATTGCGCTACGAAGCGTAAAGTCATCTGTAAATGCAATTGTTGTCTCAAGCTCGATACCTTGTGCTTTTGACTCACCCGCATTTTCTACGATAGTAACGAAACCACCACCTGCAGTTGGATCTGAGAATGGTAATGCTAGGTCTGTGTAGTCAGTAACAAACACCGCAAGCATCATAGATACGTCTTCATGTACTTGACCTTTAAGGCCTAGCTCGTAGTTAATTGCTTTTGTTTCATCGAAAGAAACAAATTGATCAGGACCACCAAATGGACGCGGTGGGAAACCACCTGTTTGATAACCTTTTTGGATTTGGCCATACACGTTCATGTTATTGCTAAGCTGGTACGACGCATTTAAATCCCATGTTACTGCATCAAAATCAGCACTTACGTATTTGCGTGTTGCAAACGTTGGGAATAAGGCATCGGCTTCTTTTTTATCTTTCGAATAACGTAGACCACCGCCCACAGTTAAATCGTCGCTTAGGTCATAGCTTGCATTGATATAAGCTGCGTATGAGTTAGTCTCTTGGTTGATATCAAAGTAACCGTAATCACCAAAAGACGCTGTAGTACCGTCATTCAAAAGGCCATCTGGTGTGTTGAATGGGCTAAATACAAACGGACCTGAACTTGTGAAGCCATCTTCATTAAAGAAGTATAAGCCAGACACAAAGTCCATATTATCGAAGCTACCATTTAACTGGATTTCGAATGAATATTGATCTGCACCACCTTCTTCTGGGAATTCAGATAAGTTAAGGGCAACAGCGTCATCATCAAGACCCCCTTCGTATTCTGAGCTACGGTAGCTGGTGATAAACTTAGCTGTATAGGTGTTATTAATATCCCAATCAGCTGTTAGTGAAGTACCCCAACCTGAATAAGCCGTCGATTCAATACCCGCTACCGTTGTTGCTAAATCATCAGGATCGCTTGGTAACATGTCTTCTGTTAGTAATGGGAAATCACCATTGAACGGGTCATTCGGGTCAAGTGGCGCGGTTAATTCAATTGTATATGGCGATTGACCTGATTCGTTATCAACACCATCAATTGAGAACACAAAAGATAAGTCGCTGTTTGCTTGCCATTTAAGCGCCATACGGCCGCTTAACTCTTGCTCTTCACCAATTTCTTTTTCTGGGTTAGCAAGGTTAATTGCTTCACCTACACCATCGCGTTGTTTATAAGACACGCTTGCAGACATGCTTACTGTGTCGGTAAGGCTGTTATTAAAGTAAACGTCACCGGCTAAACGACCACGGCTACCTACTTTTGCATTTGTAGTCACAATGCCTTCATCACCAGGTTGCTTAGTAATAATATTTACTGCACCACCTAATGTGTTACGACCGTACAAAGTACCTTGTGGACCACGTAATACCTCTACACGCTCAACATTTGGTAATGATAAGTTAGAGCCCATTTGGCGACCAAGGTAAACACCGTCTAAGTAAACACCTACACCCGGATCAGTTGTGATCACGTGGTCTTGTAAACCAATACCACGAATAAATACAGATGCATGGGCCGCATTACCTACACCATAACGAGTGATATTTAGGTTAGGTACGTATTTACCAATGTCTTCTAGGTTGCTCATATTCGCTTTATCAATCAGATTTTCACCGATTGATGTCACTGCAGTTGGCGACTCAAAAATGCTTTCTGTACGCTTACGCGCTGTTACTTCGATTTTTTCAAAAGCATCTTGTTTAGCAGTGGTTTTTTCTTGCTCAGCAAAAGCTGAAGTAGATAATGCAGCAACAATGGCTACAGTTAACTGTGAGAGGTGACGTAATTTCAATTAAAACTCCAAAGGATACCGTGTGTGTGTATTTTTACCCGTAAATTTCAGGCATAAAAAAAGACGCTTAGGTATAAGCATCTTTCCTCTGGAGGGGCATTATATGTCAGTTTTGTGAAAATATGTATAATTTTTTTGATTTTTATCAAAAACTGTATAAATAAACCACATTATCATTCCCTATTCGAATTATAAGTCACTAAACTCTTTGCGAAATAGTAAATAAAAATAAATGTTTAGTTCTACATTATCGCAATTAGCTTGCCAATTAACATAATTTCAATGAACAAAAAATGAACGTGTTTTATGTTATTTTTCATAGCAGTATGAGCCAATTTCAGAAATTTCTCAGTTCCCAAAGAGTACCCAACTCAGGTAATGTTTAATACGATGCTGCCAAGTTAGCAAAAGCTAACTAAACATTAATTTGCGCAGCGTTTTCCTCTGTTGGAATTTCATTTTTTAAACGTAATAATCAGCAACACAATTACTTGCTCTTCTAATTCGCTTAATTAACTGCTAATGCGGATTGGTATTATCATTTACAGATAGTTTTTGGCGTGAATATGGATTTTCTTTTTAATAAAAACGCAGCTGATTCTGTGTCATCAGCTTCGATTCTTCCTTACTGTATTGCGAACGATGAGAGAACATTGTTGCTCAATTACGACTCTTTAGACACACTGACAAATCGTGAATTAATAAGTGAGTTTATGAAAACCCATGGTTATCATCATCTCGTTATTTTTAATATGCCTCATAGAGCGGATGTGCTGCCATTAAAAGATTGGCCAAAACTAAAAGGGTTATTTTTTAAAAACACCAAAACAGATATTTTTGAACAAGGGCTGCAAGAAATTAAAAAGGGATCCTTGTGGTTTCCAAGAACGGTGAGCGACAAATGGATGAGAGAAATGCTCGAAACTGAGCAAAAGAATCAAATTCAATCAAACAACTTAACGTTTAAAGAATCTAAAGTGCTGCACTTGCTTTCTTCTGGTGCGACCTGCCCTCAAATCGCTGATACTTTATTTATTAGCGAAGCAACTGTGCGAGTTCATTTGCATAAGATTTACCAAAAAATCAATGTCAAAAACAAACAAAAAGCCTTACAGTGGTGCGAAAGGAACATGAATAAAATCAATAAGCTTGCGGGCTAACTTGGAAGCGAATGGTATCTTGATACTGACCTGCAGCTTGGTTACTAAATGCAGCTAACTTTATTTTTAAAGGAATTAAAAAATCTGTCTGCTTGGTAAACAAGAACCTTCTTTTCATTGCGTGATTTAGCTCGACATAGTCCCCAGTAATCGCCAGTGAATAGTTAATTGCATAGCTGCTTTGGTAAAGCTCATGAATCAGTTTACCATTATGCTCTGACCAAATAGTCATTGTGATATCTGTATTTGCAACAACCTGTAAACTAGGCAGCAAGCTATATTCTTTTTGAGGGATAAGCTCCCCTAAATCAATACTTGTGTTAGCACTGTTATATCCTAAAAAAGACAGTGCGACATGAGTAGGGATTGATACATCTAAATCATAATCTAACTCATCAACCACTTCATGAAATTGACTTTTAAGTACGAGTTTGACGGTATCTTGATACTGACCTGCACGTGCGATGCTACCTTTTGCAATCACAAACCGTAAATCTGTTGTATTGTCAGAAATAGCAAGGTTATTGACAGATGAGTTATTAAAGATCGAAGTTGAATTTCCAATGAAATAAGGGATGTGTTGATACTGACCATGCAATTGTTGGTTATTTTCACTCGAGACTTGCAAATAGTATGAACAACTTGTGTCGCCCTCTATGATTACTTTAATCTGCTTTTCAGCATCTTGATTTTGTAGTGTTTGGTAATCCTGTAAATTATCAAATAGATGTTCAATTCTTTGTATCTTTGCAGAACACTGGCCAAAACAAGCCGATGTATAAAATAACGCATAGATTAAAAGTGCTACAGATAGAATTCGCTTAATGTACATAAATCACTCCTTTATTATGCAGCTGTTGCTGTGTATCTATATCGATAATTAAGGGCTCATGGATGACATCTTTTAGCACAATTTGATATTGGCATGGTTTTAGACCAGTCAGTGCAAAGCGCCCTGTTTTACTTGTAAAAAATAAGTAAGGCTCTGCTGCTTGCTCCTCAATGCAACGCACCTCACCAACTTGAAGTGCTAACGGTTCGTTTTCGCTATTTTTTAACGTTCCCAGCATGGAAATATTGTTCTGTGAACCAATTACAACATCATGGCCACTTTTATAAGAAGGATAAAAACTGATGCTACCAGCTCCTAAGTCATATCCAGGTGCTAAGTCTTCAACATCAACCGCAACAGTGGCTCTATCATAGGCATTTATATTAGCGAGTAAGAGAGTTGGTAGGTCTGAATTAGTGGCTAAATAATCCGCCCCTTGTGATCCTAGGTTAATTGTTTTCTCAGCTAAACTTGGGTGCGCGCTGACCAAGGCAAAGCTATTTTGAATAGGCTTTCCTATTCCCCACTGAGAACCAGCAAAGGCAATACTTGCAGCAGCACTAACACGGCTTTGATGATGCAGCACATTGCCATTTAAATGCTGGTAGTAAGTGCCGTGGTCAAAACTCATCAATAATCGATTTGTATTGTATTGGCTGTTTAGATCAAACACGGCTTCGTTATTGTTATTTTTTTCTAACCCTGCACGTAAATTTAGTGCACCAACAAAGCGCTGATCTTCATTTTGAGCAAACTCCAATCTGGATTTATCGTATTTAGATTGGTGCGATAACTTTAATCTTTGCCTGTAAGAAAACTGATAACTCAGCGAGAAATTAAAACTCCACTGTTGCTCTTGCTCTGTTTCTTGCCACTGCCCACCAAGTGAATAATACCACTGGTGAGTGTTTATATTGCCTAAAACAGTCACCCCCGTTGATTTTTCAAACCCCGTTTGCTCATGACGTCTAGAAACATTTGCAAAAAGCGACGTTTGCACTGATGAGTCACTCATAAAGTTGAGATTTGCTTGTATAAAGTGCTGCCTAGAATTAGCAAGCGAGCTCAATTCATCATTAAAAGCTATCTGATAAAAGTCAGGGTTACTGTATTCGTAGCCAATGCTGAAATCGGTTCCATTCTGAGATGGTTGCCTAAATGAGCTATAGGCAAATCGATATGCATAGCCATTCGCTTCATCAAGATTAATTGCATTTTCAAATGATAACTGCCCTATTGGGGTCGCAAATATTTGCTTAATGCCGAGTTGCTGTGTTTCTTCATTCCCTTGGGCTGAAAAACCAGCAGTCCAACTTGTTGAGATACCGTAGTCAATAAAGCCTGAAAATAAAGGCTGATCATAATCGTAGGCTAATTTATCTGTTAATTGTGCTGGGTAACCAAAGTGAAATTCGTATTCAAGCTGCCCTTCAGAGAACAAATCGAGACCTGTGGTAAGTGTAAAGTTGACCTCTTTTGTAACACCCGCATTATCCGTGATCTTCAAAACAATATGATTATTACCCTCTATTAACGGAATATCGTCCAGAGAATAAATCCCGGCAGGCAAGTTCAGGCGTCTAAATAAGCGATCATCAATATATACTTCAACAGAAGATGGGCTATCTAGCGTAAAGCGCTGCGATGCACTTGGTCGAATTGTTCTGTCAGAAACAAGAGTAAAATCATGGGCAAGCGACAGCCCAAGGATGCGAGTTGTTGATTGAAAATAACTACCCGCACTGTAATTATCGCCCAATGAAAAACGCATGCCATGAATGGGTAAATCATGGATTACTCTCGTACCTAAACGCTTAAAGTCATGGTTACTTGATGTATTTACAAACTGGGCTTCGTTTTCAATCACCCAGTTTTTTAGATTTAAAACCGCTTCAGGCCTTACTGTTAGCTGCTTTTGTTCATAATCTTGTGCTTGATTTGATTGATACACATAGCTCGAATACACATTAATGTAGCCACTGTAGTTTGCGCTTTTTATTGCTTGTTGTTGGTTTCGCTTTGACACTGCGGGAATACTTTTCTCTTTGATCATGCTCAATGGCAAGGTTATTTTTAAGCTAAAATCAAGCAGTTCGAACACAGCACCAATGCCCAATGTTTGAAGCTCTTCAATATTTACTAAGCCTCTTTCATCAGCAAGCATTTCTATGTGTTCAAGCGTTTGGGTATTTGCTATTGGTCTTAAAAACTCCATCAATTCTGAATACTTTAATAGCAATGAATCATCCGGAGTCACAAGTAATGAAATGTTTGCTTGAGGTTGCTTGTTTAAGTAGCAGCTAACAGTGAGTTCAAGCTCTTTTAAAGTGGTATTTATTTTTGCATAGGCTAAACCTGCATTAAACAAAGACAAACACACAAAGCAAAAAAGCAGACTACTGAGATAGCGCAACGTCTGGCGAGATAACTTCTGCATTAACGCTATCCTTCAACGGAATAAGCACTTGCTGTTTGCTTTGTGGCGCAAAGAACACGTCATAACCCGTTGCTTTGAGTTGTTGTTTTTTAAATGAAGCGATTTGTTGATGAGAAAACTGTATAGCAAGATCATATTCGCTCAGGCGGGCAGCCCCCTTACCATTATTTGCTACCGTTATTTCACAGCTGTAATTACTACATAAGCTCTTTTCGACAACAAGTTCAGGTAAAAAGCTCTCTTGATGTACATGAACAATTAAATTCACATTAAGCAACATCGTCAGTTGTGGCTCAGACGCATTTGCAGAGTTTAAAAGTGGTTGCTCAACTAAACTAATTTGATAGGTTTTGTCTAGGCTCGGGGCTTCACTTACCCAGCGCATTTGGATTCGTTGACTTTCACCACGGTGCAATAACAATGTTGGAGGAAACACCCAAACAGGGCTATTTTCTTGATAACGAAACATTGGCTCCGGGCCAGAAAAATCAACCTCAAATATTTCTATATCAAAAGCGACTTCACGGTTAAATACATTATGTATCGTACTGTAGGTTACTTGCTGTGGCTT
>Ga0208568_1000521_pt1 | contig 14345 bp, 16 predicted proteins | sample DeeseametaMP2969_FD_184165 | JGI IMG/M metagenome (GOLD analysis project Ga0208568, IMG submission 184165) | Marine microbial communities from the Deep Atlantic Ocean - MP2969 (SPAdes) | ecosystem: Environmental > Aquatic > Marine > Oceanic | place: South of Funchal, North Atlantic Ocean... | reverse complement strand
AACTGGTTTAAGTTGGGCAACTCTGATGCGATGAGTGGCGAGACTAAGCCTAAGGCTGCCGAGTATAGAAGAGATTGCTCCGAGCACGATATTCAAATTAAAAGCGTTGAATACCTAAAAGGTTTCGAGAACGGCCTAAAGAAACACTGCACTTATCATAATGGCCTCTATAGAGGAGAGAGTGGAGATGATCCTCATTCGCTATGTGAGGAAGTAAATCCGGAATACAAAAAAGGCTACTTAGAAGGTTTTAGAGATTTTAAAAGGCAAGAAAGCATTGCGGAATTAAGGGAAGAGCTGATTGAGGACAACGGTGGAAAAGTATGCAGCACTTCTTCTGAGTGTATGTATGAAGGAAGCTGCTCCTTTGGGAAGTGCGAGAGGTCTGAAAGTGAATGCTCTATCGACTCTGATTGTGAGTATGAGGGGAGTTGTGACTCTGTTTCGGCCTCTACAGACTACATGGACACTGTAAGTGTCGCTGTTTGCAAACCTTAGACTCTACTTTTAGTTTAGAGCTCTTTTGGTATCCCGCGACCTTAGTATTAGTATAAGCTTATATCTTTTAGGGTGTAGTTGTGGATTTTCAAGAGTGAGGAAAGAGTGGGAAGTATGAAAAAACCAGTAGTTAATTTAAATGAACTAGAAAACTATGAAGAGTTTGAAAAGGGCAACTTTCAATCTCATGACGCTCCCATAGCATCAATCATTGGGGCTAAAAAGCTTGGTTATGTTATGACGGTGGTTAAACCTGGCAAAAAGGCAGCTCCTTTTCATAATCATCATGTAAACGAAGAGATGTTTCTTATTTTCTCAGGAACAGGACTTCTTCGCTTTGGTGATGAGGAGTACGATCTTAAACCAATGGATATCATTGCCTGTCCTCCAGGGGGAAGAGAGGTTGCTCACCAGATAATTAATAATGGAACTGAAGATCTTCGCTATTTAGGTCTTTCAACCCTGGAGCCTGTTGAGGTCTGTGAATACCCTGACTCAGATAAATATGTTGCAGTGGTCGGTACTCCAAAAGAGCAGAAGTTTAGGCATATTGGAGTAAAGTCAAGCAAGGTTGATTTTTGGGAAAATCAAGACTAATCACTTCGTCTTTGGAGTTGTGCCTGTCTCATGGGCATGGAGTTTATAAGACTTTCTAAACTCTCTATGGCAAAGGTATTTTTTGAACTGGCCTTAACTGTGTCATCAAGGCCAAGCAGGCGACACCCATCTATTTCTTCTTTTAGTTCTAACTTGAGCTTTAGCTCCTTGGATAGGGATTTGTCTTCTTCCAAAATCTTTGACTGTAAAATGAGGTTACTCTTGTCACACTGAACTACTCTAAATTCAGCTGAAAAAAGCATTCCTGATGTAAAGCAACTCAATACAAAGATCTTGTTCATATGACATTCTAACATCAGAAGGCATTTAAAATAAATGTATGAAGATAAGATTAATGTTAAAATAAATATGCTACATATTTTAAATTAAAATAATTTTAGGTCATTTGCTTCGTTAAGATGTCTATGCTTTGTAAGGCCGTGTTTACAAAGATTTTATGGTAAATTAGAAAAGTACCTGGAAGTTGGTTGAGAGGTAACAAAATGGAAGTCACTGAAATATTGGATGAAATTGGAAAAGATAAGTTTATATTTTATTCGCCAATGAGCAGCCTCATAACAATTTATGATGATTACATCTTCCATAGGAATGACTATGACCATCTCTCTACTCGCCAACGGAGCTATATTTCCAAAGAGTTCTTAGAACATGGCCTTAAGCAGACATCTGGATCAACTTTTGAATATGGAGAAAATGTCGTTGGTATTCAAAAATCAACAGGACTTGGTGTTAATCCACTTCGGAGTCTGCTGGGAGCACTTGAAAAATATGACTATGTTGTAGCAACCCCTTTGAGCTGTTTCCTTTACCTTGTTTCAAACGACGCCCATGAGGATGAGATATATAGACTTTTAAAAAAATGCCCCGTCAATTTAGAACAAGCTTATAACCTAAGTCTGCAGGAAGAGTATCGTCCGAGGCTTGAAAGAAGTATCGCTCAGTACAGAGAGTTTCAATCTGCAAATGAGGCGACTCACAAGTTCAAAGAACTATGATGGCCTGGGACAATTTTCACTTTTATTATTCAGATCATTATGAAGTCAAATTAGATCCAAATCATCGCTTTCCGATGAATAAATACTCAATGTTGCGAAACAGTTTAATTGAAAAGGGAATTGTTAAAAACTCCCAGATTACAGCTGCGCAGTTGATCAACATTGATCATTTGTACTTGGCACACACTCCTGATTATATAGAGCAGGTGCTTGATCTTTCTCTAAGTCGCGAGAAGGCCCGTGCTATTGGGCTACCTCTAAATGAGGAGATGGTAAGAAGGGCACTTGGAAGCCAGGGAGCTTTCTGGCAAGCGGTAACAAGTTCTTTGGGTACTGGCTTTTCAGCCTCACTGGCCGGGGGAACTCATCACGCACATGCCGACTCTGGTGAAGGATTTTGCTTTTTCAACGACTTTGCCGTCAATGTGCGTAGGCTTCATCGAGAAAGGCCAGGTTATAAAATATTGATTCTGGATCTAGATGTTCATCAAGGAAACGGAAATAGTTCGATCCTAAATAAAGATAAAGACGTTTTTATCGCCAGCTACCATGGAAAGAATAACTATCCGTACAGAAAAGTACCTTCCCATTTAGATCGAAGCTTTGCCGATGGCACGGGTGATGAAGAGTATTTGAGAACACTAGGTGAGGATCTTTCCAATTTCTCTAAAATGGGTTTTCAGCATTTATTGTACCAGGCCGGAGTTGACTCCCTTAAAGGTGATGCGTTTGGGAAGCTTTCTATGAGTCATGAAGGGCTTAAGGAGAGAGACCGAATGGTCTTTGAGTTCGTCAAAAGAAACCAAATCCCTTTAACAATGGCATTGGGCGGAGGTTATTCAAAAGACGTCACTCAGACTGTTAATGCCTATATAGGGACCTATGAGGTGGCAAAAGAAGTGTTTAGTTAAGTATTTGGAAATAGCACATTGGATATGTAAGAAATACTGCGGTGAGTTAGTTTCGCTTGGTCAGAATTATAGTTTGTGGGACAAATATTCAAACTTGCATATCACGCAGCTCCCAGACTATTTAACATCCCAGACTATTTAACAGCTGTGTAAAATTGGAGAAGCTTATGAATAAGTTAATTACCGGACTCGCTGTATTACTTTTATCTTTAAATGCCTTTTCTAGACTTTATCCTGAAGATGAAAGACTAAGGTGCGTTGCCGTTAATGGAGAACCAGAAACATTTTCTTTATACAACTCTGGCGACGGATATCAATTCGACTCAAAAGATCGTTTTAGACGTGTTAAGATTCAAAAGTTTGATTTGTTCAAGGGTGAGATCTCTGAAACAAAAATAGATCTAGCTTATAATAGCTTTGGGTCGGCCAAAGGCTCTATTGTGGGCGAAAAAAATGCTGATGAAGACACTTTTAAAAATGTGCGCTTTACCCTTAAGTATAATCCCAATTTTGTAGAATACTACGTTCCTAAGCTCGAGGGCCTAGAAGGTGAAGAGCTAGAATGTGTTCTAGTAAACTAGAAGACTTCAAGTAATACACTCAAGATACAATTTTATCTCTATCCAGCACCTATAAATATATACGTGCTGGATAGAGATAGTTCTTAAACATCCTCATTAAATTTTATCGCTACCATTACCTGGCAACCAAATTGCAACCTATAATTAAGATATGGGTTCTTATGCAGACAATTATAGAGACATCGATTTTAAAAAGCATCCCGAGAAGTACCTAATTGGAAAAGGTGAGCAAGGGGTTCTTATTGCTCAACCTTACAAGTCTGAAATTCTGCCCCATTGGCGGTTCAAAACAAAAAACGAAGCTCAAAAATCAGCTGAACACATTTATCAAATGTTTCTAAAATATGGTGAACAAGGAGACTTTGTTGGGATGGACATGGCCCGAAAGTTTCTTCAGATGGGCTGGACCCGTGCTAGGCGCTACGCCAACTATCCCGACGGAAAAAAATATGATGAAAATGGAAGAAAGAAACAACAGGCATGTGACGCATTAACAAATGAAAAGGCACAAGCAGCAGAAATTTTTTTCAAAAAATACAAGTTGGCCCTAGAAAACAAACTCTATAAAACTCTTAAGTCAAAGCACCGCCAAACCCATTAGTTGGGATCAAAATTGCATCAGTATAATGCACGCTAATTAAAGGATTACTAGTTTGAAAGGAGTTAGACATGACAATTCACAAAAAGGGAAGTGCTCGCTGGAGCGGGGGGATAAAAGATGGAAAAGGGTTTGTAAGTACTGAAACAAGTGCGCTAAGTGCTCAGCCATATGGTTTTAATGCTCGATTTGAAAACGGAGCTGGAACCAATCCTGAGGAGCTGATAGCGGCAGCTCACTCGGCGTGCTTTGCAATGGCCCTGGCTGGAAATTTAGAGAAAGCAGGATATAAAGCGGATGAGCTGGACGCGGTGGCAAATGTGTCTCTTGATAAAAAAGGAGAGGACTTCGAAGTTACCAGAAGTGATCTATTTCTAAAGGCCCAAGTTCCTGGTATCGATGAAAAAACTTTTAAAGAAGTCGTTGATAAGACCAAAACAGGTTGTCCCATTTCAAAGCTTCTAAATGCAGAGATTGGACTTGATTGGCAATTAGAGACTTCTTCCTCTGAGGCAAGAACCTAAATTCTTCGATTCAATCTTATCTATTGCTGTGCCTCTCTTAATTGGAGAGGTACTTTAAGTTGGGTGAGCTTAAGGCCAAACTCCTAGCTGTTCAGGAGGAAGGTCTTCACCTTTATCAAAAAGAATAAACGCCTCTTGTAGGTGCTGTGGCTTCTCCCTTGCTATGGCCTGTCTTATCTGTTCAGCTATTTTTTCTATATCGCCGTCTACTTCGTCCACATATATTACTACCCGGTTGGACTGGCGTTTACCGTAGTTATTTAAAAGATCATCCTTGAAATTGGTGCCCTCTGACTTTGTTAAAACTCTATTTTTTACAAGGTTGACTTCTTTTTCACTCAAGGCCCTTAGAGGGCTATATATGTCGGCAATGAACTCATTGTTTATTATGAGATCTGGGTTTTTATTTCTTCCAATTTTCTCCGCTTTTTGAAGATCTAAGAAAAGCTTTTGCGTTTCATCGGCCTTACGTGCTTTAAAAGAGTCTTCAAGAAGTTTTACATCATATCCAAGTTCGGCCAACTTCCTGGCGGCCCTTTCTTCCCTTATTAAACTTATTGCATTAATCTTCTCATCTTGATTCCTGGCCCTTCTGCCATTGAGAAATAATGTGTTGTTTATTATTTCGGCTTCATCAGTTCGTCCGCTAAATTTTCCGGACCCAGGCCTTACATTTTTTTCAGTTAAGAATGATAGGGTGCGAATAAAGTTGTCACTAGAGGCGTCAAGTCGTATGGACTCCAATACTTGTTGATAGAAATAAGGGTGTGGCCTTGTCTTAAATGGATGATCCATCATTGCAAAAACAGCTTCAAATTGTTGGGGGGAACAATTCAGATTCTTGTTTTTAACCTTTATGCAATCAGTAAGGATGTCTTGGATATCTGGCGCCAAGTTTTCAAAGCCTTGACCCTTGAATAAATTAATAAATTCTTCTGCGAGATATAATCCCTTTGGGCCTTGTGCGAGCTTTTTTATACCTGGTATTAAATAAAGTATTTTTGTCTTACAGCTTTTATCTTTAAAGCAGTCAAGCTTTGAAATGTAATCATCGACTCTTTTATTAATATCTGCAACCCGTTCAGGATCCATTTTGTTGGCAGCTGACTTCTTTTTATTTTTCCCTGCGGTTTTTGTGCCAGACTGAGTATTAGATTGGGATTTCATAAACTGAGGAGATGAAAGATCTGGCCCTGCAGTTGCCATCTGAGGGCGTGTCTCTGGTAACATGGTTTCTAAAGTCTCAAGAATTAAGTCACTTTGCTTCACCATCGTAGCACTCACTGCAGACATACTCTCTTGTAGCTTTTCTTTGCCCCTGGCCAATATTCTGGCCTTTCTCAAGTCTTGGATGTCAAACTTTGACAATCTCACTGCCAAGGCCCCACCTAGAACTGCCATTACTCTTGAGGTGGCGAGATCGTCCATAAGCTCGAAACAATCTTTTATATCTTTTTGAAGACTTTTTGAGAGCTTGATTTGTTGTGAAGCAATTTTTTGAATCTCTTGGCATTGGGCATCGGCCTGTGTCAGTTTTGAATTCTCTACTGCAATGTATGCACCCTCGGCCAGAACAAATGCTCCTCGAGCTTTCTGTGCGCTACTTGCAGTCCTTAGTACCTTTGTTGCATTCATGACAGTCGTGAGCTTTCCCTTTAGAGCAAAGGGGGATACAACTAAAGCAACATCTGTTGCGAATTCCTTTAGGGCCTTGTCGATTATATTTGCGTTCTGTTTTTGTGACAGGTGGCAATGTGCGATACTGAGACTTGCAATTCTTGAGTCTTCAGTGCTGCCCACAAAGTAAGTCTTTGGTACATAGTTTACTGCATTGATCGCCATGATCAAGGCCTTATCATTTAGAATCATATCTAGATTCTCTTTTGTTAGGTCGAGTTCATTCAACTGCTTGAACTTTGCTTCTTTAAGTCGAATTGTCTGATTTGCCTTTGAGAGGTAGGGTAAATAAGAGTCTGAGAAGCTCTTCTTAGGTTTAGTCTTTAAATCTTTTTGTAAATTTGGATGAACAAATTGTGGGTATAATGACTCTATCTCTTCAATTGAATTGGTTAGCTCATCCAGGAGTCCTTCATTGGCCTTAACGAATGAGCAATCAATATCATTATTGATTATGCGCTCAGGTACATTCCAAAATCTCCAGTTTGAACATACTTTTTGTTCATTACTGATTCTTTCTTTTTCTTCATAAAGAGAGTGGAGTAGGTGGTACTTCTCTTCAATTCTGGCCAATTGTGGAGATGGATCTTTGTTTTTAAGCTCTTTTTGAAACTTCCGATTCTGCGAAAGGTTTAGAGAAAGATTCTCTCGCATCTTTTCGATAGCATTCTGGGTGTAAAGCCAAAGCTCCAAGTTCTTTCTAAGTTCCCTTGTTGATTCTGAAAAACTCTCAATCTCACTGGAGGTTAGGCTTTTATCTGAAAAGCAGCCAATAAGTTGTTGGTTTGTTGCACTGATACTTTCGGAGAGTCTTGCGCCGTTTGAGAGACAACTTATCCCAGACTTTTCGAAGTAAAAATCAGTTATTCCGGCAAGTAATGTTCCTGAAAAAATGATTGTGAGAAATGTAGAAAGTCTTAAGAACATAATATAGTATCGGTGACTTAGGGCCAAATCTTGATGGGCAAACTCAAAAAAGGTTAAGTTTGCTTAAGGGTTTTAGAATTATGGATACCTATTTAGCTTGATATTTAAGAAAATATTCCAGAATTACTATTCCAAAGCTGTTTGGCTCGTTATTGAACTGTAAAGTTTGCCTGACTATGCCCTTAAAGATGGATGATTGAGCGATTTTTCATCTCATATTGATATAAGTCTGATAGGTTAGGCCCAAACGAACCTCAGCAATTGGTATTTAAAACAATGATGAAATTTAGCGAACTAAATCTTAGTAATAATATTCTTAAAGCTCTTAAAGAGATGGGCTTTGATTCACCCACTGAAATACAGGCAAAAGCAATCCCTGTACTATTAGACACAAAAAAAGACTTCGTAGGGCAAGCTCAAACCGGCACTGGCAAAACTGGTGCTTTTGCAATCCCTCTGTTGTCAAAGATAGATTTTAAATCAAACTCTGTTCAGGCACTTATACTTGCACCTACTAGGGAGCTTGCTAATCAGATTGAAAAAGAAATCAAAAAATTTGGTAAGCACACTCCTGTTAAGAGTACATGTATTTACGGCGGCACAGGATATGAATCTCAGATCAGAGCATTAAAAAGCGATAGGCCTCAAATTGTCGTAGGCACTCCTGGGCGTGTGATAGACATGATTGACAAGGGAATTTTGAAACTTGAGCATGCAAATTACTGCATTCTGGACGAAGCTGATGAAATGCTTAACATGGGCTTTTTAGAAGATGTTCAAACTATTCTATCAAGCTTCAATTCTAAGCGTCAGTTAATGATGTTCTCCGCAACTATGCCTAGCCCAATTGTAAAACTAATCAAGAGCTCATTTAACGCTCCTGAAATGGTAAAAATTGAAAAGAAGTCCCTAAGTAACGACGATATTGAGCAAAAATACTTTGTTGTTAGAGAAAAGCACTTTAAAGAAGCAATTGCTCGTCTTATAGATGATGCTCAAGACATGTACGGCATTGTCTTTTGCAAGACCAAGCTTGAGACCAAAATGGTGGCGGATGACCTTAAAAACAGGGGGCATGAAGCGGAAGTTTTAAATGGCGACATGGGCCAGGTTGAAAGAGATCACGCCATGAACAACTTTAAAAAGAAGAAAGTAAATCTTCTAGTGTGCACTGATGTGGCCGCTAGAGGGATTGACGTGGACAATCTTACACATGTCTTTAATTATGGAGTGCCAAGGGATAACGAAAGTTATGTGCACAGAATTGGTAGAACTGGGCGTGCTGGAACAAAAGGCAAGGCCTACACGATAACAAGCCCAAAGTCCGCCTTTCTAATGAAGGGGATTGAAAAACATATAAATAAAAAAATAGTAAAAGAAAACCTTCCTAGTGTTTCCAAATTGAAGCGAAATCTTGTCGCTAAAGAGTTGGATGGTGCCTCATTTATAGTCGACGCCATAAAAAATAAAGGGGAGAGCTTCAAGCTTGATGAGTCTTATGAGCTCTTGCAAGGCCGCTTTGACGATCTTAGCAAGGAAGAGCTTTTAAAATTGATGTTTGTCTGGAAGTTCAACAAAGAAATGAGAAGGTATAATAACCTCGCAGATATTGAATCCGTAATGGATGACGGCGGAAGGCCAAAAGCAAATCAAAGAGAAAGAGCAGGTAGGAACCGTAGGGCGGCAAAGTCAAGAGCTGAAGGCAAGGGAAGGCCTTTTAAAGGAAGTGGTAAAAAGAAAAAGAAGTAACAATCGATGCGGAGTTATTGCATAAACGTAAGTGATTGTTTTATTGAATTGTTTTTATACCTTGTTAAGAAATTTCAAATATCACCGATTAGTTTACTAGGTGATACTATGACTATTAAACTCTATATTCAAAATATGGCCGTTTTATCCATGATGGCCTTGAGTTGTGCGTGTTCCCGTGCCGCAAGCGACTCAGCTTCAATCGCGAAGTCCATTAAGTCGTTTAGTATTTCAAACATTCAATCCAATAAATTTAGTGCAAAAGTTGAAACTGCTAATACTTTGGAGAGCTCCGATAAGGCAACTCTCTATTACTGCAACCATACAAAGGTTCCAGATTGCGATCCCAGGTATTGGTATGGGATAGAAATGGATAAGTCTGGACAAGACTTTATTGTCGACTCACCAACATTTAAGTTTCCAGATGATCCTCAAGACGAGATGAATGTGACAGTTAAAGTTGAATTTGGATCTGACTCCGTCGAAAGACAGGAAGTCGTCAAACTTGATGGGCCTTCACAAATTTATCGCTCCATTGGTGTTGGCACTACTACTGCGTTAGAAACCCGAACTTCAAGTGGAACAAATGAGGCGATTATAGCTGATTCCACCATAACTTTTGACTCTAACGTAGCACTTAATATTGGCATTGGAGATGCTATCGTAGTCGACCATGATACACCCATAGGGTTTGAGGACATCTTTTTTATTAGAAAAAGAATTGCTGCTAATCAATTTCTTCTAAATGATAAAGATGGTGAAGAGTTGTCATCTGACTTTAGCACCATAACTGACTGGCAGATTTTTAGGGCCTACTCGAGTCTTCCAGATTCAAATGAACAAACAGAAAATACAGGCATACCGGTTGAGGTTAGAGACTTTGATACATCCAGAGATGCTGTTTCTGACAATCGAGCGTGGCATTTCGCATTCTATGCAGATGCTGCGTGGAACTTAACAACAAGGCATAACATTGGGACATGGAACTTGTCAGGAGACAATTATCTTCGCTACTTTGTACCATTTCTCAGCACCGAGGTTGGAACCACTCAAAGGCACCAGGGGCAATGGGATAGCTCAAAAGCACTAATTACTTTCATGGCGGATAGAGAATATTCTTGGCCTTTTATGCAAAGAGGTTCCGGAAAAGATGCAGTACGATAGTAATGGCTATGACAATGTCTATGCAATCCGTTTTGACTCATATCAAATTAGTGCTGAAAACTACTTATACTTTCATAATAATATAGTTAAAGGTGTTGGCTCCGGAGGAGGTTCTGGCGCAGTTTCTGTTTCGGGCGATGGTTTGAAAGCTTACATATTCGCAAATATAGCCTATAACAACGATGGAACAGCCTTCTCTCTAATGGGGGAAGACACTATGGCCTCTCACAATACTTCATACAATAATCATTGGAATTTTCTTTCAAGTAGTAGTTGGCCAAGTGCAGTGCTAGCAAACATTTCTATGAGTGCCAACCTGTATTTTTATAGGGGTGATTATCTTTCAAGCTCAACTTACAACCTTTCAGGTGTGAGCGGCCCTATTGGTGGATCAGACAGCATTGAAAATGCGCTCGAATCAGAAGTGTCATTTGTAAGTACAGTACCTGGTAGTGAGAATTTTTGCACGACAAGTTCATCTGTAGCTTACATTGTTGGGCCAAAAATGATAAATGAGTCGGATCCGTATAAGATTTATTATGATGCTGCCGGTAATGTCAGAAATCCAAACGATTCAGACTTTCCACTAGGGGCCTGCTCCCTCTAGGCCCTACTAATCATTTACACCAAGAAATTATTGTTGAATTTGATAAAACTCAAAAGTAAGTACGGTAATTGTGAAGGAAAGGTTTTAAGGAAATAGCTCTAAGATATTATCAAAATTTGCTTCAACTCGATTTTCACGCATAATCGGGTCAATGGACCATTCATAAAAGTCAAAATCAATGAGTTTTACTTCTCCGGAATTGGTTATTATCATTTGTGCATCTAGAACAGATACTTCTAAGTCATTTAGTGCCTTTTCTAAAGATTGAAGGTTTGATCTCACTATATGATTAAATTCAGGGGAGCGCGGCAATTGACTAAGGTTTGGTATTTTACCTTTTTCAATAAACGCCTGCTTTATCATTGTACCGTCCACTTCTTCCATGAGTATTCCAATGTTTGTATGAGGGCTGAGTTGATCAAACTTAGCCTTTAGCTCGTCCAAAGACTCTTTGAAGTAAACATTTCTGATCTTGGGGGCAAGGCCAAAGTTACTTAAATGTTTTTGTAGAAGAATTTTGTGGCCATACATGTCAAGAAAAGCTTCCTCTGGAAGAAGCTTTAAAACATAATCACCCTCTGGGGTCTCGGCCCTAAAAATTCCAACTGACACTCTACCTTTAATTTCTTGAGGCAGCTCCGAAATTGAATGGATAAAGTTACCTTTGGGTTTAAGCTCTTGTATTCTCGAAAACCAGGATTGATTTTTATCAGTATAAAGTTTTATATGCTCAGGTGAGGATAAGAAGTAAAACTCACAAGGGGAGTATAGTTTAGAGGTTGAGCTTATAAGATTAAGTTTATTTTATGGAGTAAATGAATTTAAGTTAGCTTGAGGCTCTTAGTGAACTCTTAAGGTTCCCTCTACTGCCTCAATCATATCTTTTACTATATCTTCGCCTAATATGTAGAGCTTCCCTCTTGTGGAGTGCTCATGTCTGGATTTATTTCCTAAGTCTACTATTACTAGGTCTATACCATTGCTGGCCAAGGCCTTAATCAATTCACTTTTAACTAAAGGGGAGATTTTATTTTGTGAGAGGTACTCGTTTAAAGAGGTACCATTTTCAATTAACAATTTCTTTCCCATACGGTGTTTCCAGTCAGTTTATTTCTAAGTTTCTATTAAGAAAAACTTAAAGTTATTTTTTAGTAGGTAATGAATAAATTGCATCCAATAAGTTTTCGTCTTATAGGAAAATTCATTAATTCAAGATTTGTTCAAGAATTTAAAACCTGTGAATGTTTAAAAGAAATTTGCCATACATGTGTCATGAGTATTAAGATTTAATCATGAAGATATTGGTAGTAGAGGATGATAAAGAGCTTTCAAGTGAGCTTAGGGAACACTTGGGCTTTAAAAAGCACTTTGTTGAAGTGGCATCTACTCTTAGGGAAGCAAGTGAGCTTCTTGATAAAAGCTCTTTTAATTTAATGTTGCTTGATTACAAATTGGGACTTGAGGATGGATTAAAAATTCTTAATAAACTTAAGTGCTATACCCAAACCCCAGTTGTTGTACTGATGACTTCATTTGCAACAAAGGAAGTTGCCATCAGGGCACTCAATTATGGGGTATTCAAATTTTTAGAGAAGCCTTTTTTGCCACAGTCTATTGACGATATTTTAGATGAGATGGAAGTGGATAGGTCTAGTTCCAAAATAAATCTGGCCCCACATGGCCATGTTGCGATTGAAGATGGCAAGGAAGTGGAACTTACCGAACTTGAATATAAAATTCTCTCATTTCTTTTGGAGAATCAAAACCAACTGGTTACCAAATCTGAGCTCCACAGGTATGTCTACTCCTCGGAGATCAAGGCAAGAAACGCTCTCAATACACATCTGTCTAATTTAAAAAACAAACTTTCTGATGATTTTACGAGACAGCTAAAAACAATTCGCTCTAAAGGATATATTTTTGAAACTGATACCTAGCTTTATTGATACTGAAGACAAAAGAGATGCCTATCTTGCCGGAGTTTTATACATTTCATTAACGCTTTTAGTTTTTCCATATGAGAGGACCCTGATACCAAAAGAGCTTGTGGGTGCTTACACTGTATTAAAACTTGCTCCTTCTATTCTCGCTTTTCCTCTTTTTTATCTCTTAGTGAGGAATCCATACAACCAACTTGCCACTTCCGGTGTGCTTGTCCTACTTACCGCCTATGCTGCAATCGGAGAGTATTTCTCCCCGCTGTATCTCTATGCATTTATCATGGGAATGCTTGGCTTTACAATCTTACTTAGACCAAAAACTATAACTTTGCTCCCTTTTGTGATTTTTGGTGGAGTACCAGTGCTCTATCTTCAATATCTTAAAGAAACAGGTGAAATAACTCATGCAAGGCAGGCGATAACATTTGATTACGTTTTTATGGCCTTGGAGTATATGGTCATCATTCTGGTCATTTTTGGAGGGTTCAGCAAGAGAAGAAGGAAAGAAATAGAGTTTAAAGAGAGGTTTTCAATTATCGGGCAAGACCTAAATACTTTTGCTCATAATATAAAAAGCATGCTTTCTTCTCAGTTTTTAATCAATCAAAACTTGTTAAACAACATCTCCAATCCCGAGAAGTTGGAGTTTTATTTAAAGAGCAACAAAAAAACTTTGGAGAATATTCATTCTTATTTAAATACCTTTAATGTCCTTGAAAAAACAGATCGGGAATTAGTAAATATTAAAGAATCCATTACCAATACCGGTGTTTTACTAAGAATACCCAAGCATTCAATTGAATTAGAACTGGAAGAAGACATTCGCCACCATGTTATTAAACAGGATTTCGAAACAATTCTTATTAATGTCTTTTCAAACGCAACCAAGGCCATCTGCGACAGTGAAGAGAAAATAAAGGTATCCTTAAAAGATAACCTATTATCAATACAGTATCCATTTAGTGAAACTTACACTGCTTCTTCAGGAATTGGGGAGAGTATATGCAATAGACTGGCACAGAGAAACAATCTACTTCTGAATATACAGCGGGGTAGTGCTACTCGACCATATGAGGTTCAAATTAAGTTTTAGTAATCGAATTTATGGAGCATGATAATCTTATTCAATGAAGGCTATTTATAATCACATCTTTACTATTATGTTTTTCACTTTAATTGGTAGCTCCTTTGCTGGTGTGAGGCCAGTCGCACATAGAGGTGCTTCTGCGTATGCACCGGAAAACACACTTAGCTCTATTAATAAAGCTCTTGAGTTGAAATCCTCATTCATTGAAATTGATGTCCATATGACTGCTGACGGTGAAATAGTGGCCATACATGACTCTACTTTAGATCGAACATCAAATGCTTCTGGCAAGATTAGTGATTACCCTTTATCCAAACTTAAAGAATTTGACTTTGGTTCATGGTTTGGACGTGAATTTGAAAATGAAAGGATCCCGACCCTTAAGGAAGTGCTGGAAGCAATTGATGGAAGAGCAGTTCTTATTATAGAGCTTAAGTATGGGGGAGAGCGGTATGAGAAAATTGAAGAA